>Ga0070737_10003810_pt1 | contig 15752 bp, 13 predicted proteins | sample Coa_R1_10_FD_66438 | JGI IMG/M metagenome (GOLD analysis project Ga0070737, IMG submission 66438) | Surface soil microbial communities from Centralia Pennsylvania, which are recovering from an underground coalmine fire - Coalmine... | ecosystem: Environmental > Terrestrial > Soil > Unclassified...
ATGAGCTGCAAAAGTATGGTTTAGATGAACAGACTGTGCAAAATATCATAAAGGGGGATAATCTCAATTATCCGCTTGGGTTATATAACTTTAGTGATTCACAACAATCTGTGGTGGTCAACGGGAAATTAACAACACTTGATGATTTGAAAAACTTGCCGATTCCAATTACGGGTACAGCGGGAGCTGCACAAGCACCAACAGCGGCAGGACAGTTTGCAGGTGGACAAGCTGCAGGAAAAAATCCAGGCCAAGCAGGAGGAAAGGCTTCTGCTATCCAGGGACAGAATATGGTTCCGAAATCACAGGATATCAAGCTCCCAACGGTTAAACTCAGTGAACTAGCGACGATCAATCTGGTTGGGAAATCCGAATCCATTAGCCGAACAAATGGTAAGCCGTCCATTGCGATTCAGATTGTGAAATCTTCAGATGCAAACACAGTCGATGTCGGAAACGCGGTTCATGATGCGATCTCCAAGTTAAAGAAAGATCACCCGGGTCTTGAAGTTACTACAACTCTGGATCAGGCAAAGCCGATTAAAGAATCGGTTCACACGATGCTTGAAAAGGCCATTTTGGGCGCCATTTTTGCGATGCTTATTATTTTACTGTTTTTGCGAAACTTTAAATCAACTATCATTTCGATTGTTTCCATCCCGTTATCTCTTTTAATAGGAATCGTTCTACTGCACTGGAAGGGAATCACGTTAAATATTATGACTCTAGGGGCAATGACGGTTGCGATCGGAAGGGTTATCGATGATTCCATCGTAGTTGTTGAAAATATTTACCGCCGGATGTCATTACCTGATGAGCCATTAAAGGGCAGTGAGCTCATCATTTCCGCCACAAAGGAAATGTTTGTGCCAATTATGAGTTCTACCATTGTCACAATTGCCGTATTTTTGCCATTGGGATTTGTGACCGGGATCGTAGGGGAACTGTTTTTGCCATTTGCTTTAACGATTGTGTTTTCACTGGTCGCTTCTTTATTAGTAGCCATTACAGTAGCACCAATGCTTGCACATAGCTTTTTTAAAAAAGGAGTCACATCGAAAAGGCCAAGGCAGCATGATAAAAAGCGGCGGCCTAAGCTTGCTCCTTTTTACCGAAACATTCTCAACTGGTCATTGAATCATAAATGGATTGTTTCTACACTTGCGATTGTCTTATTGATTGGTTCGTTATGTCTTGTTCCATTTATTGGTGTCAGCTTTATTGGTTCCGATGAAGAGAAAATCATGACAATTACGTATAAGCCCGATCCGGGACAAACACTTGAAGATGTGGAACAGGTTGGAACAAAGGCGGAAGATTTTTTGCATCACCGCAAATTTGTCAAAACGATTCAATACTCAATCGGCGGAGGCAATCCGATGGCGATGGGGCGCGGTCAAGATAATAGTGCCTTATTCTATGTACAATATGCCGATAACACACCAAGCTTTGCAAAAGAGCAAGAAAAGGTAATGGGGCACCTGAAGAAAATGACAGACAAGGGGCAATGGGGAACGGTAAATATGTCAAGCTCCGGTACCTCTAATAATTTAACAGTATATGTTTATGGGAATTCCATTGAGCAGATCAAACCAACTATTAATAAAATCCAAGGGATCATGAAGGATAATCGCAATCTTAAAAATGTCACCACAAGCCTCTCGAAAAATTATGTTGAATACTCACTTGTGGTTGACAAGGATAAGCTGAGTCAGCTTGGATTGACAACGGCGCAAATTGGTTCTGCACTTGGCCAAAATAATCAGCAAGAGCTTCTAACAACGATTCAACAAGATGGAAAAGATGTAAATGTTTATCTTCAAAGTGACACCAGCAGTTATGCCAGTATTGATGATTTAACGAATAAGACCATTACGTCACCGACTGGACAGACGGTGAAAATTTCTGACGTTGCCAAAGTAGTCAAGGGACAAACATCTGATACCATTACTCGGAAAAATGGCGATATTTATGCAAGTGTTACCGGTGAGATTAAAACACAGGATGTCTCGAAAGTAAGCCAGGATGTGAAAAGTAAGCTTGACAAATTAAAATTGCCTGCAGGTGTGAAAACGTCTATGGGCGGTGTGACAGAAGATATTAACAGCTCATTCTCACAGCTGGGATTAGCGATGCTTGCAGCGATCGCTATTGTGTATTTAATTCTAGTCATTACGTTCGGCAGTGCTTTAGTGCCACTAACGATTCTTTTCTCATTGCCGTTTGTCATTATCGGTGCGTTTGTCGGTTTATTTATTACGAAAGAAACTATCAGCGTATCGGTCATGATTGGCGCACTTATGCTGATTGGGATCGTCATTACCAATGCGATAGTATTAATTGACCGGGTTGTTCGCAAAGAAAAAGAAGGCTTGTCAACAAGAGAAGCAATCCTTGAAGCAGCATCCACACGTCTGCGGCCAATTTTAATGACAGCAATTGCAACCATCTGTGCCCTTATTCCACTTGCAATAGGAATGGAAGGAAGCGGCGGCCTGATTTCAAAAGGATTAGGCATTTCTGTGATAGGCGGCTTAACAAGTTCAACCTTATTAACATTAATTGTTGTCCCAATGGTATATGAGATTTTTCTGGGACGAAAGAATAAGCGATTAAAGAGGATGAAAGAAATGTAGCAGCGCCCAGCCAATCAATGGGATTGTCCTGTTTTGACTGTAAAAAATTCTAGACCAGGTCAGTAAGTGCGGATTATTGGTGCCCAAACATAGGTATTCTCATAAAATTGAACGGCGGTCCTTGCTGCCGTTCTTTATGTTTTGCTAAAAACCAGTAAAATGGTAAAATAATATTTGAAATATTTAGATTACTATTTTCACCAGGCCAAATAAATGTGAAGGAGTCGAGTGGAGTATGGAGAAAGTTAGGACAGAAAGCAAAGGGTATTTTGGAGAATTTGGCGGGAGTTTTGTTCCGGGTGATTTGCAGCGTGTGCTAAACGAGCTGGAAGAACAATTTCTTCGATATAAAGATGATCCGGAGTTTATTGAAGAATATAAGTTTTATTTAAGAGAATATATCGGGAGGGAAAACCCTTTAACTTATGCCGAAAATTTAACGAAACAAATCGGTGGTGCAAAAATTTATTTAAAGCGGGAAGATTTAAACCATACTGGGGCCCATAAAATCAATAATGCCATTGGGCAAATTTTATTGGCAAAAAGAATGGGAATCAAGCGGATCATCGCGGAAACAGGAGCGGGCCAACACGGAGTTGCGACCGCTACGGCATGTGCTATGTTTGGCATGGAATGTGTCATTTATATGGGGAAATTGGATACCGAACGCCAGGCATTAAATGTTTTTCGCATGGAATTGCTTGGGGCTAAGGTTGTACCGGTTTCAAAAGGCCAAGGCCGGCTGAAAGATGCTGTTGATGAAGCGTTGTCCGATTTAGTGCAAAACTATAAAAATACTTTTTATTTATTGGGGTCAGCAGTCGGACCACATCCATATCCAACTATGGTAAAGCATTTCCAATCCGTTATCAGTGAAGAATCCAAACGCCAGATTCTTGAAAAAGAAGGAAAATTGCCGACGGCCGTTATTGCCTGCGCAGGCGGGGGAAGCAATGCCATTGGAGCATTTGCCTATTATATTGATGAAAAAGATGTCCGCCTGATCGGAGTAGAGCCGGCGGAGGCCCCGACCTTAACAGAAGGAATTCCGGCAGTGATTCATGGGTTTAAATGTTTGACTTTGATTGATGAAAATGGCGACCCGAAACCAACCTATTCCATAGCTGCTGGACTTGATTATCCCGGTATCGGCCCAGAACACAGCTATTTAAAAACGAGCGGCAGAGGGGAATATGTAACCGTTACGGGTCAAGAAGCGTTAGATGCATTTTTGTTGCTTAGTAAGACGGAAGGAATCATCCCGGCCCTCGAAAGTTCCCATGCTATCGCCTATACCATGAAGTTGGCAAAAGAATTAACGCCTGATGATGTGTTAATCGTAAACTTGTCAGGTCGCGGCGATAAAGATGTAGAGCAGGTTTATAAGATGTTGACAAATCAATAGGAGAAGCAAAATGAATTTATATGGCGGACAGTTCCTCACTGTCCGCTTTTTCCTATTTAGGCTTGTGACTAGGGCATTAGAATAGTAGATAAGAGCTGTTCAATCTCCAATAGGAAAGATCGGCCGATCAGAACCTTTTGGTCTGTTGGTGCATGTTTTTGATCATGATGGAATATATTTTAGTAATTCTAAAGTGGGCAATGGGGGCTGTTATGTATTGGACAAGATATAAATATTACATTGATTATGTCAGATCACACTACATATCAATTTATAAACGGAGTTGTTTTATATTTTTGGGGGCCGTCCTGGTCGCGATTGCCTTAGAATTATTTATCGTTAAAAACTATCTGATTGATGGCGGGATTATCGGAATTGGCATTATTCTGTCCCATATTACCGGCTTTGAAGTAGGTCTATTGTTATTATTACTGAATTTACCTTTTTTCTTTATTGGCTATACGTGCCTTGGGAAGCGTTTTTTGGTGCAGAGTTTTTTTGCTATTTCAGTCTTAACAATTGTAACGAATCTTCTCGAGCCTTATCCCGTCATCACCCGGAATCCCGTCTTTGTTATTATTTTTGGAGGGATGTGTTTAGGTCTAGGGGTAGGAATTATTATTCGCTTTGGCGGCTGTTTGGATGGAACAGAAGTGATTGCCATTTTATTTAGTCAGCGATCTAATGTTTCTATTGGTCAATGTGTGTTTCTATTTAATTTTTTTATCTTTAGCAGTGCTGTTTTTATTTTTGGGATGAAGGAAGCAATCTGCTCATTAGCTACCTTTTTTGTTGCTTATAAAACCATCGATTTAATTATAGACGTATGACTTCTGCACCGTCAGCGATACATTGTCCACATGCAAATTTCTTGAAAGCCCAGCTTCTTGTAAATGGTCCGGCAGCAGGAATATCATAAAAAAGGCATTTCGTTTTACCTTCATCGAGAATCTTTTTAAAAAATTTGTTCATAATGACTGTCGCCAAACCTTTAGAAAGTCTTGCCAAGTTCGGACAACAACAAATCAGTTCGAAGGCACGCTAAGTTTCACGTTGAATGAAACTTTCTCGGACAGTTTCCGTATATATAGTATAATGCTTAGAAGGAGTTGGGAATGGAAGTTGTTCTTAAATGAACTTCAACCAGAGGAGAAGGTTGCGTTTCTTGAGCTTGCCACTTTGATGGCGAATATTGATGGGAAATTATCAGTTTTTGAAAGTTCAGTACTTGACAAATATCAAAAAGAAATGGGGCTTGAGAATTACAAATTGAAAGGTCTCTCAATGGATGAGATCTTAAAAACTTTCAAAAGTGAACGCTCTAAATACATTGTTTTAACGGAAATCTTCCAATTAATTTATGCAGATGGAGTTTATCATGATCGGGAAGCAGAAGCGGTCCGGTTAATAAAGGAGCACTTCGGATTTGCTGCTGATGAATTTGCCGATTTTAAAGATTGGATTGAGAAAATAAAAGAATTGTCAATGACTAAAGTTGAAACTAATAAAGGCCCTAGTCCCGGCAATTAACAAGGACAAGGGCCTTTTTCTTATATGGTGATTCACGAATTATTCCTCTTCTCCGTAAGATTCCGTTGTGGTATCCCTGCATGACCAGCATTCCGATCGATTCTTCTCCAAGATCGATAATTCTTCTCCACAAGAAATACATTTATCCATCCGCAATCCCCCTTTCATGTGGAAACAATAAATATATATGCATTATATATATTCAAATATGCTTATTTACTGTGCTTACTGACTTCTGAATATCCAAAAGACTATGCCTCCTCTAAAAAACGTTCCTGTTTATCTTTACATAAAATTCAATCCTCCAAATCATACTAAGATTAGGAAAATGTGGAGGAAGAGGACATGAATTTGCGTAGTAGGTTCGTTAAGCTTTTTTCACAAATGATGAATATCAAAATAGCAGATGATAATACAAACGAAGAACTGTCATTTACAAATAAAGAACTTTCTAGCCATTTGGCTGAAAACGTAAAAGCTTTGGAATCTGTCTATGCAGATTGTTCAGATGTGAAGTTTCGTCATTTTTTAATTGGAAGTCATACAAAAGCTGTTCTCATTTATATTGACGGCATGTCAAATATCGAAGAAATTGACCGTAATATGCTGAATCCTTTAATGAAGCTAGAAACAGAAAACGATGTGCATGTTGGAACGATCCTTAAGAAAACCCTTACTGTTTCCAATGTAAAAGAAGTAAAAACGATTGATGATGTGATAAATGAAATTCAGGCAGGACATCCTGTTGTTCTGATTGATCAACAGGAACAAGGATTTTCTGCAGATTTACCCAAATGGGAAAAACGTTCGATTCAAGAACCGACTGCTGAAGCGGTTGTTCGCGGCCCAAGAGATGGTTTTATTGAAACATTAAAGTCAAACATTGTCCTTTTGCGGAGGAAAATTAAAAGCCCTTCTTTGAAAATGAAATCCATTCAAATAGGACGTTACAGCCAAACAGAAGTCGTCATCATGTATATCGAGGGCTTAGCAGATCTAATGCTTGTTCAGGAGGTACAAAATCGATTAAGCAGAATTGAAATAGACGGTATTTTAGAAAGTGGATACATTGAAGAGTTTATTAGGGATCACCCGTTTTGCCATTTCCGCTAATGTTAAATACAGAACGGCCAGATACCGCCGCAGCAAGCTTACTTGAAGGAAATGTGGTCATTTTAACAGATGGTACGCCATTTGTCTTAATTGCTCCGACAACTTTTTATTCCCTGTTACAGTCCCCGGAGGATTATTATGAAGGATATCTTATCGGAACGTTGATTCGTTGGCTCCGATATGCCTTTTTATTAGTAGCTTTGCTGCTTCCTTCCGGGTATGTTGCCATTCTAACCTATCATCAAGAAATGATTCCAACGAACCTATTAATCAGCGTTGCAAGATCACGAGAACAGATTCCTTTCCCTGCACTAGTGGAAGCCCTTATTATGGAGAGTACGTTTGAGGCACTTAGAGAAGCAGGGATCCGATTGCCGAAAAATATCGGTTCGGCTGTTAGTATCGTTGGAGCACTCGTAATTGGGCAGGCTGCTGTATCAGCTGGAATCGTTTCAGCACCGATGGTCATGGTCGTCGCGATTACTGGGATAGCTTCTTTTTTAATACCGCGGTACAATGCAGCGATTACCCTAAGAATCCTCCGATTCCCCATTATGTTCCTGGCAGGAACATTGGGACTGGTAGGGATTATGTTGGCACTTCTCACCATTATTATCCATATGTGCACATTGCGTTCTTTTGGCGTTCCCTACCTGCAGCCGCTAGCACCAATAAGAAATTCTGAATTGAAAGATACGATCATTAGGGCACCGTGGTGGTCACTCAAGAAGCGTCCCCATTGGACAGGGGATTATAACAAATTTCGCCAGTCAAACGGTCAAAAGCCTTCTCCTGGGAAAGGAAATGAATAGGAGTTGTTTCAATTATGATGAAACAAGCGAAAATCTCACCGATTCAAATGGCATTACTAATGAACCCTGCCATAGCTGCAACAGTGCTTTTGTTAGTGCCATCCATCACCGCAAAACAAGCAGAGCAGGACTCATGGATCTCACCAATTTGGGCTTCAGTAATTGGTTTTTTCGTCGTCTTTATCGCTTATCAATTAAACAAACTTTTTCCGGAGGAATCAATCATTGAATATAGTGAATATATTCTGGGAAAATTTTTGGGGAAATTGATTAGTGCTGCTTTTCTATTCTTTTATTTACATATAACAGGGATTATTGTCCGGGAATATGGTGAGTTTGTTTCTGCAACTTCTCTGTTTAATACACCCATGACCGTTATCATTGGGTCGATGGTTCTTGTCTGTTCCTTTGCCGTTCTGGGGGGACCCGAAGTTATAGGCCGTGTTTCAGAAATCATTGTGCCCGTTGTAATGCTTCTCTATATTATTATTTTTATCTTGCTGATTAAAGATTTAGAGGTTAAAAACATGTTTCCGATTATGGAAAAAGGTATTAAACCTTCCTTAATGGGGTCCATTGTACCCCAAAGCTGGTTTAGCGAATTCATCCTTATTTCGTTTTTCCTCCCCTTTGTAAAAGATAAGAAAAAAGGGATGAAATGGGGGATGATATCCGTATGTAGTGTCATGATTTTAATGGTCCTTACCAATATCATGAATCTTTTTTTATTTGGCAAATTGACTGCTTCCTTGACCTATCCTGTGATGGTTGCGGCTCGCTATATTAGTATTGCTGATTTCCTGGAACATTTAGAATCCATTGTAATGGCCATTTGGATCGCTGGAACTTTTATTAAAATAACCGTATTTTATTTCATACTTTCTCTTGGCATTGCTCAATGGCTAAAGCTTTCTGATTATCGTCCGATTGTTTTGCCGATTGGTTTTTTAATCCTTTTACAAGGTCTTTGGTCAGCCGGGGATTTGCAGGAATTGTCCCACTATCTTGCGACAACTGGTGCAGTCTATATTTTATCCTTCCAAGTACCGATTCCTGTGATCCTGCTGCTTATAGCAACCATTCGAAACAAAATTCAGCAGGGGAAAGGAAATAAACAGAATGAAGCCCCGGTCAATCATTAAAAGCAGCGGACTTTGCTTACTTATATTTAATATTATGCTCCTTTCCGGATGCTGGGACAGGCAAGAATTAAATGATTTGGCTTTGATTATGGCTGCAGGTTTTGATATAAAGTCAGATCATAAAATTGAACTGTCTGTTCTTGTATTTATCCCCAAAGGCGGAGGAAGCCAGCAGGGGATGGATGTTTCTGGTGAAATAGGAGGGGGAGAGCAGACACTGGTTAGATCAGCCGAGGGAGTTACGATTGCCGACGCAATGTCCAAGCTTCAGGAAATTTTGCCGCGTAAAATCTTTTGGGGACATACAGATGTTTTTATATTTAATGAGGATCTTGCCAAGAAGGGAGTTTCTAAACAAGTTGATTTTATTATGCGACATCCGCAGCTCCGTGAACGTGGCCAAATTTTTGTCAGTAAACAAAAAGCCAAAGACATTTTGAAACTGATTTCTCCACTTGAACGCGATTTATCAGAGGTGTTAAGAGAATTGGGAGAGCACAAAATAGGGCTGAGTGTCACGACTAAAGAATTATCGGAAATGCTGATTGGTGACTCAAAGGATTATGCTTTGCCGTGGATTAAAATACTGCCAGCCGAAAGTAGCAAGAATCCCAAGCAAACCATTGCCTATATTACCGGAACCACCATTTTCAAGCAGGATAAAATGGTTGGGAAAATTGATGATTCGTTGAAAAGAGGGCTTCTATGGCTGCGAAATGAAATTCGGTTAGCTGTCGTCACGATCAAGCCGCCAAACACAGACGGTTATATTTCGTTGAATTTATACAACGCAAAATCGGAGTTAACACCGGAAATAAAGAATGGGAAGTGGAAAATCGTCCTTCATGCTGAATCCTCTAGTGACATTGTTCAAAATACAACGAATTTAGATGTATCCAACCCAGTGATCGTAAAAAAACTGGAACATTATTTACAAGAGGAGATAGAGAAAAGAATCGAGCTTTCAAGAAATCGTGTTCAAAAGAAGATGAAAGCAGATGTTTTTGGATTTGCTGAAGCCTTTCATCGTAAATACCCTGAAATTTGGAATCGAGAGAAGGACGATTGGAACGAAATTTTCCCGAAAGTAGAAGTAACTTATGATATAAAAACGAAAATCCGCAGACAAGGTTTGACTTCTTAGGAATAGGAGGAGGGAGATCATGAATTGGGGCTTAGTATTCGCAAGTATTTCCATCATGATTGCGATGTTCCTATATCAATGGCCAAAACTAAAAAAGAATCAAAAAAAGGAGAAAGCAGCATTTCTCTTCTTTTCAATACTCGGATGGCTTTTATCCATTTTGCTGATGATAAACCCGGAAATACCAGGCCCCACCCAATTGACTGATTGGATATACAAACCGATTGGAAAACTTTTGGAGAAATAACTTGTTAGGGTAAAAATAGTCTATAAATAGAAAAGTAAAGTATAAATTTTGAATTTGAAAATTGTCTTGCGCAAGCTCCCTAGCCCCTCGGGGTTAAAATCCAGATGCACTAAAAGTCGAAAGGCAGACTTTTAGTGCAGAAGAACATTTGCCTGTCGGGGCTGACCAAGGCACTTTCGCTTTTCTTATAATCCACCGCAAGATGGCTTTTCGCTGCTTTCTTGGCCGGACTGCCTGTTCTCAGAGTTATCGGTGGTAACAGATTCCAGCCCGTATCCGGTAGAGCTGATCTCCAATATTTGTTGATTCTCTTTATTTTTTGTTGGCTCCCGAAAATGATCTTTGTTCAAATGATAGGCCTCCTTTTCAAACAATTGATTTCAGGTTTATTATTTGAAAAGTGAAGGGAAAATATCATTTGGTTCTTTCGTGATCTGATCATTCGCCGATTTCTTCCGCTTTCAACATTCGTTTCGCTCGTATAAAGGCGGTTATATCGATTAATTCATCCTGTGACAATGGCTCCCCATCCAGCGAAAGCCTATTGGAATCATTTTTTATTAGAGCTGTAATTTCGATAACATCATGTTCCGCATCCGTTCTTCCTAATAAATAATCAACCGTTGTTTCAAATAAATCGGCAATTTGTGATAATGATTGAAGGGAGGGTTCACGGTATCCGGATTCATACCCGGCATACGTGCTTTTCGCAATCCCGAGCTGATCAGCGGTTTCTTGTAAAGACCATTTTCGCTTTTTTCTTAACTCGTATAATCGTTCCAGCATATGTTCATACTCCAATTTGAAATTTTGCCCCCATTATAGCACAGGAAAATAGACTAGACTAGAAAAAAAGTACGCGAATTGAATACGAAATCTTGATTTTTTATTATTTAATTCTATAATTACAGTTGTAAATACGCGTTTCGCGAAAATGAGATGATCCTCGCTATGGAGATGGTGTTTATGAAGAAAATTTTATTACTTGCTACCGGCGGGACGATTGCTTCCGTTGAAGGAAATGAGGGACTTGCCCCTGGCTTAACTGCGGAAGAATTACTCCATTTCTTACCAGAATCGCCTAGCAATGTAAAAATAGATGGTAAAATTTTAATGAATATCGATAGTACGAATTTGCAGCCGGAGCATTGGGTAATGATTGCGAATGCCATTTATAAACATTATGATGAATATGATGGATTTGTGATTACGCATGGAACGGATACATTAGCCTATACATCGTCAGCGCTTTCTTATATGCTACAGGGCCTGAAAAAGCCTGTTGTTCTAACCGGATCACAAGTTCCGATCAGTTTTAAAAAAACCGATGCCAAGAAAAATGTTGCGGATGCACTAAGATTTGCCAGCGAGGATATTGGCGGCGTGTATATTGTATTTGACGGCCGGGTTATTCTCGGAACGCGGGCGGTTAAAATGCGAACCAAAAGCTATGACGCTTTTGAGAGTATTAACCACCCATATGTCGCCTATATCAATAAAAATGAGGTCAAATATCATTGGAAGCCTGAACCATCGAGTGGACCTATGTCCTTAAATACGAATTTGTGTACAGATGTTTTTCTAATGAAATTATACCCTGGCACAAAGCCGGAGATTTTTGATTGTCTAAAAAATTTATACAAAGGTATTATTATTGAAAGTTTTGGTAATGGCGGGCTACCTTTTGAAGGAAGAAATTTGCTTCCTAAATTGCAGGAGCTTACCGAACAAGGGATTGCCGTCGTTATTACGACACAATGTCTCGAAGAAGGCGAAGACTTGCTCCTATATGAAGTAGGACGCAAAGTTGCTCAGTACAAAGTGATTTTATCCGGGGATATGAATACCGAAGCCATCGTTGCCAAATTAATGTGGGCACTTGGACAAACAGATTCTTTGGAGCGGGTCAAGGAAATCATTGAAACCCCGTTGGCGGGAGATTTAACCATTAAAACAGAAGATGAGTAATGGGACGGTTTTGTAAGAACCGTTAAATTTAAGGAGAGCGAGTATACTATGTCTGTTACAATGAATCAAATGCGGATAGAAAAAGATTTTTTAGGAGAGAAAGAAGTTCCTGCTAACGCCTATTATGGGGTCCAAACACTCCGTGCAGTTGAAAATTTCCCCATTACAGGGTACCGAATTCATGAAGAATTGATTACAGCAATGGCGATCGTGAAAAAAGCAGCTGCACTTGCGAATATGGATGTTAAACGACTTTATTCCGGTATTGGGGAAGCCATTGTGAAAGCTGCAGATGAATTAATCGAAGGCAAATTGCACGATCAAATTATCGTTGACCCGATTCAAGGTGGGGCAGGGACTTCGATTAATATGAATATCAATGAAGTCATTGCCAACCGCGCATTAGAATTGATGGGGAAAGAAAAAGGGGATTATGCCCATTGCAGCCCTAATAGTCATGTCAATATGTCGCAATCGACCAATGATTCCTTCCCGACCGCGATTCATATTGCCGTGCTGAAACAATTGGAAAAATTACTGGCAACCATGGAAGATATGCATGCTGTTTTCCAACAAAAAGCCCAAGAATTTCATCATGTGATTAAAATGGGGCGTACCCACCTTCAGGATGCTGTACCGATTCGGCTTGGACAAGAGTTTGAAGCCTATAGCCGTGTATTGGAACGTGATATTAAACGGATTCAACAGTCGCGCCAGCATTTATACGAATTGAACATGGGAGCAACAGCAGTTGGTACTGGTTTAAATGCAGACCCTCGTTATATTGAATTAGTTGTAAACTATTTGGCACAAATTAGCAACCTGCCATTGACCGGTGCAGAACATCTTGTAGATGCGACACAAAATACCGATGCTTATACAGAAGTATCCGCTGCATTAAAGGTTTGCATGATGAATATGTCGAAAATTGCCAATGACTTGCGTTTAATGGCCTCCGGTCCGAGAGCAGGTTTAGGTGAAATAACGCTGCCGGCCCGCCAGCCAGGCTCATCCATCATGCCAGGGAAAGTAAATCCGGTTATGGCTGAAGTGATCAATCAAGTAGCATTTCAAGTCATCGGCAATGACCATACAATCTGCCTTGCATCCGAAGCAGGACAGCTGGAGCTGAATGTGATGGAACCTGTTCTTGTATTTAATCTGCTGCAATCCATCAGCATTATGAATAATGCTTTCCGCACGTTTACGGATAATTGCTTAAAAGGAATCAAGGCGAATGAAGAGAGATTAAAAGAGTACGTAGAAAAGAGTGTAGGTGTCATCACAGCGGTTAACCCGCATATTGGATATGAAGCAGCAGCACGCATTGCCAGAGAGGCAATCTTAACTGGCGCTCCAATTCGGGAACTTTGTTTGAAATATGATGTCTTAACAGAAGAGGAACTTAATTTGATCCTAGACCCGTATGAAATGACACATCCTGGCATCGCAGGCGCTGTTTTATTGGAAAGACAGTGATATATTTTTGAAGGAGAATAGAAATGGTCTTTTCTCCTTTTTTGTATTTGGGGCAGCGAGATTGTAAGAGAATTCCATACTCATTCCAAGTGATTGAAAACAGAAGTGAGAGTAAAAAGTTTAGTTCCGTACCTAACTAAAGAGTATTGGAACTTGAATCCGAGAAAAAAAGCCAGCCTCGGGTTTCAATCAAAGGTATTGGAACCGGTAACAGAAGAAGGAAGGATATCTGGGAGAGGCAGACTAACTTTCCTTACGAATTCTAAAGAGTCTGCCTTGGGAGTTGATTGCTAAATATTTCTACAACCCCGGCAATATTCTTTACTACATAATCAGCATAAGTTTGGCCGCCGATATTGTGAGTATCAATTAAAATTGTTCTACATCCCAATTTATTCGCTGGAATGATTTCATTAATGGCATTGTCACCAATGCTAAGAATATTTGAAAATGATACATGATAATGGTTACGAATAATTTCGAAATATTCTTCTGATTTCACGGGCTTCTGCCCTTTAAAGATTTTATAATCAAAAAAATCCCTAAGCCCCAGCTTTTTCAAAATTACTTCACTATCTTTTTGAGGGGAATTTGTATAAAGGACTAGTTTTTTTGTTTTACTTAACGAACAAAGTATTTCTTTGAAGCCGGGAATTTCCTTCATTTGAAAATCGGGAGACATCATATATTCTCTTGTTTGTAAAAAAGCTTGCTCGGCACCATCATCAGAAATACCATAATGTTTGGCAATCGAAACTGGGATCCACCAGAAGTCCCCTACATTCAAGAGCGAGTGAAAATTAAATTTCAATTTCTCTGGATAAAGCTCCCTTACCTTATCCTCGGCCAGTTTTTTTCCTGCCCAACTGATAGCATGAAGAACTTTTCCATCCCTTTGGATTAAAATAAGATCTTTGACAGCATCATATACCGTACCTACTTTTAATGGGTGCTTATTTTCTTTGACTAATTGATAATCCTTATAAAAATCATCTCTGTTTTTCGGATTTAACTTTTCGCATAACCGCTCGGCATAAAAGTCAAAATGATGCGTATCATCGTATAGAGTTCCATCAAGATCAAAAACAATGACTTCAATATCCTTTAACATCTGATTGACAGTCCTTTAAATGATTGGATTGATTTATTGTGTGCCAAAATAAAGAGAATAATCAACATATTGTCGATAAATTTGAAATTTGTGTTGATATCCATCCAAAATATGTCGATATCCATTAAAACTAATTGATATCCTTCAAAAATGTGTCGATATTAGCAGCTCATCAAAAAAAGGGCGTAAAATCACGCCCAAATAATTTTATAATGATTGCTCAAGCTCATACCAATAGTAACAAAGTGTTTCCAACCCTTTATCGAAATTTTCCAGATGGAAATGTTCATTTGGAGCATGGAAGTTTTCATCCGGCAATCCAAAACCCATTAACACAACTGGCTTTCTTAAAATTTGATCAAATGTTGCGACAATCGGAATGGACCCGCCCATGCGTGTAAAGGATGTTGGAACATGATATACTTTTTCATACGCTCTTCCGGCTGCCTGAATAGCAGGGTGGTCAAAAGGCGTCACAAATGGTGCTCCTTTGTCGAACAGGGTTATATTTACCGTTACGCCAGGCGGTGTATGGGATTGAATATGTTTTTGCAAAAGCTCCACAATCTCATCCGGGTCCTGATTAGGGACAAGGCGGCAGGTGATTTTTGCATGAGCCTCCGAAGGGATGACCGTTTTAATTCCTTCTCCTTGGAAACCACCATAAATTCCATTTACTTCAAGCGTCGGGCGTACCCAAGTTCTTTCTATTGTCGTAAAGCCTTTCTCACCAAACATTTCTGGAACCCCTAATTGCTCCTTAAATGATTGTTCAGTAATGCCCAGAGACTCATAAGCAGCTTTTTCAGCATTCGTTAGTTCAGCCACTTGATCATAAAAACCTTCCACAGTAATATATCCTTTTTCATTGTGGAAAGAGCTGACAATTTCAGCTAAGGCATGAATCGGATTTTGAACCGCTCCACCGTACAACCCAGAATGGAGGTCGCTTTTTGCTCCTTTTACATCAATCTGCAGGCCGCAAAGCCCCCTTAAACCGTAGCAAACGGCAGGCTTTCCGTGTTCGATCATACTAGTATCGGAAATTACGATAACATCTGATGACAATAACTCCTTGTTTTCCTCTACAAAGAGAGGCAGGTTCGGGCTTCCCACTTCCTCTTCCCCTTCAATTAGAAATTTGACATTGATTGGAAGGGTGCCT
>Ga0070737_10003811_pt1 | contig 15749 bp, 12 predicted proteins | sample Coa_R1_10_FD_66438 | JGI IMG/M metagenome (GOLD analysis project Ga0070737, IMG submission 66438) | Surface soil microbial communities from Centralia Pennsylvania, which are recovering from an underground coalmine fire - Coalmine... | ecosystem: Environmental > Terrestrial > Soil > Unclassified...
GTCTTCATTACCGATATTGAGATGCCCACGCTCACCGGCCTGGAGGTTGCCGCCGAGCTGAAGCGGCGGGGTGTCGCCGTGCGCGTCATTATCCTGACCACCTTCGCCCGCGCGGGATATTTGCGCCGCGCCCTCGAATCCGGCGCCTCCGGCTATCTGCTCAAGGACATGCCCGCCGAGCAGCTCGCCGACGCCGTGCGCCGTGTCGATCGCGGGCTGCGCGTCATCGACCCGCAACTGGCCGCCGAGGCCTGGAGCGACGAACCCGATCCCCTCACCGACCGCGAGCGCCAGGTACTGCGGCTGGCCGGCGAAGGCATAACCACGTTGGACATTGCCAACGAGTTGAGCCTGTCGGAAGGAACGGTGCGCAACTACTTGTCGGAGGCGATCAGCAAGCTGGGCGCTGCCAACCGTGTAGAAGCAGCCAGGATCGCGCGAGCAAAGGGTTGGCTGTAGGAGCTACCATCTTGCTGCGCACGGCGCCCGTTCATTCGATCACGAGGACACGGGTGCGCCACTGCGATGGTACCTCCTTCGACCAATACTGCGACTTTGCGCGAACGCCATACGAGGATTCCCGCGATCGCGGCCAGCAATAGGATCAACGCGGCCACCAGAATGACCCACCGGAGGCGACTTGCGGCAGGAGTTGCATTCCCTTGTGCCAAGACCTCGCGCGCGCTGGGAGCCTCGGGTTCGCTGACCGTAGCGACTGGTGGCGTCGCCGTGGCATGGTTGAGCACGATCGCTTGCGCCGGCACTGGCGGCGTGTAGGGTAGAGCCGCTCCTGGCAACGGCACACGCCCCTGAATGCCAGATTGCGACTCCCGCACCTGCGGCGGCGGGGCGGGAATCTTCTTAGTTACCACCGGAGCAAGAAAACGATAGCCCCGGCGCGGTACCGTCTCGATATAGACTGGCGAGTCGGCGCTGTCGCTCAGGGCCGTCCTGATCTGCTTGATGCAGTGGTTCATGCCCTGCTCGAAGTCCACGTACGTCTCGTTGCCCCACAAGGCCTGCTGGATCTCTTCCCGGGTCACCACCTGGCCGGAGCGGCGCGCCAGCAGCGCCAGCAGCTTCAGGGGCTGTGGCGCCAGCCGGATGAGTGTGCCCGACTTGCGCAGCTCCTCCGTCGTGACGTTGAGCTCAAATAACCCAAATCGTATAAGGTCCTGGGTCTCGCTCACAGCAACCTAACCTCGCATTTGTTGCGCATGATTATAACAACATAGGTCATCACAGTGCGATCTCCTGGGCTACTAACTCTTTCGCTCCCACCATCTTAGGCGATCATCTCGCGTTCATCCACGTCTCAGGCGGCTCTTATCTCCAATTCATGCGCAAATCAGGCGACGAACATTGAAATTGACCCTGAAGCAGGGCATTTTGTCTGCACGCGGAACGGCTGCAGGCTTGAAAGCAGCCACAGCTCCCCAATGGGGGAGGGAGCATCCGCCACCCCAGCAAGCGCGGAAGGGGCACTTGACTGGGACCCGGAAGCCAGTGCAGCCCTTGGTGGCGCCTGCCTGAGCTTCCGAGGATAACACTCCGGCAAGCGCGTACTCCCACCCACGGCCTCGGCCTGGGTGGGAATCTGGCCGGCGCTTGCCAGAGAGACCGGAAGGCGGCACAACCAATCCGTCTTCCGGTCGCGGTGACCGAGCCAGCCAGCTCCATTTGACTCCCCGCCTCGCAATCGCAAAGCAGCGGTTGTTGTGATCCCGGTCGTTTCGGCGGGGAGTCATTGGTGTTTGGCTGGAGACCTTGGGGCCCAGAACGACAATTCCGTAACACGGTCAGGGCGCGCAGCCGAAGTTGGCTGGCCCGGAGCGTGCGCGTCCGGCGAGGGCGTCATGACGATTCATGTCGCCCTCCGCTCTTCTATCATCTTCCATCTTCCTGTCAGCTTCCTGAAAAATTGCCGCCAACCGAAGGTTCGGGGAAATCTGTCCTTTGACTGAGGCCCAGGTCGCGGCGCTGTGCGCGAGATGGGGCGGGTTAGGCCAGCGTCCAACCGGCTTGAAGCGCTGGGCTGGGATATGCTGTCCGCTGCAAGGACGGGCGCATCGCCCAGGTCCCCGAGTTTCGGAAGGTCAGTTGTGAAATGGGGATATTTCAACAACTATCCGAGGATCAGCAGGTACTGCCCACAACTAAGGGGACTCTGATTAAGCCGGAACGAAGTCCCTCAGCGGCTAAAGCCGTGATGATCCTGCAGGCTTTACGGACGGCCTAAAGGCCGTCCCCTTCAAAAACCGGACTTAATCAGAGTTTCCCTAGCGGCGACAAATAATGCGCTTGGTTGGCATGACCGGCCCCGTCGTTGGCGGTGTCGTCATCATCGAAAGCAGGAGACACGAAATACATTGGGAAAAAGCTGACCAAACGACTTATCCCCGGAAGCCTGACACCAGAATGGCCTCAGGTCGATGCCGAAAGTGCATTGACCTGAGGCCAGCAAGAAAACGTCAACCCCTGAGGGCAAGGCTCATCGGTTACGGCGTGCGGATATACCCGTGCTCATTGCCCGCCGAGTCAACGTACGCCCCGACGATGACATTAGCAGGGTTTATCCCTGATGCCTCAGTGAAGATGGCTCCGGGGAAGTCGAACGATGTGTAGACCCCGCTGCTAAACAGAAAAGCATGATAAACCCCAAATACGGGATCGTAGTACGCGCCAACAATCTTCCCCTCGGCGTTAGCCCCTGTAGCAAACGTGAATTGAGATCCGGGATAAGTAATTGTGGTGTACCTTCCATCGAACAGCATGTATCCCTGGCAGACGGTGTCGCACGTCGCCTCTGCCAAAGTATCGTAGACTCCAACGACTGCGCCTGAAGGAATCACGACGGCTGCCTCGCTGCTCGTTGCGCCGGGTGGATCGAAAGTGGTGAAGACACCACCTTTCTTGGAGAGTACGAAACTGTGATCCTGGTCCATGCCGCCGGTCTCGCCACAGGCCGGGTCGGAGCAATAAAATCCCGATATTTCGCCAGAGGGGTTCATGCTGGTGAGGATGCTGCCCGGCGCGCCTGGGTAATCAACTGTTGTGTAGGTTCCTTCGCTCAGCATGAACCCATGGCTGACAAAACTTGCATCGATGTACCCGCCCGCAATAACGCCCTCGGGATTGATGCCGTTGGGCACGGTATATATGGAACCCGGAGGGTCGAACGATGTGAATACACCCCCGGCGGTTAGGGAAAAACCGTGAAAGACGCCAGACGCGTCTTGCCAGTAGCCGACGCTGGTCCCCTGAGGATTAGGCCCGCCGGCTAAAACGGTGAGTTGTGCGCCAGGGTAGTCAATCGACGTATAGGTCTGTGCCCAGGCGATTGACGATGTTGCCAAAGCAACACCGATCGTGAGAATTCCCAACACCCTAAGTAGGTCCTTCATGGAATTGTCCTTTCTGTTTCCATGGGAGTAAGACTGGGAGCGCCCTTGAACCCCGCAGTCAGGCTTGCTTTTGGCGGCTCTGTGAGAATGGCGGAGAAGCTGGCAGAGCTGACGTCGCCGCAATGGTCGTGCAAACGGTCCGAAGTTCCGATGCCTTGGCGGCACCTGTCATTACGTTACATCGGATCGCATTTCTGGGAAGACACTGACATTATCGGGCGTGCGTCATGGTAACGCAATTGGTAAATAGTGCCGGCTTGAGATGACCACCGAAGTGCGTTCGCCTTTCACATTTGGTGGGATTGCGATTGCGCTGGCCGTTACTCTGGCTCGAGATCGTTTCCGGAATTGGGAACAGCCGCGGTCGCGGCCCTGCCGTGGATAGATAGCGCTATCGGGCGATCGCACAATTAACGCTCTCAGCAACCCTGGATCGCCTGCCCTCACCCGACTGGCTGTACGACTTCTGCCTCAACCGGCTCCAGGTGGGCGGTGAAGTGCCGCAGGAAAGGCGCTTCGTAGGTCAGGCGCAGACCGCGGATCCGCTCCCGGCGCCGCCAGACCTCGAGGATCACTTCGATCACATAATCGATGTGGCTTTGCGTGTAGACGCGTCGCGGAATCGCCAGCCGCACCAAGTCCATCTTGGCGGCGGCGCCAAACATGAGCCTGCCGATTTCCACCGTGCGAATACCGCCCTCAAGGTACAACTCCGCCGCCAGCGCCACTGCGGGGAACTGGTCCAGCGGAATGTGCGGTAAGAAGGCGCGCGCGTCCAGGTAGATCGCATGTCCGCCCGGCGGCTGCACAATGGGCACGCCCTCTTTGGCGATATGGTTGCCGAGATATGCGGTCGAGGCGATGCGGTAGCGAAGATAATCTTCCTCCAGCGACTCCTGCACGCCCACGGCAATGGCCTCCAGGTCGCGACCGGCAAGACCGCCATAAGTGGGATAGCCCTCGGTCAGGATCAGCAGGTCTTTCTCCTGTGCGGCCAAAACGCCGTCATTCGTGCACAGGAAGCCGCCGATGTTGGCCATGCCGTCCTTCTTCGCCGACATGGTGCAGCCGTCGCCCAGCGCGAACATCTCCTGCGCAATCTGCTTGGGCGTTCTGTTGGCGTAACCTTCCTCGCGCAGCTTGATGAAGTAGGCGTTCTCGGCAAAACGGCAGGCGTCAAAATACAGCGGGATGCGGTGCTTGCGGCACACCTCGCTCACCGCGCGCGCGTTCTCCATCGAAACGGGCTGGCCCCCGCCGGAATTGTTCGTGATGGTCAGCATCACGAGCGGGATGCGTTGTCGGCCCACGCGCGCGATCAACTCCTCCAGCGCGCCGACGTCCATGTTGCCCTTGAAAGGATGCCACTTGGCAGGCTCGCGCGCCTCGGCGATGGGCAAATCGACCGCCTCTGCTCCGACGAATTCGATATTGGCGCGCGTGGTGTCGAAATGCGTGTTGTTGGGGATGACATCGCCCTTCTTGCAGGCCACGCTGAACAAGATGCGCTCGGCCGCGCGCCCTTGGTGCGTCGGGATGACGTGCTGGTAGCCGAAGATGTCCTGAATGGAGCGGCGGAAGTGGTTGAAGCTGCGGCTGCCGGCATAGCTCTCGTCGCCGCGCATCACTGCGGCCCATTGCTCGGTCGACATGGCTCCGGTGCCGGAATCGGTCAGCAGATCGATGAGCACGTCGTCGGCGGGAAGCAGAAACAAATTGTAGTGCGCGGCGTGCAGCAGCGCTTCCCGCTCCTCGCGGGTGGTCCAGCGAATGGGTTCGACACTCTTGATGCGAAACGGTTCGATGATGGTCTTGCTTGGCATGGAGATGACCTCGAGTGCAGGCTCCATGCTGGCACGGTCACGAACACGGCGCAGTGACAGGGGTCACAGAGATTCCGCTCTTCGCCATAGCGAGATAGGCGCCCGGTGGGTGTTTCGAGAGGCCGAAGCGACGCTCCGGCGAAGAATGAAGCTTGAGAGGCGAACAGCGATCTAGTCGTGCCGACGCCTGGCCGCGTCATTGGCCAGATCATTCGCGCGATGGTTCTGCTCGCGCGGGATATGAGCGATGGAGAATTCGACGCTACGGGCCAGCTTGCGGCAGGTCCAGTTTAAGGAATATAGGCGAGGGCTGCGGCAGTCGTACTCTCCGGTCATCTGCTTGACGACAACTTCCGAATCGGAGAAGACGCGCAGCGTGCGGGCGTTCACTTCGATGGCGTGCTGCAGGGCTTCCAGCAGGGCAACGTACTCCGCCACGTTATTGTCCTGATGCCCAATCCATTTGGCAATGCGAATGGTTTCGCCATTCGGCCCCTCGATGACAACTCCAATGCCCGACGGTCCCGGGTTCCCGAGCGAGCCGCCGTCTACATACGCAACCAGGTCCGACATTCCACTCCTAACTAACCAAGATGAAGCACAACCGCAGCTTCGTCAAGAAACCAATGAGGTTCCTCCCGAACAAATACCAGCCCACCGCTACATTTCTGTGAAAAAGATGTGAAAAGACGTTTGATATCTTATCGAGCATCGCAGAACTTCTCTGAATTCTTCTGCTTACGGAAAAAGTTTCGCACACGAAAATAAGTTGCGTTTGCACCAACCTTGGGCGTTGACAATTTTCAATCCTCGTTTAGGATGGCTTTCGTCGACGGCAGAAAAGGGCAGGCAACGAATAGTAGCCAGTCCGAAGTAAGCCGGGCGATCGGCTCCCTGAGGCGACTCGTTGGGGGCTGCCAGACCCGAAAAAACCGACTGCACTGCGAGGTGTCAGCCGGGGTTTGGAACCGCGAAAGCGGTGATCGCATCGGAGGCTGTGACGGTGCATGCGTCCACGCCGCGGACTCTCTCGCAGGAGTTAGCGGCTAGAGCATAACCAAGGTCACAGCCTTTTTCTATTTTTCTCAAATTCTTTTTGCTAATCGGGCGCATCGTCACCGCAGGTGCGGAACCGACTTCCGTCTAAAGGTTGCCCGGCACCGATCTCCTCACCGCCCAGATGAGAGGCACCGCCAGCAACTGCACGACGAGGCAGAAGACCACTACGCCAACAACAGAACGGTCGTACAGCACACCCATGAGGGCGCTGCCCGCAAACCACGCCACGCCATAGACGCCGGTGAACATCCCATACGCCGAGGGTCGCTTCTGCACCGGCACCAGAGTAGCCACGGCAGCCGGAACAATCGATTCGTGCACCCCTATGCCCAGTCCCCATAAAACTGCACCGGTCACAGCCATCCAGAAGTCGCCGAAGAAAACCAGCGGCGCGAACAGCGCCGCAAGGACTGTTAATGGAACCAGGACGCGAATGCCGAACCTGTCGAACATTTTCCCGAAAGCTAGTGAACCGCCGCCGCTAACGCCCATTGCCACGGCATAAAGAATCGGGATCCATGCGACCTTGAAGGCGTCAGCTTTCTGAAAGTGATAGGCGATCAATTGGAAATCGGCGAAGCCGGCGGCAACCAAGCCGGACGCCGCCAGATAGATCCAAAAGGCTCGGGGAAAGCCTTTCCCGTGCGATTCGGGCGCATGAGTTGCTAAGTCCTCCGGACGCGGATAAACAAACCGGGCGACGACCACCAGCGTCAGTGTGATCAAGGCCGGCACCAGCAGCGCCGCGAACGCTTCCCGATAACTGCCGCGCCGGGCAATCAGGAGAGCAATCACCAGCGGCCCGATAAGCGCTCCTATCTGGTCCAGCGCTTCATGCACGCCAAATCCCCAGCCGTATCCCATTTCCTTGGCGGCATGCGACAGCATGACGTCGCGAGGAGGATTCCGGGTGGCTTTGCCAACCCGTTCCAGCAGAATCAGGAGCGCCGCCATCTCCCAGTTTCCCGCCAGGGCCAACGCCGGAACGGCGAACATCTGGATGAAGTAACCGAACAGGGTGATGGGCCAGAACTTCTGGGTGCGTTCGCTCACTCGCCCTGAGACCAGCCGAAGACCATAACCAAGCAACTCGCCCAATCCGGCGACCACGCCCACGATGGTCGCGCTGGCGCCGAGTGTCGCCAGAAATTGGCCGGTGAGGCTACGCGAACCTTCATACGTGAAGTCCGCAAACAGGCTTACCACCCCGAAGAGTAGGACCAAGCGGACCGCTTTCCGCTTGGATAATGCCGATGGTTCGGAACTCAGTGACATAGGTGAACGAGCCTCGTCAAAATGCCCCCCAGAACAGCCTGGTCTCTGCTGCCTGGGACCACGCGACGATAGCAGACTGCTGCCCCTAAGCACAGTCGAAGGGTGCTGTTCTTGGCTTGTTTTGTTGGCCGCAATAACTCAGAGCTGGCCCGGCGCTACCGGTTCAGCTTGCGCGCCTGGCAGGCGTCCACAATCTTACTGGGATCGATGGCAGCAGAATCCAGTTGCATCTCGACTACCTTGCCATTCTTGTCGATCAGATAATTCACCCGCCGCGCGGCCTCATATTTGGGATTGTAAAGTCCGTACTCGCGGGTCACGGTGCCGCCCCAGTCGCTGAGCAGCGGGAAAGTGATTCCGATTTGTTGCGCCCACGCCTTGTTGGAGAAGGGCGAATCCATGCTCACACCCAGCACCTGGGTGTCGGCGGCCTCCAGCTTACTTAGGTTCTGCTGGAAGGCCTTCATCTGCTGGGTTCAACCGCTGGTGAAGGCGAAGATATAGAAGGCCAGCACAACGTTCTTCTTGCCGCGAAACTCGTGCAGCGACACCTTATTACCGTCCTGATCGCGCAGCGTGAAGTCGGGCGCCATGTCTCCGACTTTGATTTTGGGTGCGGGCATCTCGCTGGGCTTGTCGGCGGCGTAGACGGCAGGTGCCAGTAATGCTGCTAGCAGCAGCGTCATCAAAAGCTTCTTCATTGATAGTCTCCCTCCTCGTAGGTTATGCGGGACCGAGCGATTGGTACGTTGATTTCATTTTCCCACCCACGTGCGCAAATGGCTACCCGGCGCATTATCAAGTGCATCTGGCGCATTCTGACGTGCTTAATTTCCGTTTCGAAACTCGCCTTTGGCAACTGAGCCGTGTTCCCAATTGCGGAATTGTGGCGCGGGCGCTACAGTGAATGAGGCTTCATTCGGGAAGGAAGCCATTAGCCTTTAGCATTTAGCCGTTAGCCTTCGCCATCCAGGACATGGCGCTTAAGGGTTTGGCGAAGTGCTAAATGCCAAGTGCTAGCGATTGAGCGCAGCGTACGACCTTGAGGACCGTGTCCAAACCTGACCCCCAATCCCCGGCTCCCACAGACACGGCGTCTGCTGTGAACCGCAACGCCGACAAGTACCAGCGCATTCTGGATGCCGCAGTTGCGGTGTTTGCCGAGAAAGGCTTCTTCAATTCGCGTGTCGCCGACATCGCCGACCGCGCCAACGTGGCCGATGGCACCGTCTACCTCTACTTCAAGAGCAAGGAAGAGATTCTGAGGATTGCCATCAACACCGCCTTCGACGCCTTCATGAGCCTGGCCCGTACGGAGCTGAAGAAGCTGCCTGACCCGGCAGAACGGCTGAGGCGCTTGGCCTTTCTCCATCTGGACGCCCTGGGCTCGAATCGCAACCTGGCGGTTGTCTTTCAGATGGAGTTGCGGCAGAGCGCGCGCTTCCTCTCCGAGTTCTCGCACCATCACATGATTGAGTACCTCGGGCTGGTGCGGGAGGCGATCCTGCAAGGACAAGCGAGCGGCGTCTTCCGCCTCGAAGTGCCGGACAAATTTGCCGCCAACTGTTTTTTTGGCGCCCTGGATGAGATGGTCACCTCCTGGGTGCTCAGCGAGCACGAGTACCCGCTGGCGAATGTTGCAGATGTAGTGGTCGATATTTTTCTGAACGGTATGCGAACTTCGTAATCACCATGGAGCTTTGCACCCTCAACGACGTCTTCTTCACGTTGGTGAAGCGCAACAGCGACCGCGTGGTGCTCACTCGTGAAGGCGGCGCTTGGAAGACCGTCTCAGCCCGTCAACTGCGGAGCTGGGTGTACGCTACGGCGCGTCAATTGCAGGCCTGGGGAATCGGCAAAGGCGACCGCGTCGCTATCCTCAGCGAGAACCGTCCCGAGTGGGCCGTTGCCGACTTTGCTTGTCTTCTGCTGGGGGCGGTGGATGTTCCGATTTACCCTACCCAAATCGCCGAGCAGTGCCTGTTTGTGCTGCAAGATTCCCAAGCGCGTGTGGCCTTCGTTTCCACCCGTAAACAGTACGAGAAGATCGCCGGCATCCGCGAACGGACCAGCATCGAGTACATCGTCCTGATGGACGACGCGCCCGAGATTACGGATGCCGTGCCCATGCAATCTTTTCTAAGCCAGGCACTGCAGGAGGACGATCCCGCGCTCGACGCCATCGGGGCCTCCATCGAGCCGGATGATCTGGCCACACTGATCTACACCTCGGGCACCACGGGCACGCCCAAGGGCGTAATGCTGACCCACGGCAACATCGCGTCCAACCTGAATGTTTCGCTCGATATGTATGAGCTGGCCCAGGACGACCTCTACATTTCCTTCTTGCCGCTGTCGCACATCACAGCCCGCCATGTTGACTACGCCATGCTTAATGCGGGAGTGCCACTGGCGTACTGCCCAGTCATTGAGGAGCTGCCGGCGGTGATGAAGGAGGTGCACCCCACAATCATTGTCGCCGTGCCGCGTGTTTATGAGAAGGTTTACAACCAAGTGCAGAACAAGGCCCACGGCATCAAGCGCCTGCTCATCCGATGGGCGCTTTCCGTCGGCGCTGCGAACCGCGAAAGTATTCTTCGCGGCGAGACGCCCACAGCCTTTTCGTGGAAGCTGGCCGACGCCCTGGTATTTTCCAAAGTTCGGGAAGGACTGGGCGGCCGCGCTCGCGTCTTTGTCTCGGGAGGCGCACCGCTCGGCAAGGAGCTTGCTAGCTGGTTTGCAGACATCGGCATTCGCATCCACGAGGGTTACGGCCTGACCGAGACCTCTCCCGTCATTGCTCTCAACAATCCGGTGAACCACCGTCTGGGCACGGTCGGTAAGCCAGTGTCGAATGTTGAGGTGCGTATTGCCGAGGATGGCGAGCTGCTGGTGCGGGGACCGTCGGTGTTCAAAGGTTACTGGAATATGCCGGAAGAAACCGCGGCGGTATTTGAAAATGGCTGGTTCAAGACCGGCGACATCGCCAGCATCGATCAGGACGGCTATCTCTCCATTACCGACCGCAAGAAGGACCTCATCAAGACCTCCGGCGGCAAATTCATCGTCCCACAACCGATCGAGAGCACCCTGGTGGCGAACCCCTACGTCGGCCAGGCGGTGCTGCTCGGCGACAGGCGGCACTTCCCTGCCGTGCTGATCATTCCCAGCTTCGAAGATTTGGAACCATGGGCGCGCCAACAGGGCGTGAAGTTCTCCTCCCGCAACGAGCTGGTTAAGGCGCCGCAGGTGCAAAAGCTGTACCAGGGTATCGTGGAACAACTGAATCAAAACCTCGCGCAATTCGAGAAGCTGAAGAAAGTGCTCGTCGTCCCCGATGAACCCAGCATCGCCGACGGCACCCTGACTCCCAGCATGAAGTTGCGCCGCCGCCATCTGACCGAACGCTACCAGCAAGAAATTGACGCGCTCTACGCCGAAGCCGAAACACACCCGCACACTCCCACTTCGTCAAGAAGATAAATCATTCGTTCTACCACTTTTTGGCAGTAGTACCACCGCACTATACGGGATATACTCCCCCGCATTCTGGATTCACAGGGTGGTTGCCTGAGGTCCAAGATTAGTGACGAGGAGCAGCACGACTATGCGGAGTGAATCTAAGCGGCACACAGTACACAAAAGCGTTCGCATCCTCTTTGGCGTGATGGTAATGCTCGCATGCGCTACATGGCTCAGTGCACAAGCGCGGAGCGCAGTAGGGATCTATCCGCCATCGAGCGTAGAACGGCCGGAAGATGTCGGCGTGAACATGCACACCAACTACATTATCTACGCACCGAGCGGTTCGATAGCCCCGCTGGCTCAACCCGCGGGAGAAACGCCGGCCTCGCTGGGTTGCGTCTATAACATCGTTTCCAACCCGATTTCCGGTTGCCCGATCAATGGCACCACCGAAGTTCCCACCGGCGGCAGCGGGGTGATTGTCATCGTGGATGCCTATGACTATCCCTCGGCGGCCAGCGATCTTTCTACCTTCTCCTCCACCTTCGGGTTGCCCCAAGCCAACTTCAAGGTGCAGTATGCCAGCGGGAGAAAGCCGTCGAACGGCTGCCGATCGGGTTGGCAAGGTGAAGAGTCACTGGATATCGAGTGGGCCCACGCCATGGCCCCCAACGCCCAGATTGTGCTGATGGAGGCCTCCTCGGCCAGCAACAGCGCCCTCTATCAGGCGGTGACGGCAGCGAATTCGTACATTGCCACGCACGGCGGCAAGGGCGAAGTCTCCATGAGCTGGGGCGGAAGCGAAACCAGTGGCGAAAGCAGCTACGATCATTACTTCACCCAGTCAGGGGTGGTGTATTTTGCCTCCGCGGGCGATTCTCCCGGGGTCATTTACCCCAGCGCGTCGGTGAATGTGGTTTCCGCCGGCGGCACACAGGTGAACCGCAATAGCAGCGGCGACTACACCAATCAGACGGCTTGGAGCGACGGCGGAGGAGGAGCCAGCAGCTACGAGGCACGTCCCTCCTTCCAGAATTCAATCGAGAGCATTGTGGGCAGCAAACGCGGTACGCCTGACTTGTCGTTCGACTCCAGCGGCGGCTCACCCGTTGCAGTCTACAACTCCAATTGCTATGGCGGCTGGCTTGAGGTCTACGGAACCAGTGTGGCCTCGCCTTCGCTGGCGGGAATCATTAATAACGCCGGACAATTCAAGACCAGCAGCAACGCGGAGAACACTCTGATCTACAGCAACATGGGCTACAGCCAATACTTCACTGACATCACTTCCGGCAGTTGCGGCACGCACAGCGCCACGACCGGCTGGGACTTCTGCACAGGAGTCGGTGTGGATAACGGGCTGGTGGGCAAATAACCGCAAGACAGGTGTGCAAGCCCGCTCCCCGGAGCGGGCTTTTGTTTTGCCAACAGGCAGGGCATTATTCCATCGGCTCGACCGCGATCGATGGCTCGGTCGGCGCTTGGCGGTCGGGACGCTGCACCAAGACGGTCGCCGCCAGCACCACCACAATTCCCACAACCTGTATTGCCGTCACCAGCTCGCCCAAGATGAGCGCGGTCAGCAGAATCGCCCACACCGGTTCCAGGCAGGCGGTGACGATGGCGCGCGTGGGATCGAGGTGCTGTAGACCCATAAAGTAGAGCGAAAACGGTACCAGCATCGAAGTAATCGCGAAGACCATCATGAACAGCCACTGCCCGCCACTGTAATGCTGGGCGGCAATCTTCCACGGAGGGTTGACCAGCAACCAGAACACCGCTGCGCCCAGCAGCGAGTACACCAGCACTGTCCAGCGCTGATAGAGCTGTAGCAGGCGCTGGGCATAGACGTTGTAGAAGGCGAAGGTAATGGCACCCAGTTCAGCGGCAACGATGCCGACGGGGCTGAACCTCACTCCGGCGAATGCAAACCAGGGAAAAGCGCTGCGCGCGGCGACTTCTCCGACAGCAAGCGCACAGCCGATGACAGCCAGGGCCACGCCCGCGATGCGAAGCGGTGTCGGGCGTTGCAGCCGGCGTGCCAGCATATACAGTAGGACCCACACTGGCGCGACATACTGCAGCACAATGGCCAGGGCCACCGTCGTCTTCTCAATGGCGAAATAGTAGAAATAATTCGAGCCTGCGATTCCCAACACTCCCAGCAGGAAGAACTGCCTCAGATGGCTGCCGCGCACGTGTAGCGATGAACGCTGCTTGACGAAGAGGATCGGCGCCAGGATCAAAAGCGCAATGGTGCTGCGGCTTTGCGCCAAGACGAGCGGATCAATCGAGCGCAGGACGTGCCCGTGACCGGAAACTCTGCCGGTAAACATGGCGCGCCCCATCACTGCGGAGAATCCCCAACACAATGTGGCGCCGGCAATATACAGGTAACCGCGAGCGGAATGGGATTTACGCTTCAAGGAGCGGGTCGAGCCGTTCCGGCATCACCGTCGATCACAAGAGAGGAAGGTGAGTGGCTACGGTATTCTTCGCCAACTCGTACAAGCCATCCGAGCAGCGATTTTCAACTGGCCACTGACCACTAACCACTGGATCACTCCGCCAGTGCGCCTTGGCTGTGCGAGGAGCGCAGCACACGATCGACGGTGTAAGGCGCACGCTTCGTCGGCTCATGGAAGTGCCGCACCTGCAGCTCGCCCAGCAGTCCGAGCGCGATCAACTGCACGCCGGCAACGATCAGCACCGCGGCAAACACCAGCAGCGGGCCGTGCTCGTCCATCACGTGGACGTGACCGACGAATTTCTCCCAAATCATCCACAGCGCGATCACGCCGCCGGCCAGCGAGCCGAGTGCGCCAAAGCTGCCGAAAAAGTGCAACGGCCGCGACATGTACTTCAGCAGAAAGCGAATGGTGATGAGGTCGAAGAAGACGCGAAAGGTCCGCGAGATACCATAGTGCGATTCGCCGCGCTCGCGGTTCACATTGCGGATAGGGATTTCGCAGATGGTGGCGCCGTAAGCCGAGGCTAGCGCCGGAATGAAGCGGTGCAACTCGCCATAGAGCGGTACTTCCTGCACCACCTCCCGCCGGTACGCCTTGAAGGTGGTGCCAAAATCGTGGAGCGCGACGCCGCTCAGCTTAGCCATCAGCCAGTTGGCAATCTTGGAAGGGACCCGTCGCATAACGAAGTTGTCGATGCGCTGCTTGCGCCAGCCGCTGACGATGTCGTAGCCCTCGCGCAGCTTCTGCAGGAAGAGCGGAATGTCGTTGGGATCATGCTGCAGGTCGCCGTCCATAGCGATCACGTACTCGCCCTGCGCGTGATCGAAACCGGCAGCCAGCGCCGAAGTCTGCCCGAAGTTGCGGCGCAGCTTCACCACCACCACGCGGCGATCGACGGCGGCAATCTGCTGCAGTAGCCAGAAGGTGTTGTCCTGGCTGCCGTCATCCACAAAAACCAACTCGAACGGCTCGCCGGTGTTTTCCATCACCACCTTCAGCCGGTCGTAGAGTTCGGTGACGTTTTCTTCTTCGTTGTGGAACGGAACGACGATGGAATATTTCGACACAGAGTTTTAATTATATCCCCGGCGGCTGCCGTAAGGCAGGGTGCAGTTGCATACTTTTAAACCCGCGAGCCAGTGAATGCACTCGCAGCTCCGCCTTGAGAGGACGGATTTCAGCCGCCTGCGCTTGCGACAAATGCAAGAATCCGCTCTATCCCCGTTCCAAAGATCTCCAGCGGGGTTATGAGACTTAGCACGAGATGGCCTTCGGCCGGGCAGTCATAGAAGTGTCCCGGCTGCGCCAGAACCCCCGTGCGCTGCAGCAGAGCAATCGCCAAATCTTCGTCGGAACCGGTTGCCGGCACTCGCAGGATTGCATACCAACCGCCTTCGATTTTGAGACGATGACACAGCTTCTGCCCGGCGAGCTGTGAGTCGAGCTCCTGCAAGTTCAATCGAATGCGCTGCATAAGTTGGTGCTGGATGCTGTGCCGTTCTTCTAGCATGGTGGGAACGGCAAGCTGCACCGGCGCGTTCATGGAAAGATAGGTGTCGGCAATCACCTCCAGCCGGGCCAGCGCGTCGCGCTTCAGCGTTTGCGGACCGCTGACCGCGATCCAGGCCACCTTCATCTGCGGCAGGCAGGAGATTTTCGAGAGGCCACTCAAGGTGAAGGTTAGAACTTCCTGGTTAGTCGAGAAATTAAAGGTCGGCACACAAGTTGGGTCTTGAAAGAGCACGGCTTTAGCCGTGTCGAAGCCGGTTCTCAAAACAGGGGCTTTGGCCCCTGTGGCACCTGTATTCTGTATGTTCGACGACAGTGAGTAATCCAGAAATACCTCGTCGGCGATGATCGCCAAGCCACGCTCCGCGCAAATGCGATTCAGTTCCTCCGCCTCACGCGGCTTGACATACGATCCCGTGGGATTGTTGGGATGGACGACCAGCACGGCACGGCAGCGTGTGCCGGCAGACTGTGTGCGTCCGATGGCGCTGCGCAGCGAGGTAAAGTCGATTTGCCAGCCGTAGTCGTAGATCAGTTCGTAAGGAACCAGTTTTACATCCTGGATATCGGCGAGAAAGTCAAAGAGCGGATAGCTGGGCGTGGGAACTAGCAGCGCGTCCCCGGGATCACAGAGCAGGCGGAAAACGAACGAGTAAGCCTCGCTGGTGCTGGTGGTCAGGATGAGATCGTCGGATGATAGCTGAGTGTCGCGCTCGGCATAGTAAGCTGCCACTGCCTCGCGC
>Ga0070737_10003817_pt1 | contig 15741 bp, 16 predicted proteins | sample Coa_R1_10_FD_66438 | JGI IMG/M metagenome (GOLD analysis project Ga0070737, IMG submission 66438) | Surface soil microbial communities from Centralia Pennsylvania, which are recovering from an underground coalmine fire - Coalmine... | ecosystem: Environmental > Terrestrial > Soil > Unclassified...
CAAGGAGATTTCGGGAATCGCACACGACAACGGTTCGATCATGGTCGTGGACGGAGCCCAGAGTGTCCCTCACATGCCTGTTGATGTGTCCAGCATTGGCTGCGATTTTCTTGCCTTTTCCGGGCATAAGATGCTTGGACCTATGGGCATAGGCTGCCTCTACGGCAGACCGGACCTGCTTGAGGAGATGCCCCCATTCATGGGGGGAGGGGAAATGATTCGTGAGGTTTACTTGGATCGTTCCACCTGGGCCGATATTCCGGATAAATTTGAGGCAGGAACACCAAATGTCGAAGGGGCTGTTGGTCTCTCCGCAGCAGTTGACTACTTGAGAAAGCTGGGCATGGAAAACGTGAGGAGCCATGAGAAAGCCCTCATTTCAAGAGCTCTGGAGGCGGAGCAGGAATCAGAAATCGACATGATCAAATCATACGGACCACGGGATCCTGAGGAAAGGGGAGGTGTCTATGCATTCAATCTGGGAGAGATGCACCCCCTCACCCTGGAGAGGGAACTTCAGGAGAGCCAAATCAAGATAGGTATGGCGGTACATCCACATGACATTGCTACCGGACTCGACTCCAGGGACATTGCCATTCGATCAGGGCACCACTGCGCTATGCCCCTTATGCACAGGCTCAATGTCACCGCTACATGCCGTGCCTCATTCTATATCTACAACAGCGAAAATGAAATTGCAAAACTGTTTTCAGCATTGGAGGTATTAAGGAAGGAATTCGCATGAAGGACCAGGAGCTTCAGATGGAGATAATCTTGGATAATTACCGCAATCCTCACAATTATGGTAGGATTGAGGATCCCTCTGTGAAGCTGCTGGAATACAATCCAGTCTGCGGCGACGCCGTGGAACTCTTCCTCAAGATCGATGGGGATAGGATCTCTGAGGTGAGGTTTATAGGGAGAGGCTGTTCTATCAGCCAGGGTGCTGCGTCAATACTTACCGATCTTGTCAAGGGAAAGAGTGTGGGCGACGTTAAAAAACTCACCAAGGAGCAATTCCTGGATATCATTGGCCTTGATCTTGGCCCGAGCAGAGAGAAATGCGCACTGCTCTCCTACAACACGCTGATGAAATGCCTGGAAAAAACATAGCATAGGAAGTGTGGCTAAATTGGCAAAATACAAGATTACCATAGAAAGAGAGGGCTGCATAAGCGATGCAATCTGCACAGCCCTTTGCAGGAACTTCATAATGGATGATGATGGAAAAGCCTCGGTTATCAATGAAATCGTTGATGAGTCAGAGTATCCATCGCATCACGAGGCTGAAATATCCTGCCCCACTGGTGTAATTAGGGTCAGGAGGATATAGCTTCCTCACGGAGTTTCCTTATTCCGGCCAGGCCATCCTTCTCCACGATCCCTGCCTCTATCCTGACCTGCTTTCCGGAATCCCTGAATCTCACAGTAACGGTGTTATCTGCGATGGTGTCGTAGTCAACCGTCAGGCAGTAGGGAGTCCCGATCTCATCCTGTCTCGCGTACCTTTTTCCTATTGACCCAGAATCGTCATAGTAGACGTATGGGTCTTTCTGTAAGATGCTTTTGAATAACTTCGCTGCGTAATCATCGATACCATCCCTGTTTACAAGGGGCAGAACGGCCATATGGTAAGGGGCCACCTCATCTCTAAGACTCAGCACCTTGAACCCCTTGCTGTTTACCCCTAGAGAATGGATCAGAACTGTCAGGGTAATCCGGTCAATACCATAGGAGGGTTCTATAACCGACGGTATGATCTCTCTGCCATTGTAGGATAATGCAAACTTCTGCCCGCTTGCCTCCTGGTGATTCTTCAGATCATTTCTGTCCGCTATTCCGACTATTTCGACCCATGCATCATCGAGTAGTGCCTCAGCATCCCATGAATCGAATGAATAGTGGGCAAGTTCATCCTTTCTCTGCTGCCTGAACCTCAGCCTCTTCGGGTCAACGCCTACTGTAGTTAGAATCTCATGGGTTTTATTGATGAAGAATGCCATCGCGTTGCTGCTGACTATCCCTCTCTCCAGCGCCTCGTATGCCGTCATCTCCCTTTCCTGTCCATCCCTTGGAAGAAATCTGATGACCTCATCTGATTTGAAATCCTTCCAGAACTTCATCTCCGGATCAACAAAGACCTCAACTTCACCCTGGTAAAACTCCCTCAGCCTTATCAGAGCTTGCCTGGGGGAAATCTCATTCCTGAAGCCCTTCCCGAACTGGGCAACAGCCATCGGTAGCTTTCCGCGGAAAACATTGCTGAGAAGCCTGAAATTCACAAAAATCCCCTGGGCCGTCTCCGGCCTCAGATAAAGAGGCCTTGAGGACGTGCCCTCTACGCGGTACATGAGGTTAAAGTCGAACGCGTCAGTTATTCTCGTGCCACAGTTGGGACACTTTACAGTGTGGTCTGACAAGAATGCCAAAGCCTCATCCCTTGTTTTCAGAGTTTCGTGGTACCCGTTCGCCTCCACAAAATTCTCGAGTTTCTGTTTCAGCTTGCAAGAAGGGCACTCAGCTGCGAGGTCCGAGAATTTCTGAAGATGCCCGGAAGCTCTGAACACAGGTTCTGGAACAACAACTGGGGTGTCTACGAATATTGTACCTTCCATCGCAAAATGGTCTTTCCAAACCCGCAGGATGTTGTCCCTGAGGAGTACCCCCAGAGGCGCGTAATCGTAGTAACCAGCCTCTCCCCCATATATGGAGAAGGCAGGCCAAAAGAAGCCCCTTCTCTTTGCAAGTTCGACAACGTCCTCCAGGAGGGTCATAGAAATACCTTCAGCAGCTCAATATCAAAGACCATCCCGGCTAAATCAGAGGTTGCCCTGAATACCGGCAGCTGGTTGTAGTTTCCGTCAAGCATCTTCTTTGCCACAACTGAGAGGCTTTCGTTTGTGTTTGTGGAAACCGGATTCCTGATCATTATGTTCTTTACGGGCACCTCAGGCAGCTGGATGTTATTTCTCACTATCATATACGTGACAACATTCCTTATGCCTTCCCAGTTCCATGGGTCCTCATCGTCAGCGATTCCAGACTCTGAAACCTGGATTCTCGATCTGAGATCTATCTTGTCAAAGAGGTCTCTGTCAGTTACCAGGCCAGTAAACTTTCCACCAGCATCCACGGCCAGGCAGGCATAGGTTTTGGACATCCTCATTGTGAGGGATACAACAGCTACCGGTGTTTCCTCCCATACAGGATTCCCTCCAAGGTCGTTAAGGTCCTTTACCTTCATGCTTCCAAACTTCTCAGCCACTGCAGGGAGAAAATTCTGCGGTGTAAGAATCCCCACCACAGTCCCATCGTCGCCCACTACAGCCACATGCCTCCGCTTCTGACGCAGCATTTCCTGAGCAGCAGCTTCAATAGTGTCATCAGGGTGAACAGGTTTAGCCTGGCGCATAACCATTGCTGTCTGGGATTCCTGAGGGTTTTCGAAAATGTCCCTCCTGCTGATGATGCCCGCATATTTCTTGGCAGAATCAACCAGAGGAAGACCGGTTATGTTATTCTTGATCAACACCTTTACAACTTCGTTGACAGAACTAGGAACTCTGTATGTTATAGGCCTGGACGCCATTATTTCTCTGACGCGGGAAAGCATGGGGTAGATATAGGCAATTATTATTAAATTGTTCCCAGTCTGCTTTGACCCGGATGGCCTGAAATAGCACGCTGTTTCAGAGGAGCCCCCTCACATAAGCTAACATGTCTGGAAAGATAAATATTCTGCAATGGATTGATCCGGCGATAGGTATGGTAAAACTAAAATGGCTAGGTCATGCAGCTTGGATGGTGGAGTTCAGCAAGGAGAAAGTTCTGATAGATCCTTTCCTAACCCAGAATCCGAAGGCAGCAATGAAACAGGAAGATATCAAAGGTGTGGACTATATTCTTGTGACGCACAACCACTTCGATCACGTTGGAGACGCATACGCGATTTCAAAGAGGACTGGTGCAAAGATCGTAGGAATGTTCGAGCTTTCCCTGAAGGCCGACGAAGCCGGGTTGAGTGAGGATCACTTCATAGGCATTAATAAAGGCAGTCAGACTCAGTTCGGAAACCTGAAGATAGGTCTGACAGCAGCTGTGCACAGCGGAAACGAGTCTGGGGTCGTTGTGACGGGAGACGGGAAAACAGTCTACCATGCCGGAGACACAGCTCTTTTTGGGGACATGAAATACATTGGGGAGCTCTATCATCCGGATGTTGCCCTTCTGCCAATTGGGGGATTCTACACAATGGGCCCGAAGGAGGCTGCAGTGGCAGCTGATCTGATACAGGCAAGATACACTATCCCGATGCACTATGACACGTTCCCCAACATAAAGCAGGACCCGCAGGAGTTCCAGAGGCTGGTCAAGGGAAAGACAAAGGTGAAGATACTCAAGCCGGGGGAAGAGTTCAATATAGACTGATTGCGAAAACCTTCAAACTTTCTTCTATTTAGGCTTCTGAAAATCGGGAACCTGAAAGGGTCAAAAGTTAAGAATTTCCTATTTATCCCCAATAATGATCGGCGCCATTCTGTCCGGAGGTTATGGAAAAAGGCTGAAACCCATAACCGACGAGATACCTAAGGGCTTAATACAAATAAAGGAGAATTACAGCATACTCGATAGGCAGATATTTGACTTCACCACCATAGGTGTCAGGGAGATTTACTTTCTCTCCGGTTACCTTGGGGAGAAGATTGAAGAGAGGTACGGAAAGGGGACTGACGAGGTTGAATTTCACTATCTCAGGGAAACAAAACCAATGGGGACACTCTATTCTGTCCGGAACCTAATATCACAAAGGGACGATGATGACATCCTCCTTAGGAACGGCGATACAATCACCGATATGAATTTCAAACGGTTTGTAAGGTTTGCTCAGTCATCTGCATACAAGATGATCATGTTCACCACGAAGATGAGGAGCCCCTTCGGGATAGTGGACGTCCTGGGCGATCAGGTCACCGAATTCAGGGAGAAGCCACTCCTGGATCACTACATTAATGCAGGCGTTTATTACATAAAGAGAGACGCCTTTGCTTTCTTCAACGAGGATTATCATGAGAAGGATCTTGAGACTACGGCATTTCCGAGGATAGCCGCAAACAAGGGCATGGGGGCCTACTGGGAAGACACGCTGTGGATGGGTATCGACAGCGAAAAGGATCTCGATATGATCCGCAAGGAGTATTCCAACAGGGTTGATTACAGCTGGGGTTACAGGAAGACAGTATTCAAGGAGGGAGACAAGTCCATAGTCGACTATTACATAAAGAGCGATGAGAAACTCAGTCTGGCAACACATTCCAACTTCACAGTCAGAGTACTCAAGGGAAGCGGGCTGATCAGGACAGGAAACACATCTTCCTACACCTCAGATGACGTTATTGTGGGCAAGGGAAGTGTAATCATCGAGGCCAGAACTCCGACCATTCTTCAGCTGATCGAACTCTGATTGATACGAAATACAAATGTTTTCCGTCCTGTGAAATCGAATAAGTTGCTGAGGGAACAATACAAACAAGGCTCCATATTTCAGTACGAATCTCGAATTTCAATCTGATAACTTATACGAAAGCTTAATATCTGTAGGGAAATGACAGAGGGATCCTCATGGGAGTTATGACAAGAGATACGCTGATTCGTGCTCTTGAACATACTTATGGGAAAAAAGGGATGGCTCGTGGGGACGTAGAGGAGCTTTGTGACTTCATCCTATCATTCTTTGGTTACGAGGACTATGTGCTTGACAATGTACTCTCAGCGCCAGAAAGGGACGTTTTCTACAATCTTGAGGAGTATGGCTTCCTTGAGACCTATAGGGAAGAGGTTAATCTTGTGAAGGGGCGTTCCTGGAGGATAAATCAATGGAGATACAGAAAGGACAACATTGTGAAGATTGCGGAAACACAGGAAGAGGTGCACGAAGAGGAGAACGTCTACGAGGAAATCTTCAGACAACTGGAGAGGTAACACCTACAGTACAATCATTTCTTTTTTATATTTGTTGAAGGGCACACATCTTCCATTCCGTACGTATACGGTATCCTCGATCCTTATTCCACCAGTGTCTGGCAAGTATATGCCGGGTTCTATGGTGAACACGTGACCGTTCTCAATGCGTTCCAAGTTTCCAGAAACCACGTATGGTGGCTCATGGACATCTATCCCAAGTCCGTGTCCGGTCCTGTGAAAGAAATATTTTCCATACCCAGCCTTCGTGATTACATTCCTGGCCACTGCATCAACCTCAGAGTAGGGTGTGCCTTCCAAGGCTTTCTCAATGGCCGTTTCCTGGGCTTCCCTAACAACGTTATAAATCTCCTTCAGCTTCTGATTTACACTGCCGTAGAAGAACGTCCGGGTTGTATCAGAGGAATATCCTGAAAATCTTGCCCCAAAATCAAAGAGGGCTACATTGCCCTTGATAAGGGGATCCGCGGATGGCTCATGATGAGGGGACGCAGAATTTTTACCAAATGATACGATGGTCCCGAAAGCAGCGTTATCCGATCCAAGTTCCATAAAGTGATCCGACATTCTCCTTGCTGCCTCCTGTTCAGTCATCCCCTCCCTAAGATCGGCAAGTGTAAGTTCCAGTGCTTTTTCAGAGATCTCCGTGGCCCTCTCTATGCTTTTTAGCTCCTCAGGATCCTTTTTCCTTCTTAGGATTGAAAGAAGGTCATCGGATATCCCTATCCCGGAAAGACTCTGATCCCTCAGTATCCGGAGGAGATGTCTCGTCTGAATGTTTCCCGAAACAGCAATTCGCCCTTTGCCTGAAAAGAGGCTGTGGGCTATTCTGTAAGGATCTTCCCCGTCGGTCCAATCCAAGAGGTTCCCGTCAAACCTGACCTGATCCTCAACCCTCTGCACCTCGAGTCTCGGAACTATAAGAGACAGGCTGTCTCTTTCTACTGCAAGAAGAGTGAGCCTCTCGAAGGTGTCAATGCGGATTCCAGAAAGGTAGAACATGTCGCTTCCCGGGGCAAAGAGGCTGATGGAAATTCCCCTGTCTTCCATTATTTTTCTGTAGTTCTCTATCCTGGCCCTGAAGTTGAATCTGTACAACGCAGTTTAATCAGTAGCCGGTTATTAATCGTTTGTTGTGCATCCTTGGTCAGTTGAGGGAAAAGCGTTTCTGGGAGTATTTGTAGAGCCTCATCCACAGCAGGAATGACAGTGCGACTATCACTATCACCATGAATATGTCAATGGCATCCACCCTGAGCAAATCACCCTGGTTCAGATACTTAACAATAAGCATCATAAGGCCATCATTCACAGAATATACCCTGTTGCCTATCGAAACATATTCGGATACCTGGAGCCCTCCCCAGTAACTCCCAAAGGCAGCCATAGAACCAGTTATCAGGCCGGGTACAACTGCGGGAAACGAAAGATATTTGAATCTTCTGAGTCCCTTGATGCGGAACGTTGACGCCACAGCCTTCAACTCATATGGTATTGAAAGCGCAGCCCCGTACACGTTGAAATACAGATATGCGGCTGCAGACAGGAACGTGACCAGCAGGACATCGAAGTTGAATGCAAGACCAAATCCCACCACGGAAGAAATCGGTGGTGTGATATATTCTATTATGAGAGGAAGCAGAATCGGAGCCGGTACAGAGTAGATTATTTGAAACAGTCCGGTCAGTGCCCTGCCGGAACCCCCCTTTCTTGCTGAATATATGGCAAGTGGGACCATTGTAGCCAGGCTGACAAGGAAAACAATGACGATCCTGAGAAGGTCATAAGCTGTTGCTAAGGTAAGTTTCAGCAAAAAGGCAGCATTGGTCAGGTACTCGTCGAATGCGGCTGCAAAGCCAGAGACTGCCACCAGATAGATCGCCAGACCGGTAAAGAAAAGAAGGATGACTCCGCTTATTACATTAAGCCATGTATCTGAGATTCTGAACCTTCGCCTGGGCGAGGCACTAACTCCGGTTCTTCTGCCAAAATTAAGGGAGTTAAATGTGGTGAGCCTTGCGCTTACCACCTGTGTGATCCTGCCACCTAGGGCGTTTATGAAGGGATCCCTTTGTCTCCTCTGTTCTTCAGGTGCCTTTACGCTCAAATCAAAGACGTACTTTTTCGACCCCTCTATGAGGGGATTGATGATCAGGTAATAGTTCAGGGCTATGGCAAGAATCAGTATAATTATAAGAATACCAATGTTACCGAACTGGTTTTCAGAAGCAAACTGAAGGGCAAGTGAGCCGACACCGAACACACTATAGTTTCTGGTTCCAATCGGTATAACTTCACTTAGTGTTATGTAGAAAAGTGCACTGGCGAAGGACGGCATAATATTTGCAACTATCTGGTGGTAGGATGAGGGAAGATAGAGGTGCTTCAGCCTGGACCAGAAGCTCAGCCGGTACACCTTCACCATTTCAAGATTTTCCTTGGGTATGTGGCTCACGGCTTGATATACACCAAGTATGAGGTTCCATATGAGTGCAGTAATAATGAGGAAGTCAACTGCAAGCTCAACGCCTGCAGAGCCACCAACCCTGATAATGAAGAAAACCAGAATTATAGGGAAAAACGATACAACAGGCACCGCTTCAAGCACATCAGTGATTGGAATGATTATAGCCCCAGCGATCTTTACCCTGGCAGACAGGATCCCCAGGACAATGGCGATTCCTATTGAGGCCAACATCAGGAGCCATATTCTAGTGAATGTCAGGAGGATAGCATAGAGCATAATGAGGATGGTGTTGAAGACCATCGCCCTTCACCTTCCTCCTGAGCCATAGTTCCGGAAAGCCAACTTCCTATGAATTATTTTCGGAATCTTCACCTCTTTCTGCGGATTATGCCAAGGAACATGGCACTCATGAAAAATGCACCAATGAGGCCAAACAAAGTTCCTGGGGAGTCAAAAACCAGATGCTTGAGCGGATGTTTGTACGGATCAAATCTGTCAATGTGAAGCTCGTACCTGTCAGAATACTCCCTGAGATGCACACCCTTTTCTGAGCCCGGTATGGTTGCCCGCCAGTCCCGCAGCTGCCCGTGATACTCTCCAACAGATCTTCTGAAAAGACCACTCTCTTCAGGGTCGGGGATCACTGCCCCATCTACGCCATCCTTGAATAGGGTCAGGTGCCCATAAATGACAGCTTCCGACAGGGCTTCGTTCCAGAAATCATAGGGCGAATTCTTTTGAGATGATGCCATGAGTACACTTTGTATTGCCTTCATTTCATAAAGCTTTGTTGTGCCTGAACACTGGCTGTCATGCAGATAAGGCCCTCAGAAAATGTTGAAAAATGAATAGATTATTGCACTTTGATACTGAAATTATGCGGGTTTCTTTATGACCTCAAACTTCCTTTCATTCCGGAGGAACGCATATATGCCCCATGCACCTCCGAAAGCCTCCAGTGGGCCTATCACAAAGAAGAAGAGGGGAATCATAAGCAGCGCCTTCTTCCAGAAAGGCTCCTTGCGCTCCGATACCTCGTTGTTTATGTGGAGACCGTTCCAGTAGAACCAAATCCAGAAGCTGAAAGTGAAAGACCACATTACAGCCATAGGAACGGTGATCAGCTCAATGGCAATGACATGCAGAAGCTGGAGAATTAGTACTATCAGTATCACATTCTGTGTGACCATACTGCTCCAGAAAATGACAGAGTAAATCAGAAGTAGCCTGTACCTCCATGGAAGAGGCCCGTAAAGTCCCAGGTTCGTGAGATCTACCAGCCATCTTCTCCTCTGCTTCAGCATGTCCATCACGCTGGAGGGAGAAGCACCGTAGGTAAAGGCTGGAAGAAATGAGGACCTTCCCGGATACTTCTTTGAGAAGTTCAGGCCAAAGCAGCTGTCATCTGATATGGGACGGTTTCCACTGTCCCAGCCAATTTCACTCTCCACGTCAGATCGCACCAGTAGGTTTTCTCCATGAAGACCCACGAGCGGAGTCTTTAGGAGAGCCGTGAAGAAGTAAAACCTGGTGAGATCATCTGTGGGGCGCATAGAATCTGCAAACTTTGCGATGGTGGAATTGGAATGATCGTGGGGAAAAGCAAGAACACCCTGTGCCAGAAGGTACCGCTTGCCCTTGAACTTTATGTGCTCCGCAATGGCTGCAACAGTATCCGGGCCTATGGAGGCATCATCATCCAGATGGAATATCCAGGTACCAGAATTCCCCTCGCCCCTGGAAACTCTGTACTCCAGACCATATTGAAGAGCCCTGGATTTGTTTATGGACCCGTTCTTTGTGGAATAATCCCTGGGAACGAGAATAACATTGACGTTCTTTCCGGAATACTCTTCTAAAATCAGGTTCTTTGCCTCCGACCACTCTTCAAGAATGAGGTCTATTCTCCAGTTGTCGAGGTTTAACGGTGCAAATTTGATGATGGAGTCGAGGACTCGCCGCAAAGCAGGATAGACTCCGAGACTTCCAATAGAAGGCACCACGAATATAACAGGGCTGTCAACCCTCCCCTTGAAGTTTGATATCTTTATGCTTCGTGATCCTACCGCACCTATGAACGACATAACGATTATGGGAATACCAAATGACCATGAGAGTGTCGCATAAATGGTGAATGGGTTCCAGATGTTGCTGGTGTTGAGTATGGCAAGAGTTATTGCAGAGAAGAAAATGAATGCCAGCAGCCAGAGGCTGACTCCTAGCCTCGGTCCCAACTGTTTTTCTTCTGCGCTATGATACATGGTAGGATTAACTTGATTGTTTACAGAATATAATAATATCTATTGTTGTCTGACAGGTGGAAATCATTTCAAAACTTTTCTGATAGTATCAGGCTCTAATGGCTCCTCCTGCCGGGCGAACCCTCGATAAGAACCGAGACCATTATTATGACCATCGCAGCGGCCGCAGTGACTCTTCCGTAGATCAAAGCATATCCGATGTAGGGAATGTGAACAACCACTATCCCGATAACATCGGACGATGGAACAGGTTCCGGGTCATCCACGGGGTTATTAATCCCCCTTGTTCTGAAAAGAAAGGAACCGTTCACATGGGTTATGTTGACAACCTCGTGCGCAAATAGGGTCCCATTTTCCCAAGGGGCGTGGAACTCAATAACATCACCAACTTTAATGGATGAGCTATTTACAGGCTCAATGAGGAGAAGGGAGCCAGGCGTTATTTCCGGATACATGCTGGATGTCGGGTCAGCAGCGATTGTGTGAGAGTAATAAGAACCGAATGCAGCAACAGCCACCAGGGCCATCACAACAGCTAGTACAATATCGCTCTTTGATTTTTTTCTGCGCACTCTCACCCTCTTCTTTGTTCTCAGAAGTCTCCTGACCCAGATGTTCTCCCCAAGAATGAAATACGATATCCAGAACACCATAGAGATGGAAATTATCTCCCATACAACATTGAAGAGGGGGGACACCTTCTCAGATATGTTCAGGAAAGAGAAAACTGAATACAGAAAGAAAAACGTAATGGGTGTTAGAACCTTTCTTCCGGCTGCTATATAAATATAGGATATTAGAACAGAGAAAGCTATGTCAAAGCTGAAATCATAGAGGAGAACCTTAGGAAGTGAGCCAGGGCTAGCCAGTGCGGAATATGGTGTTATTGAGAAAAAATAAAGGACACCGGAGAGCACCATCCCTTCAAAAGTCCTTTTTCTGAATAGATCAACAGTGGCGGAAAAGACAGCTGGCACTATCGAAACGGAAAGCAACGCAGAATAGTACAGAGAATTCAGAAAAGGACTGAGCAGAAACGATACTTGAAGGGTCCTGGTTATCAAGGCAGGCGTGGTTAGCATAGCCATGAGGACTGTGCTGAGAAAAATCGCAAGGGGAAATTTTCTGTCTCCATAAAATTTCTGAAGAAAAAATGGGACGAATATGAGCAGGGCTATCAGAGGGACCCAGACTGATACTTTGAACAGGAAACTCAACTGCCAGACGGCAACGTACAGGAACGGAATCAAAGATTTTGCCCTCATTTCCTGATCTCCGCAAAATAGGTCCTCCCATCGTAGTTTACATAAATCACGTTGCCATAGGCAAACACTGGTCTTTCCGTGAATGCTGCCATCCTGAACACGTCATCCGTGCTGTTCAGACGGACAGCATCTTCAGGTGGTGCCACAGAGACCTCTATCAGGTTGTCCCTGTTGCTCCGCTTGAATTTGGTGATGAAATCAGCCCTGGGCGGAGCCATTATGAGGATGCTGGAGGCAGCTAAGGCAATTCCAGCGGCCAGCAAACCATAGCCGGCTACCATGGGAATGGGGACGATGACATTGCCTGGAATCAGATCACTCGAGTAGTAGTATCCAGAGACGGGGATGCTGTTAGGTCCTGACAGGCTGTATGTCCTGAATCCAACGGATATTGTCAGATTTGACTTTGCAGTGCCGTATGGGCTAGAAGTATAAGCGGTTATGAAAATGGAATACCCTGTTGATGTTGGCTGTCCCAGCTGGTCGTTTATCCTCTCTGCAATGCTCATATTGCTGGTAACATTGACGGGAAAAACTAACGATTCGGTGTAACCAGGACCTGCATCAGTCTTCCCCTGGAAGTAATAGGTTTCCTTGGACCACGAAGGTGAGCTAGAGATCACATAGGTCGCGTACGAATAGTAAAGGACAGTGGCATTGCCTCTTGTATTTGTATAAGAAATCTGCAGCTCGGCAATCAGACTCTTTGTAATGTTCTGGTAAATGGTTGAGGGATTGGTTAAGGTCACATTGCTTCCATAAAGGGAGTTATTGTACAGAACGTCCTCTACAACAAGATGCGAATCCAGCGAGTATGATCCTGATGGCTGCCTGATCATCTCAGGCTGTTTCTGAAGAACGGTCAATATGCCAAGGGACAGCACGAGAACAGCAGTTAACACGAACAAAGTGCGCAACCGCTTTTTTCTCTGAATTTGAGCCATCGCGAGAAAAATAACCAAAGACAAGATTTAACCCTTTGCACAGTAAAATCTGTATTATGAGGATCAAGATGTCACAGAATCTATGCTGCTGATAGGTTTATCTGAATTGGCAGGTGGAAGGAACTCTCCTGGTAAGAGTTCCCAGAGCAACAGGACAGCAGCAGGAAAAACGCCACATATATTACCCCGCCGGCAGGAATGTAGTCCTGCCCCTCTATTACAAATCCATAGAATCCTCCTGGCTGTTTCTCATTTTCTAGCGTTGTGTTAACTATCTGGAACCATACGCTCTGGTTGTCACATGAGCTTTGGGCCAGTTCGGTGAGGCCGGAACCATTGAAGGATCCAAGGGAAATGTTGGAGAGAAAGCACTCCTGGTTGTTCGGGTTGTAGATCTTGAAACAGAACAATATGGCATTTCCCGGCCCAAGATTGGATATGTAGAGACTGTTTGTCATCTCTCCTGTGTAAGAATAGGCTTTTGGAACAACAACAAGAGGGGGATCAAGATCATTGAAAAGGCAGCCGGAATTACCCTTGAGCTCATTACCGTTGACGTAAAGATAAGTGTTATTCGCCCAGAATGAGCATACGGAGATTTCCTCACCGACACCGATAAAATCAGCTGTGGCCGATACCTTTGTAATAATCTGCCCCTGAAATGATGAATAGGCAAGAGATCCGGACAGCACAAAGAAGACCATGGCGATCGAAACGAGTGCTGCCCTTGATTTCATAGTCCAACAACCTCTCAGGGAATAAAAACGGCATGAATCTCAGATTCATATTTCAGCTACACTGCGCTTAACGGATTTGATCACAGCTGAAGAGCTGCATTTAATGAAAATAGGACCGGAACAGCATTTCCGGTAGACCATATTCAGTGCTTTACTCCGCTCTTCTTCATAGCCTCAAGGCCGGAAACAAGTAACGCATTCTTGCTTCTGATGTCCCTGACTCTCAGGGCCACCATAACCGCCAGAAGACCAATTATGAGGCAGAAAATCATAGCAGCCCCTGCAAGGAGGTCTCCCACCATCATAATATATGTGTAATTTGCCATATAAATAGATATAACAATCAGCGTATACTGTACCACTGACACAGTAACACCGAATGATAGTATTATGTTTGTAATCAGAGTCAGAAGAATGCCGGTCTCCACAGCATCGGTTGAGTTGTTCCACATCTCCTCTAGGATGCTGTGAAGTCCTTCTATGTCCTTCATAGCATTTATTGAAAGGAGCTCAGCCTCGCTGTCTGAAATCGGCCTTCCGGAGTGGATCGAATCCAGCAGTTTCTGAGTCGAGGTGCTGGTGGGGCTGCTGCCGAAGAATTTAACCACATCCTTGAGAAAATTGATTTTCAAAATACGTGAATTCATGGAAGATATTTCATTTACCCAGGACAGATATCTCATGATCTCCTTCCTAAGAAAGTAATAGGTGATCACCGATACTGCAAGAATTGAAGTGGGAAGCAGCAGGGCGTAGAGGACTATCATGTGCCTATAAATTTCCTGATCGATCTCAGCGCGTCCAAACCATCCTTAGTAAGGGAGTATAAGGGCTTATTTCTGTTGTAGACCATAGTAACATACTTCTTCTCAAGAAGCTCGTCAAGTAGGCCTATGGCGGTCTGATAGTTTAGATTGCATCTGTATATTATGCTAGTAATTGATCCGGATTCCTCATACAGGAAAGACATGATATCAGCCATCATTGAAACTCTGTCTCTCTTTATTCTCTTTGGAAATTGTCGGTATTTGAGCGTTTCCTTCGTTTCATCGTTGCTCAGTTTCTGGCCTTTCAAATCCTGTGCAGGGAATATCCCCAGATCCAGTGAAATGGAGAAATACTTTGAGTATATGGTTTCGCTCTCAATTATGGCTAAGCCATGCTGTAGGCCGCAATCGACCATTGCAGCCTTAATGGAGCCCAGTAGCGAGAAGGCATCCTTCTCCGTGGAGATCCTGCATACTGGAATAGCCCCCGGGGGAGACTCACGCAGAAGACAAAACTGCAAAGCATATGATAGCCCTGATTTGCCAGAAAGCGGATAACCCTCGATCAACTTCCACTTTGCGTTATCATAAAGCACGGCTTGGTCTTTCACCAACAGGCCCGATGGAAAATTATAACCTCTGGTGTCCATTTTGTTCCGTTATATCATTATTATCGGCATATAATAACAAAGCGGAAGAGGGTGTTGCAGTCAGTGTCAGACAGATTTTCCGGGCATTCAATAATGGTAAGCTGAGAAAAACGTTCTTACAACACATAAATTCTCATTATAATTGTGCATCTTCTCACAAGGACTGCGAAAAATCTGGAATCTTGTACCACTGATACATATTAATAGTTCAGATTTCTGATATGTATTGTCATACGTTTGGATATAGAAATTCTTTGGGTTTTCTTGAGATTAAACAGTTTCAATCTACTTGCAATATGCATATAACTATTTACGCTTTTAGACCCGGAAGGGTGACCCGCATCTAGTTCCGGCCTCTTCTGTAGACAGCGCTAGCAACAAAACCAGCAACTGCCCCCCCAGCTATCCCTATGCCAAGAAAAACGTAAGTCATGGAGTTCACTGTTGGGACAAACTGAATCACGACGGTGAAGTTTCCAGAAAGATCAATAACCCCACTCTTGACAGATTCGAACCCGCCGACAGCACCAACAGTGAACCTGTAGAACCCTGAGGTAAGTTCACCGAAGTAGATCGAAGAGTTTGTTGACTTCAACGTTTCGTTGCCCAGGGTGACAGACCATGAAGTGCCAGCCGGTAACCCCTCCTCTATGAAACCCAGAGTAAGATTG
>Ga0070737_10003818_pt1 | contig 15739 bp, 9 predicted proteins | sample Coa_R1_10_FD_66438 | JGI IMG/M metagenome (GOLD analysis project Ga0070737, IMG submission 66438) | Surface soil microbial communities from Centralia Pennsylvania, which are recovering from an underground coalmine fire - Coalmine... | ecosystem: Environmental > Terrestrial > Soil > Unclassified ...
GCTGAAGCGGCAGATGTATGGTCGTGCAGGCTTTGCACTCTTACGGCGCCGTGTCCTTCACCAGGCAGCCAATGCCTCTGAAGTCAACCGACCGCTTTGCACCTAACGTGAGGAAGACCCAAATATCGGGGTACACTATACGGTTGGCGGTGACATAGCGCCTGCTTTCATGCAGCGAACACCCGTGACAATGGTAGTATGCCACATCCACACTGCCCACAAGAAAACGCGCCAGCCTATCATACTTGCATTGTTCGTCTTTGGCGTGGTAGTCTGCGCAACAGTTACCCCCTGGCCGCTAGGTGAGTGATTCTGGACGAACGCCTGGCGCGCTATGCGCCATCCCGGCGATGGTGGTAGCGGCAGGGCACGCCATTGTGCGCGGGCAAGGGCAAGGGCAACGCGCCGAACAAAACACCTGAGGAGCCAGCCATGGAAACTGCACAACGAGGCGGGATCATTTCGGAAGATCGGCTCTTTGCGCTTGCTCGCCGGAGCAAACGTCTCCCCGATCTACTAACGCTCGTCCTGGTGACGCTCACGCTCTTGCTTTTTCCTGGCGATGCGCTGTTGCGCAGCCTGGTAGACCTGGTATTTCCGCTGAGCCATACCGTCGCGATATTGATCACCAGTCCGCAGGCTCTTCCTTCGGCGCTGGGGCTGGTGATCGCCCTGATGATCATGGAATACCAGATACCGCTTGGCCTCTGGCTCTGGCTGAAATGGGTGGAGCGCCGCCCCTTCTGGACGCTTGGGTTCGAGCGTCCACGCGCTATGGGTCGTTACCTGCTGGGCATGCTCGTGGGGCTGACGCTCTTTGCCGCCATTGTCGGTGTCTCAATGCTGTTTGGCGCGGCGCGCGTGACAGGTATTTCTGGCGGTTCTGGGTCGATGGGAGCGACGGCGCTTGGCGGCGTGGCGCTGGCTTATGTGGGCTGGGCGATCCAGGGGGCGACCGAGGAAATGCTCAGCCGTGGCTGGCTGTTACCGACGCTTGGCGTTCGCTATTCGCCGCTGTTGGCCGTGGTCGCCTCATCGCTTGCGTTTGCGCTGATGCACATCTTCAACACAGGGGTAACACCGCTGGCGCTGCTGAACCTGACGCTCTTTGGGAGCCTCATGGCAGCGTATGCGTTGTATGAAGGCAGCCTGTGGGGGGTATGTGGACTGCACGCCGCCTGGAACTGGGCCGAGAGCAACCTCTTTGGAGCGTCGGTGAGCGGCTTCACACTACCAGGCGGTCAGCTCTTCGCGATCCATCCTGTGGGATCGGCGTGGCTTACCGGCGGCAGGTTTGGGCCAGAGGGCGGCCTGCCGGTGACGCTGGTGTTGAGCTGCGCCATTGCATTCACGCTGCTCTCGGCGCGTGTATTCCCCCGGCGCGCCGCCCAGCGTCGGCCAATCGCGGCGCCTGCGTTCTACTCCCTCGCCCCCTCTCAGGCGCGTGCGAAAAAGGTTTTCCTCAGCTACCTGCCGGAGGATCAACAGGTTGTGGCGCCGCTGGTGAAGGCGCTACGAGCGCATAAGGTAGAATGCCGATTAGCTCCTGTCTCCGAGGAGAGCGGCGCCATCATCACGCAAGAGCTTGTGACCAGTGGCTGCTTTATTCGCGTCTGCTCAGCGGCCGCTCTGCGCTCGTCGGCTCTCCAATGGAAAGTCAACGCTTTTCATGAGCTTCAAATGGAGGAGATACGCCAGGGCGTCGGTCAGCAGCGCATCTTTGTTGATCTGATCATAGATAGCGCCTGCCTGAGCGCGATTCCGGCGGGCGGCGGAGCATCCTCTACGCCGCATAGCATTACGATCAACACGGTGGGGCAACCTCAGGCGGCGTGGCTGGCTGGTCTGCTCAATGAGCTAGGCGCCTTACGGATGCGCCCATCGCTTGAGGAGAACGACATCCTGCTCCTAGTGCTGCTTGGCGTGGCGGCAGCGCTGGCCTTGATCTATTGGCTGGCGTATCGCTACGCGACGGGCGCGCCCCCGCTGTTTCAGTGAGCAGAATAGCCAGGCCTCCCCGAAAGCAAAAGCCCCCTTCCCAATATGGGAAGGGGGTTGGGGGGTAGGTTCTCAGCCCCTACGCAGTAGCGATGTGCTGGCCGCGCGGATTGCGCCCGTTCATGCTGGCGAGCGTCGCCTGCGCCACCCTTGTCCTTGCCGTTGTGCGGCTTGTGCGGGCGCTGCTTTTCATCAACTCGGTGAAAAGCTGAAGCTCGCTGCGGATGTGGGCGGTTGACAGGAACCTGCGCCGCACCACCTCGCGTCCGCGTGCGCCCATCGCCTGCGCCTTCTTGGGATTACGCATCAGTTCAAGCGCGCGCGCCGTACACTCCTCGATGCTCTCCACCAGATAGCCCGTTTTGCCGTTCTCGATCTGGATCGGGATGCCGCCAACATTGCCGCCGATGACCGGCTTGCCCTTCCACAACCCCTCGGAGATCGTCAGGCCAAAGCCCTCGCGCAGGGACTTCTGCAAGACGACGGTCGCCGCCCGCTGGAAGGCGTTCACCTCGACATTGCCTATGCCGTCCAGGTTAGACAGCAGGTGAATGTCTGGATCGCCCTCGGCGTGCTCTTTCGTGCGCTGATAATAGTCCATGCCTTCGGGATCGTCGGTGGCCATCGAACCAACCATCACCAGTTGCGTATCGGGGTAGCGTGTCTTGATGTTGCGATAGACATCTATGACGCCAAGCGGGTCTTTCCAGGGATCGAAGCGCGAGACCTGCACGATGATCGGGCGCGTGGGGTCAACGCCGTAGAGCTGCACGATGTCCGCCGCACGGGCCTCATCCATCGGCGCGTTCTTTGGGCTGAGCGGGTCAATCGCGGGCGGAATGATCGCCACCTTGCCAATCGCCAGGTCTTGCTTGACATACTGTGGCATGGTGAAGATCGCCGCGTCGTACCGCTCGATGTAGGGCCGCAGGAAGTTCCAGTACACCTGGTTGGCGGCGGTCAGGTCAATATGGCAGCGCCAGATCCACTTGCCCGGATCGGCGGCGCGCAACATACGCAGTGGCGCGGGCTGTGGATCATGCACAATCACGAAGTCAAACTCGTCCTCCATATAGACGGCGTTATCAACATTCGTATGGAGGTAGGCGGCGCGCATGGCAGGCGTCAGGTCGAGATCCATGCCTTGCAGCGCATTGTGCATGCTCTTGGTGACGCCAAAGAACTCGTCGGGGCCGGTGATGATGCGCCATTCGGCGTTCAGCCCAGCGCTGCGCATCAGTGGGACAAGTGTATGTAACATCTCAGCGACGCCGCCGCCGTATGCGGTGGATGAGATGTTGAGGACACGCGCGCCTTGCAGCGGGCGCGCCAGTTGCTCGATCTCGGCAATCACATCGTCGCCGACAATCGGGGCATAGTCCGCGAGGGACTTTTCGGTAAGCACAACATGCTGCATGCCTGGAGTACGCATCTCCTGCATTGGATCAAGGCTCCTTCGACAGTAGTCGAACAAACGGATCAGGGTTTCGGGTTTGGGCGCTGATATCGTGATTAGGCCAATACGGTTTGTTTGTCCAGAAAAACCTATCGCAGGCGCTACGCCAGATAGTCAGTGAACTGATGAAATTCGCCGACAAAGATGAGTGGCGGGGCGACTGCTAAGCTCGCGCTGGATTCTCGTGCTTCTTGGGGAAATTGGGTCGCTGTGATCGCTGTGATCGCTGTGATGGATACGCACGCCTCTACTTCTTGCAACCATTTGGACGCGCGATAGTCACTCGCTCATAGTCCCATAGGGAGATAGTACCCATACGCCGGTCGGTTCTTGCGCAACAGGGAATGATCGGTGTTTACGCAGGCTTGCCATGAACAATCACATTGTCATCCACCAGAACCAATTCGCCAATGGTGAGCGCTTTTCGGATGCGACGGAGGTGATCTTCGAGATACGATGATTGCCAGAGATTGAGCAGAATCTCACCATCCGGCGCCAACAACGACGCCACATCACTCAGAAACGCGCCACTCAACACGCCGTGCGCCATCTTCCCGGCGGTGTAGAGGTCTACACACACCACGTCGCATGGCTCACACAAGATATATACGTCCGTGGAAGCCTTATGTATCATGCTTTGGGGCGTACTTTTGTCGCCTGCGTCACACTCGCCCGAATCATCTTGGCGCCGCCGATGCGCAGCCTGCCGTGCGCGTGAAGACCGAAGAAACCGGGCGGAGCGCCGCACAAAGGCAAAGGCGTCATCCGTGACGATATGCAGATTGGGGAGCGCATTAAGCCCAAACTCACGCCGGGCAAGCGTCACCACCTGCGGATCTCGTTCCACGCCAACGATGGGTAGCGCGCCCCAGCGGCGAGTCATCAGGGTGGCTATCGTGCCGCCGCCCAGGCCGAGGATCAGCGCGTTCACCGGACGCCGCCGTGGCAGCATAGCGTCCCACACATCTGGCGTATAGCGTTCGTCTACCTTGACCGACTGAATCACGCCACCCACGCGCATCACCATGCGCCCATCCTCGATGCTTACTCCTGGCACGCCTGATTGCTCTTTGCCTTGACGTTTGCCCTGTTTGTGCTTTTGAGAATGTGTATTCTGATGTGGCGCACGCGCCTGGGTAAGAGTGTTGCCCTCAGCCAGCGCGTGCGCCTGTGAACCCGCCTCGTCTGCCGTACCCGTTTCCATCGCCGATCTCTTTGTATATGTCTCTATGTTTCTCTATGTTGCGATAAGGAGCCTCTTGCTCTCGCAGGCCCCAAAGTTTGAGTATACAACAAGCGGGCGAACAGAAGCAAGGGCACGATGGATGCAGGCAACGAGGGCGATTGGCGGGCGGCTGAAGCCGCGCCTAAGGGCTACGCCACAGCGCCTTGCCTGTGCGGGCTAGTGTTATTCCTCGCCTCGCAACCGCTTCGCCGCCCGAACATCAGCCACCGCGCCAATCGTCAGGCGTATCTCGTTGCGCCAGGGATCGTGGAAGGTGACGATGTTCTTAGCTTCGGTGTAGGGGACGTTGGCGGCGCGCAGGCAGTTGAGCAGATGAGCACGCGCCTCCTCGGTTGGAAGCTCGATGGTGAAGAAACGCAGGCCGACGACCCCCTCTGGCGCGGGGCTGGCGTTACGACTATGCCAGATGTTCATACCGATGTGGTGGTGGTAGCCGCCTGCCGAGACAAAGAGCGCGGTTGGCATCTGGGCGACGATATCAAAGCCAAGCACGCCATGATAGAACGCCGCCGCCTGTGGGATGTCGCCCACTTGCAGGTGCATATGGCCCAGGCGCGTACCCTGTGGCAGGCCGCTCCACGGCTCGGCGACGGTGGCCGCCTTGTCCAGAAGGCCGCGAATATCCACCGGATCGACCGTCATCTGCACTTGTCCGTTGATCCAGCGCCACTCGCTGCGTGGCCGGTCGCGATAAATCTCGATGCCATTGCTATCTGGATCGCTCAAATACAGCGCCTCGCTGACCAGATGATCGCCCTGCCCCGGCAGCGGATTACCCAGTTCCAGCCAATGGCGCAGCCAGCGGCCAAGATCGACCCGGCTAGGCACAAGAATGGCAAAGTGATAGAGGCCGGTATAGCCGTAGCGATCCTGTGGCCAGGGACGCGCTCCGGTCTCCTCCGTCAGCAGCAACAGCGGCGTCGTTCCAGCGCCAAGGATCGCGCTTTTCTCGTTGCGTTCCAAAAGGGCGAAGCCAAACGTTACAGTATAGAAGTCAAGCGAGCGAGCAAGATCGGCGACAGCAAGCTCCAGCAGGCCAACCCGTGTAGCGGGATCAAGTGTTAGCGCCGATGTGGGTTGTGTCTGTGTATCATAGGTAGGCTGGGTCGTCATTGTGAGGATTCTCCTTTGCTCTGCCGGGCGCAGCGATGGCATAGCCAGATGGGCAGACAGACACTAAAAATCGCCCATTGCTGCACAATTAGCAGTAACTATATAATATATAGCATGAGAATGTTTGGCAGTCAAGAGAGGGGCAAAGCTCGTATGGAAAGCGCACACGAAGTTATGCACGACATACATGACATACAGAAAGACGATGGGACGGCGCGCTGCCAGCCAGAAACTGCTCTGGATAAAGCGACGCATGCGACGCCTCCCGGCGGAGAAGCATTTTGTGGAGTCGCTAAAGCGGCGGCGATCCTTGGCGACACCTGGACGCTGTTGATCATCCGCGACCTGGCCGATGGGCCGCGCCGCTTCGGGGAATTGCAGACCTCGACGGGCGTCGGCGCGCGCATGCTCACCGACCGCCTACGCGCGATGCACGCGGCAGGGCTGGTGACGCGGACAATGTACGCCGAGATTCCGCCGCGTGTGGAGTACGAGTTGACAGAGGAGGGCCACGACGCCGTCGCCGTGGTGAACGCGCTGCGCGCCTTTGGCGAGAAGTGGCTGCATGGGGGGCAGTAAAAACAAACATCCCCCGCTCAACGGCGAACGGGGGACGAGCATAGCGACGTTTCTGCTGGCAAACTCAGACGCTAGTCGGTGGGCATATCCTCTGCCGGAGAGGCAGCCGTATCCAGCATGCCTTCATCCACAGCAGACTCGGCGCCGGATTGATCTTCCACAGGCAATGCGTCCGTCGTCTCTGGCGCGGCTTCTTCTGAGGTGGGCGCATCGGCTCCAACGGTGACGGCTGCGTCTGCTACGTCCTCTCCCTCGCTGGTGGGCGCTACATCGGCATCGGTTGGCGCGGCGTCTGCGGCTGATTCCGTTGAGGAAGCTGTTTCATCGGCTGGCGCCGCCGTTTCTGCTTCGTCACTTGTGGCGCTTGTGTCACTTGCCCCCGTCGCCTCCGATGTACCCTGCGTGGCGGCTTCGCTCTCGGCCTCCGCCTCGGCGGGTGTGGCATCCGTCGTTGTTTCGGCTTCCGACACGCTGGCGCTCATCGTCGCGATGGCAGGCTCATCAGAAGTCGTTGCTGGCGTGGCGCCTGCGCTCTCCTCTGTGGGCGCTTCATCCGCAGTCGCTTCTGGTGTAGCCTCATCCGAAGCTGGCGCAGCCAATGTCTCATTGGTCTCTGCTGTGTCAGATGGAGCATCCGTACCGTCCTCGGCCCGGAGAGAATCTTCCGGCGCGGCTGCCTCATCTACTGGGGATGCGCTGGCCGGTTCTTCGTCGGCGGCTGGCGGCGTGGCTACCTCAGGAGCCGCGTCAATCGCTGGCTCCGCAGACTCGTCGGCTGTCGCGGTTGGCGCCTCATCACTTGCGTCGCTGGCGACTTCTGTCGTGGAGGCTTCGAGTGTTGACGACGACGACTCCTCGAACGCCGTGACCGCAGGCGCAGCTTCTTCCGCTGCCATCTCAGGCTCAGGCGACGCTTCCGCCGCTGGCGCCTCCATCACGTCCGTCGCTTCTGCGACTTCAGCCTCTCCTGTCGCCTCCGCTGGAGCAGTTTCATTGCTGGCTTCGCTGGGCGCTTCGTCAGTAGCGCCAGTGGCTGCTGCTGCGGCTGGCGTCTGCCTGCCAGGCAGGAAGGTTGAAAGATGCGCCATCGCCGCCTCGATGCGCTGCGCCATCTCGCTGAGCGCGGCCATCGTAGCATGCAAGGCGCTCTGAAGTTCGTTATGCGCGGGCGCTTCTGCGCTGGCGGTTGCGGTTGTGTTCTCGTCGGGCGTGGCGCCATCGGCTGATTGATCTTGATCGGTGGTGGTGGCGGTTGCTGTCGGTGTGGTGTTCTCGTCAGATGACATGGGCTGCTCCTCTGCGTGGTGTGTGGCGCAAACAACAATGGGCTGACATGGGAAACTTCGCCTGCGAACGTCGGTGAACTGGCGAACGGCGCTGGTTGATACACCTCGACTGGTGGGTGCGCCGATCTGTGGTGCGCTACAAGGCTGCCTAAAGGGATTGACGCGTTTGTTGGCTGGCATGGCTGCCCGCTGCTTGTCGTGCTTTTCCGTGCTTGTCTGGCGTATCCGATGTGTTTGTTGTTTGGCGTCTCGCGGAGTCAACAGTGGAAAGCGCCAGAGAAAGGGTATGCGCGTAGTGGATGACGAGAAACTTACAGGGAATAGTATCTGTTTTTGGTGGTGATCTGCATCCTGGGCTGGAAACGTTTGGAATGGGAGCGCCACGCCATCGGGGCTCGCTCACGCAATCCGTCGCTTCAAGTATACAAGGTATCTTCGTGATCTTCAAGGCTCCAGCGGCCCAAAATTAGCGTGCGTGCCATTTTTCATTTCAATTGCGTGAAGCGGTACCTTCCGCCCGTGCCGTTTCCCCTACGCATCTCGTCTGCTACAATCAAAGGACACAGCGCATCTGGCGCGCCGGGCGCCACACGAAAGGAGACGGCCTGTGTCAGCCACATCACATGAAGCCGATACATTCCATCCTGCGGGACGCACGTTTGTCGCCGAGCGTACCTGGCTCGATGGACGCTTCGAGCCTGACATTGCCGTGACGCTGGAAAACGGACGTATTGTCTCCGTTGGCCCCGCGCGCGATCTCCCTGCCGCCGCGCAGGTTGAGCGATTTCCACGTCGTCTGCTCGTACCCGGAACATTGAACGCACACAATCACTCCTTTCAATCGCTCTTGCGTGGGGTGGCCGATGATTGCGACTTCTTCACCTGGCGCGACCGCGCGCTGTATGGCTACACTCCCCGCATGACGACCGAGGTAATCTACCAGGGCGCGCGCTTTGCCTTCGCCGAGATGCTGCGGGCAGGCGTCACCACCGTCTGCGACTTCTTCTATATTCACAGCGGCGGCAATGAGAACGACCACGCCGTGATCCGTGCTGCGCGTGACCTGGGTATGCGGCTCGTGCTGGCCCGCACGATGTACGACTGGGAGGGCGCGCCGCCGCAGTATCGCGAAACGATAGACGACGCTGTACACCGTACACGCGACCTCTGGCGCGAGGCGCACGACGGGGAGATGACGCACATCTGCCCAGCCCCACACTCGCCACACGCCGCCAGCCCTGAGATGATCCAGGCTGGCTCTGCGCTGGCCGCCGAACTGGGAACACGCTTTCATGTCCATGTGGCCGAGGGACGCTACGAACGTGAGACGATTCAGGCGCGCTGGGGACTCTCGCCGATCCGCTGGCTGGAATCGCTTGGGCTGGCGCTCAACCGAATGACGATAATTCATGGCGTTTGGCTGGATGACGATGACATTCACCTGATGGCAGAACGTGGTGTGCGGCTGGTCTACTGTCCGGCCAGCAATATGTTCCTGGGTGACGGCGTGACGCGCGTGGTAGATATGCAGGCGGCCGGTGTGACGCTTGGCCTGGGCAGCGATGGCGGCTGCTCGAATAATCGCGTCTCGGTCTTTGATGAGATGCGGATGTGCGCGCTCTTGCAGAAAGTGACCCATCTCGACTCTAACGTGCTGGCCGCCGAAACGGCGCTGGCGATGGGAACCGAGGGAAGCGCGGCAACGCTCGGTCTGCCCGCCGGACGCATCGCCCCCGGTTATTATGCCGATTTCGTCCTGCTCGATATGGATGATCCCTCGCTCCAACCATCCTGGCGCTACGCGAAGAATATCGTCTACGCGATGACGCCCCAGGCCATCCGTGAGGTGATCGTCGGCGGGCGCACGGTGGTGCGCGATGGAGCGCCAACTGCCTTCGCATGGGAGGAGATCATCGCTGGTGTGCGCGAAGCCACGCGCGACTGGCCGCCACTGGATGACGGAGGCCAGCCAGCATGAGCGGCGAAGCGCAGACATCTCCACAGGCCGCCCGTGCCGATACGCTCACTCGCGCTGACAACCTCGCCACTTTCACGACGGCGCACGGGTGTTTTCTTTGCGCGTTCAGCGCGAATGGGGCGGGGCGTGTCCCACAGTGCGAGGTTGCGCAGATTGAGGGGCAGATCGCACGGGTAATGGAGCGCGCGGCGGGCGATGGCGCGCCGCTGGTGACGCTGGCCCGTGAGGATGGCGCACAGGTGGACATTCTGCTGACGCGCGACGACCGTGCGCTGGCGCAATCGCTGGCGACGCTCCCCACCGAGAAGCTGTACGCGCTTCACCTGCGCATATTTCACCTCTTCGCGCGGGCGGCAGGCCAGCGCCACGCCGATGCAGCAGAAGTGATTGGCGATACTCAGCCATCCGAAGCGTTTCGCCTGCGAACATCGCCGATCAGTGTGGTGATCGTCGAGCCTGATAGCCCGCTGAACATTACCGACATCAACAACGCCGAGTATTGCGTCAGGCAGTATCCACTGCGGCGCATGGCGCCTTCCGCTCCGACGGCGGCCACCCTCAAAGGGACGATTATCCATCAGGCGTTCATGGAACTGCTGAAGAGCGGGCGCGACGACGATGCGGATGTCAGCGCGTATCTGGCGCAGGCGGTTCACGCCCAGCTTGCCGATCTCGCGCTCCGGCAGATCAGCGCGGAACAGATCACTGCCGAGGCTGAGCCGCATATGCAGGCGCTTGCGCAGTGGTATCGCAGCCGCCGCAGCGCGCTCTGGTCGTCATCCCAACGTGGTCGAAATGGCGACGGAGCTGAAACGGAGAAGGTAAGCGAGCATACGCGCCCTGAGATTCGCGCGGAGACGTTTCTGCTGGCGCCGGAAGTGGGCTTGCGTGGGCGGCTCGATGCGCTGATGCGCGAAGAGCAGGGAGCCTCGCTGCTGGAACTGAAGACAGGGCAGGCGTATGGTGATCTGCCCAAGAGCATGCACCGCTGGCAGGTGTTTGGCTACCAGACGTTGCTGACGGTACGGCGGCCAGGCGATCACAAGCGCCCAGGCGCAACCTTGCTCTATAGCGGAACCGCCGGGCAGGCGGAAGGCTATGGCATACCGTTTTCTCTACGCGACCTGAGGCGGGTGATTGAGTTACGCAATAAGCTGGCGATTGTGCATGCAACGGGCATCGTTCCCGCGCCTCCCGGCGGCGCGAAGTGTGGGCGTTGCGCAATGCGCGCGACCTGCGCTCAGGCGTCAGCGCTGCTCGGCTGGCAGGCTCCGCCGGACGTGGCGAACGATCCGGCGGCTGCGCTGTCTGAGCCGCTTGCTCCAGCGGATGTCGCCTGGTTTGGGCGCCTGTATGAATTGCTGCGTTTGGAAGCGCGAGCCGCCGAAGAGCAGGCGGCGACACTCTGGCGCCTGACGCCTGCCGAACGCTGCGCAGCCGGAAGTGCGCTTGGCGATCTGGAGCCTGATGGTGAGCCAATCCAGACGGCAAACGGCGAGTGGGAGTATCATTTCCGATGCAGGCAAACCTCAGAGCTCCGCGAGGGCGACGCGGTTGTGCTGAGTGATGGCGATCCTATCCACGGAGAGATCGTGATGGGGTCGATCCTGCGGATGGAGCGCGACCATGTCGTTGTCTGGACACCGGAACGCATTACACATCCCCGCCTGCTCGACCGCTATGAGAGCGAGATTGTCCACGACCGTACAGTGCGCAATCTCTGGCGCTGGTTGGAAGTCGAAGATCGTCTGCGAGCGCTGGTGAATGGCAGCCGCGCGCCGAAGTTTGGGGATGAGGGCGATGCGACGGAAGATGCTCGCGCCGCCCAGGAGCGCGGCGCTACGGCAGAGGCGTTCGTTACAAAGCAGGCGATGTTGCTGAATGCAACCGACAAGGCGTCGCAGCATGATGAGGCCGTCCAGAAGGGCAATACATCAGGTGACGAGCCAGAATCCCGTACCGCCGCGCTCCTGGGCGGCGTGTCCCTCGCACAAGAAAACAGCGCCACCGCCACAATGATGCCACCCCCCTTACCGCCATCGTTCAATGCGGAGCAGCGGCTGGCTGTGGGGCGTGCACTGGCAGCGCGTGATTATCTGCTGATCCAGGGGCCTCCGGGGACGGGCAAGACAAGCGTGGTTGCTGAGATTGTGCGCCAGGCGGTGGCACGCGGTGAGCGGGTTTTGCTGGCGGCTTTCACCAATCAGGCGGTAGATAACGCGCTGCGGCGGATGGTCAGCGTAGGCGTTGATGACTTCGTGCGCCTGGGGCATGCGCTCAGTGTCGCCCCCGACATTCAACCCTACCGGCTGATGGAGCGCACGCGGAAGCGGCTGGCTGTTACGGCGAGCGAGTATACAGGCGATGGCGATCAGTGCGATCAGCCCAATTGGACAGAGCGGACAGATCAGGCTAACGGTGTTCTGCGCTCACTGGACGAGCGCGCCGGTGTTCCTGTGGCCGACGCTCCACGGGAGACGACACCGATCACACCCGCCGACCTGCGCGAGACGCTGCTCAGGGCGCGTGTGGTCGCTGCGACGGCGGCCACCTGGTCGGCGGAACGCTATGACGACGTGGGCGAGCCGTTGCGCTTCGATCTGGCGATTGTTGACGAGGCAAGCCAGTTGACGATCCCCGCCGTCCTGGGTGCGCTCCGGTTTGCGCGTCGCTTCATCCTTGTTGGCGACGAGCGCCAGTTGCCACCTCTTGTGATGAGCGCCGAGGCTGGTGAGCGTGGACTGAAACGTTCGCTGTTTGGCGACCTGCTCGAACAGTGGGGCGATCTCGCCAGCGTGGCGCTTCGCCGCCAGTATCGCATGTTGCCCACCATCTGCGCCTTCCCCAGCCAGGCGTTCTACGATGGCGCGCTGTTTGCCGACGAGACCGTGAGCGATAGACCGCTGGCCTTCCAGTATGATCCAGCCGATCCGCTGGCGCTGATCCTCGATCCGCAGAAGCCGGTGATCTTTGTGGATACGCCCGCTTCCGACGCAGGAGGCGTCAGCATGAACAAGGTAAACAAGGCGCAGGCGCTTGCGGCGCGGCGTATAGTCCTTGCCATGCGCGCGGGCGGCGTTGCGGCTGAGCGCATAGGAGTCATCGCGCCGTTTCGCGCGCAGGTGGCGGAGATTCGCCAGCAGTTGGCGGCGTATGGGGAAACGCAGATCGCAGTGGATACCGTTGACCGCTTCCAGGGGGGTGAGCGCGAGGTGATCCTCTTCTCGTTTGGCGGCCCCGCGCCCACCGGCGCAACAGGCGCTCGCTCGTATGGCGCTGACTTCCTGGCCGATCCCCACCGGCTGAATGTGGCGCTGACGCGCGCCCAGCGCAAACTGATTCTGCTGGGAGATCGTCAACGTTTGGCGCAGATACCGCTGCTCGCCAGCCTGATCAACTCATGCGAACGCCTGTACGGCGCTGGCGGTGGCATAGTTAGCGCCCGCTGGAAGTAGCTTTGGATGCGGCGCCTCAGACGGAGGTATCGTCTTCATCCTCTTCGCTGGTGGGTTGTTCGGCGCCAGTGGGATCGCCCACCGCAACAAGCGCCTCGCCCTGGTTGACCGTTTGCCCTTTGCTGACGCGCACACTCTTGACGACTCCGGCGCGGGGCGTGGTGAGGTCGTTCTCCATCTTCATCGCTTCGAGCACGATCACCGCCTGCCCGCGTTCGACAGTTGCTCCTTCTTCGACCAATACTTGCCCCACCAGCCCCGGCATGGGCGCGCGAATGGTGACATCGCCAGCGCCATGCGCCCCGCCGGTCAGGCTTGCCAACGCCTGCGCGCGTTCATCCTGAAGCGTCACCTCAAAGGTTGTCGGGCCAAAGCTCACCTCAAACGTACGCGCGCCATTATTGTCTTCATTGGGGAGCGGGCGAATATACGCCTCGTAGGAATGGTCGCCAACCAGCACGCTATAGTGGCCCGCGCGTGTCGGCGTGTCTGCGGACGCCGCCTCAGCCGCTAGCGAGGCAGCCCCAACGGGCCGCCAATCCACCGTGAGTTCGCGTCCATCCAACGTCACCCGCCGCTGAGGCCCATTCTCGTCGAGCGCAATGACCAGCGTGCGGTCTCCCACTTTGACACTATAGCGCATAGCAATCTCTTTCAAGGCAGGGAAAGAAACACATCAGCCGAAGCAGCGAAGCCATCATCAACCATATTGTACCGTCACTGTGGGGTTTCCGCCATTGCCGCTGAGCGCCAGTGTATAGGTTTGGGGATAGGTTGACTGGCAGCTAATTGCTACCTTGACGTTCTGGCTGGCGCCTGCCGCAATCGTCAGTGAAAGCGGTTGGTTGGCGCCGTTCAGTAAGACGAGCTGAGATGAAGGCGTGATTGTCACCGTGAGCGACGCCCCACCTGTGTTTTGCAGGGTCAGCGTCTGCGCCATGGTTGGGCCGCAGACGCCAGCGGTGAAGGTGAGGGTCTGCGGCGAGACGGTGAGCGTCGGCGCCTGCGTCACGCTGACCTTCACCGGCTCCACAAGCGATGCGCCATTCACCAGCAAGGTGACGCTCAGCGCATAGGAACCGGCGGCGATGTTGACAGGCTTGGCTGTCAGGGTCAGCAGCACTGTGGCGCCTGCCGCTAACGTTCCAGCGTTGGGCGCTACTGTAAGCCAAGTGGCGCTGGCGCTTGCCTGCCATTGCGCCGCCCCCACGCCAGTATTCGCGACGCCAAGCTGTGTGCTGGCGCTCTGCCCCACGCCCACCTGAATTGGTGACGGACTGGAAGTCACTACCACATGCGCAGAAGCGGCGGCCCCGCCAAGCGATGGAAAGACGCGATGCGCAGCGGAGCGGATGGCGACGCATGCGCTCGATCCGCAGATATCGGGGCGGATCACTGGCAGCGTCAGCAATTCGATCAGCGTCAGCAGAATCACTGTCACCAGGATGATCGGCGCCCAGCGGCGACGCTTGCGTTTGAGCGCCTTATCGCTATCTGTCCAGCCGGGCTGGCGCGCAAAATCATCTTTGGTCGCCGTCGCCGCGCCCCCGCGCGCTCCTGAGCCATCGGGGCGATTCCCGCCGGGGTTCTCCCAGTTTCCAAACACATCGTCATCAGGCCCGTTGTGCAGCGTGAGGATTGGCGGAGCGTTGCGCCTGGATGGATTGCTCATGCGCGCGTTTGCGCCACGCTGCGCGGAGTTTGGCTCACGCCCCCCCGCCGATTGACCCGGCCAGGAAAGCGCCAGCGCCGCTTGCTCCTGCGAGAAGTCGTCGTCGAGATAGCCGTCCCTTCGCCGTCCGCGTGGCGCGCCATCATCCCCAGAGGTCAACTCCTGCCAGGAGACCGGCATATCACCCAACACAGGATGCGTGAGGCGCGGCAAACCAAGATCGGTCGCCGAGAATGGCGCATCCGGCGGAGGGAAAAATCCTGGCGCATGCTCGGCGGGATATTCTTGCGACGCCTGGTAAGCGTTATACTCCTGAGAATCCTGCGGGTAGGGCTGGTAGGGCTGACGCGCATCGGCATATCCCGTATACTCGCCGGTAAACGCTTCATTCCACGGGCGGCTCATCTCGCTCGCATTGCCCATTTCGCCCGTCCACCCGTTCGCATCGTATCGGTTGTATGACCCCTGCTCTTGGGGATAAGCTTGTTGCGCGTCGGCGGCGAGGTCGCCTGAGTCTTGAATGCCCCAGCCGGTCTCAGCGTTCCAGCCACTCCGACGTGGCGCGGCGACCTCCTGGCTATCAGGTTCGCCCGACCAATCCTGCCGCGCACGTTGATCCTGCCAGGTATCGCGCCTCATGCTTTGCCCGCCGCGCTCATGGATGGCCGGTTCCTCGCCGTCAAGCCATTCACGCTGCCAGAGGTCTTCCCCATTGCGCCGGTCGGCGACCGACTCTGACCAGCGATCATCGTCGTCGCGCTCGTTGCGTCCACCCCGAATCACTGGGAGTTCTGGAAAACTCTCGGCGGTGAGGTCGCGACCTCTGTTGGTTGGTGTGGTAAAGGTGGGGCCGCGTGGCGCAAAGCTCTGTGCGCCTGAGGCGCTGGGATCATCGAGCGGAGTGAAAGCGCCGCCAAAAGTCGCGTCGAACGCGGCGTCTACGGCGGCGGAATCGA
>Ga0070737_10003819_pt1 | contig 15736 bp, 10 predicted proteins | sample Coa_R1_10_FD_66438 | JGI IMG/M metagenome (GOLD analysis project Ga0070737, IMG submission 66438) | Surface soil microbial communities from Centralia Pennsylvania, which are recovering from an underground coalmine fire - Coalmine... | ecosystem: Environmental > Terrestrial > Soil > Unclassified...
GTGGCCTGGATAAACACCCAGCCCCAATTGTGGACGCCCACCACCGAAGCGGCGTCGGGATGAGTCAGGAAGCTGCCGTTGCTGTCCCGCGTGGGATAGCTGACATGATAGGGCACGGGCTTTCCGGCAGCGTCAAGTTTGGGCAGCGGGCGACCCGCTGAGTCGCGCATCACCGTTTCTGTCGGCTGACCGTTGACCACGGTCTTCTGGGTTGCAAATTCGTAGTTATAAGCCTCTCCGGAAGCGGCATCAAACTGCCAGGAGACGCTGCCCGGCGGATGATTCATGCGGAAGCCCAAGGCAAGTACGGCGAACAGCACCAGCGCGGCAATTTGAATCACGTTGATGGCGATATTCACCGCGGTTGAGCCGGTGACGCCACGATACGCGATATACGCCACCAGAAAGGAGAACACGATGGCGACCGCCATCATGAAAGTCAGGCCCGGATTGGTGGCGCTCATGAAATTCGGCCAGAGTGTCCCGACCAGATATCCGCAAAGGATTCCCATGGTGGCAACCATGACGCCGGGGTAGATCCAGTAATAGAGATGCGAAGCCCAGCCCACGATAAATTTCGACAGCCGGGCGTAGCGCCACGCCTTGTCATGGTTCAGAAAGGATTGTTCGGCAAAGTAGTATGAGCTGCCGGTTCCGGGATAGAGTTTCGCCATCTCCGCATAACAACTCGCCGTGGCCAGGCACAGCATCAAAGCAACGAAAATGCCGAGCCACATGGAAGGAGCGGTTACGCCCGTGGTGGCCTGAATGTAAAAAGTGAGCCAGAGAAACGCGCCTGGCGCAATCAGCGCCATGGCGTTCATCGTCAGCCCTGTTAAGCCCAGTGTGGGTTTCATCTCGGGTGCAGTGTTTTCCGCCATGCAGATTCTCCTTTTGTGCAGTCGGTTCGATGGATGTCATGATGCGGGTTGTCGGGCTGGAAGTAAAATGCAAAGTTTCTATGGCGGAGATAAGCGTTCTGCATAGTATTTATCAGTGTTTTGGCTTCTGAGCGCCATAAAAAAAATCGATTGGACAGGTCTTATGACGGGTGCTAGTTTTACACTGGGGTGGAGGGTGGATTGTCTCCTTCGAGTTCGCGGCTTCCTGTTTTCGGGGTTGCGATCAGTGCGGGGAAGAAGAAGCAAAACCGCAAGCTCCGTTCAAGAGTAGGGCTGCCAACCAACGGTCGTATTTAATAGAGATAGCTTTCAAGCAGGGGGATTCGGAGAGCAACCCCTATCTACCGAGGTCAGAGAATTTTGTAATGAAACTTGCGGGTTTTCTGCTTCTGGCGGCGGGCTGGGTGATTGTTGTGGCCGCTGTGGCGCTTCTTGGAGCAACGTCAGCGCGGGCAGGTTTTGCGCTGGCGGGCCTCGGGGTTGAGGCGCTGGGCCTTGCGCTGGTGATCCGTTCTCATCTCGGCTTCCGTGAGGAAACAGAGTGACGCCACTCCCTGCTCCAGCGCTCTCCGAAACGGGAATGGTCCTCTGCGCTCTTTCCATTCTCCTCGTTCCTTTCGCCATCGCCGGACTTTCGCTGATCAATACGGGTTTGGGTCGCTCACGCAGTGCAGCTCATTTGATGCTGTCGTCATTGTGTGTTATCGCCGTCGCGGCTCTCGCCTATTTCGTTTGTGGTTTTGCCTGGCAAGGCATTGCCGGCCAGCCATCGCACGTCTTGGCAGTGGCGGGCAGAAAATGGAGTTGGGTCGCTGCCGCACCGTTGTTCTTTCGAGGAGTGGGACCGCAGGACTCTGCGGCTTCGCTCATAGCGTGGCTGGAGGTGTTCAGCGTTGGGCTGGCAGCGCTCATTCCATTAGGCAGCGGGTCTGACCGCTGGCGGCTCGGGGCAAGCTGCATCTCAACGATTCTCCTGGCGGGCTGGACATACCCCTTGTTTGCGCATTGGGTGTGGGGCGGCGGATGGCTGGCGCAACTGGGTGTGAATTACGGACTCGGCCACGGCTTCGTGGATGCCGGAGGCAGCAGTTCAGTTCAGGCAGTGGGCGGCCTGACGGCCCTGGCCATTGCATGGATTCTCGGCCCTCGCAAAGGAAAGTATTCTCCCAACAGCCTGCCGACTGCCATTCCCGGTCATAACGCCGTCTATGTTCTTTTTGGTTGCCTGCTGGCGCTGGTGGGATGGCTTGGGCTGAATTCTGCCGGCGCTATCCTATTCACAGGCGCTGAATCGAGCCGAGTGCCGATGATCGCCATCAATACCATCCTGGCTGCAGCAGCGGCTGCCTTGTCGGCCATCGTGATCACACGCGCGCGCTTCGGCAAACCGGATGCCTCGTTGAGCGCTAACAGTTGGGTGGGCGGGCTCGTGGCGAGCAGCGCAGCCTGCGCTTTCATCACGCCGGAAGCTGCGGTCGTGACGGGCATCATCGCCGGCGCGCTCGTTGTTTTTGCTGTGGAGTGGTTCGATCTGCGGCTGGTGGCCGATGACCCCGGAGGCGCCATATCCGTGCATGCCGTGGGCGGCATTTGGGGCGTCGTCGCGCTCGGTCTCTTCGCTCATTTTGCCGGTCAAACAGTAAACGGAGTCACAAGTTCGCTACACGACCCTTCAGGGCAGTGGCTGGCGCAACTTGTGGGAGTAGCGACGTTGCTGGGCTTCATCCTGCCCATGACGTATGGCCTGAACTGGCTGGTGGACCGCGTTTATCCCCAACGCGTGGCTGTGGAAGGCGAGATTCAGGGAATGGACCTCTTTGAACTGGGCGCCGGAGCCTACCCCGAGTTCGTGACCCACTCTGAGGACTTCATCGAAAGATAAAGGCCGGTTATATATTTCAAGGCAGCCTCCGCGCCTTGTCAGATCACAAGACCAGGAATCCCCACCATTAACCCGCTAAACGTCAAAATAAAGGGCAAATTCATGCGGATGCGGGCGAAGCCGCACGGCGTCCAGCTCCTTTTTCCGTTTATATTCAAGCCATGTGTCAATCAGATCCTCGGTGAACGCGCCGCCCTTCAGCAGAAATTCATGATCATTCTCTAAAGCGTGGAGCACTTCCTCAAGGCTCCCCGGCGTGGATTTCACTTCAGCCTTTTCTGCGGGGCTGAGATCGTACAGGTCCTTATCAATCGGCGCGGGCGGCATAAGTTTCTTCTCGATTCCATCTAGTCCGGCGAGCAATATGTCGCTGAGGGCAAGGTAGGGATTGGCCGAGGGGTCGGGGCAGCGAAACTCGATCCGCTTGGCCTTCTCGCTGCGCGAGTACACCGGGATGCGCACACACGCGCTGCGATTGCGTTGCGAATAGATCAGGTTGATGGGAGCCTCATAGCCAGGCACCAGGCGTCGATAGGAATTCGTCGTCGGAGCGCAGAAAGCAAGCAGAGCCGGAGCATGCGCGAGAATGCCTCCGATGTAGTGCACGGCAGTCTCACTCAGGTCGGCGTAGCGTCCCTTGGAGTAAAAGAGATTTGTGCCATTGGACCAGATGCTCTGATGAACGTGCATGCCCGACCCGTTATCCATGAAGATCGGCTTGGGCATGAAAGTAACGGTCTTGCCGTGGCGGCGGGCGACGTTTTTGGTGACATACTTGTACTTCATCAGGTTATCCGCCATCCGCGTGAGCGTGTCGAAGCGTAGATCGATCTCAGTCTGCCCAGCAGTGCCAACCTCATGGTGATGAACTTCAACGCCCACGCCGATGCGCTCGAGCGTCAGCATCATATCTGAGCGGACATCCTGCAAACTGTCCATGGGCGGCACCGGGAAATAGCCTTCTTTATACCGCGGTTTGTAGCCCAGGTTCCTCTTGCCGTTCTCGCCCTCTTTGCCGCTGTTCCAGAACCCTTCTTCCGAGTCCAGGTGGTAGTAGCCGTAGTTGTACGACTGATCGAATCGGATGCTGTCGAGAATGTAAAACTCGGCCTCCGGACCGAAATAGGCGCGCTCGCCCAAACCGCTTGCTTGCAGATATCCTTCGGCCTGTTTTGCCACTCTTCGAGGATCGCGTGAATACATCGTGTGATGCACAGGATCTCGAACATCGCAAATAAGGCTGAGGGTCGGGATTTGGGTAAACGGATCGACAAAAGCAGTTTCCGCATCAGGAACCAGAAGCATGTCGCTCTCATTAATCACCTGAAAACCGCGAATGCTCGAGCCGTCAAAGCCGACCCCCTCCGTAAACGCGTTTTCGTCAAATTCCCTGGCCGAGATGGAGAAGTGCTGCCACAAACCGGGCAGGTCAACAAACTTCAGGTCAACCACCTGAATGCCTTCATCTTTGATCAACTTCATCACTTCTTTGGATGTCATTGCGCAATATACCCCTTTTCTGATCGGAATTGAATTGCAGACATCACCGCCTGAATCCTGCAAACTTTTCGAAGGCCCGACTCAGAACATGAAGCCCGCTTCCACTAAACCACGCGGTTGAGTCCGATTCAGGCCGAGCGGACCGAACCCGGCGCCCGACGTCATGTTTCGGGCTTGAACCAGTGAAAATTCTCCGCGGACAAAAAAACCATGATCGATAAAGGCCGGCGTCAGCGTAATCGACCAAGCCGAACTGCCAGGACCATACAGCAGGTTGACGGCACTCTCAGCCAGATTCCCCGTGCTCGAAATATATTCGCCACGCCCTGCGAGGGACATGTGATGCTTGAAATTGTAAGTCACGAGAAGCGCGCCTCCTCGTGTCGCTGCACCGTGCGCGATGCCGATCTTCGCATCGGTCGGCACAGTGGTGTATTGAAAATACGGGTTGATGACCCAGGATTCGTGGCTGTAACTGTAAAGCACGTTATAGATTTGGCCGTTGTTCTGCACCGGCGTTCTAAGCGTGGTGAAAGCTGTATGCCCCAGGTTGCCGCCGCCCACGAACGCCAGAGTATTCGCCGAATTAAAGGCATAACTCACCGTGCCCCAAAGCCAGGTGTAACGGTTCGAATAAAACCCATCGTTCCACGAAATGGATCCGCTCAGGTGGCCAATGCTGTCGTTGATCTGCACGCCGCGATTGACCGCGTTCTCCTGGTTCCAAAGAAGGCCGCGTTCGATATTCATGTTCTCAAAGTCAAATGTATATTCGGCGCCAATCAGTGTGGGCAGCGCGCCAATCAGGATTGAGAAATTGCCCTTCGGGTTCGGGGCCAGCTTGAGGTAGCCTTGCGGAAAGACGCCGTAAAAGTCATTCACCGTATTGGCGGTTGAAAGAAAGGGAACGCCCAGAGCAGGCAAATTGTAAGCGCCCGCTTGCAGATAAAACTGCCACCAGCCCGTGTTCTTCTCGATGAAAACCTGACCGTTGCTCAAATCCCAGTGGCTTGACTGATCGCCCGGAATCCAATTCCCCTGCACAAACCCGATGCCGCTTACGACTCCTCCGACATTTACTTTTCCAAGCGGGCCGGCGCTGAACGTCAATGTGGATGGAACCTGAAGCGGCCCGGACATGGAAGGCGCAGGCAGAGTTTGCGCGCCAGCGCGCCGCACAGCCAGCGGCAGCGCGCCGATCGCGAACAGGAGAGCGACAAACCTCAGTATCCCCTTACGGCCGATGATGCCCATTATCATAAACTCAATCTCCCTTCACTTCCCCATACCGAGCATCCTTTTTGCTCGGCTGCGCTGCCCCACAACCTGGAATGACAATACGGGTTGTTCACAAGCAGGGTCAAACAAATAGTTTTTCTGTAAGTCATAAAGAGAGCTTGGCCAAAGGAAATTTATGAGGCATATAAGAGATTTCTCGCATCGAGATGTCCCGGGCGGGCAGCGATTCCCGGCAGCACTGAATCGGGATGAGACTTACCGAATCTAATCCGTGTGGATGTCACTCGACAGCCACTGAAGAAAGTGACAGCCTGAAGAGTGGAGCGCTCAAAGCGGCAAAGGAAAAACAACAGGCGCAGAATGCGAGAGATGGCTTGGCAATTTATCGCCGAACCCTGCGAGGCGAAGCAAACCGATGAGACTCGCGCGAAAGCCGATGGATAATTTGCAGGAAGGCCTTCAGCGCAGGCGAGGCATCGTCGCGGCGCCAGGCCACAGTCATCGCCGTGCGCGCCAAAGGCCTAGAAATGTGGACATAGGAGACGCCCTTCATGCGCAGATTGCTGATCGAAGCGGGCACAATCGCCACGCCGATTCCTGCCGCGACGAGACTGACAATGGTTTGCATCTCATTCGCCTCCTGCACCACGTGCGGGCTGAAGCCAGCCTGCCCGCACAGGCTGACGATTTGATCGTAAAAGCCGGTGCCGAGCGCGCGAGGAAAGATGACGAAGGGATCCCTGGCCAAATCCCGCAAGCAGACGCTCTCGCGTCCGGCCCCAGGATGCCTGCTAGGGAGAGCCGCCATCAAAGGCTCTTCAAACAGCCTTATTTGAGCCAAAGCGGGATCATCAACTCTGGAGCGAACAAAGCCGGCGTGCAATTGTCCCTCGCGCAGCAATTGGAATTGGGCGGCGGGGCCCAGCTCCCGAAGCACGAGTTCCACGCGCGGGAATCGCTCGCGAAACAATCGCAGCGTCGGCGGAAGCGCCTGGTAGACGGCTGAATCCACAAAGCCTATCGCGAGCTGGCCCACCTCGCCCTGGGCAGCCTTTCGGGCAGCACACACAGCCTGCTCTGCCTGCGCCAGAGTGCGGCGCGCTTCTTCAAGAAAAGTCTGGCCGGCATGAGTCAGTTGCACGCGGCGCCGCGTGCGCTCAAACAGTTGAACGCCAAGTTCTTCTTCCAGCCGCCGGATTTGCTGGCTCAGGGGCGGCTGGGCAATATGCAATCTCGCGGCAGCGCGGCCAAAGTGCAATTCCTCCGCCACGGTTGTAAAGTAACGCAGGTGTCGGAGCTCCACGCGCGAATCATATCATAAACGTCTTAATTCAGTATGAATAATATATTTGAAATGCGTTTCAATTTTGATTAATCTGGTGGTTCTCTGATTTTCTGGAAATAATTTGGTTGCTTTTTCTTCCGGCGATCATCACAATCTCCCGAACTTAGAACCGCTCAACCATCAGGAAAACTCGCCGATGTGGCTTGTTCGTCTCGCACTCAGACGCCCCTATACCATGGCCGTTGCGGCCTTGCTGATTCTCCTCATGGGCGTCCTCTCCGCCACGCGCATGATTGTGGATATCTTTCCCGCCATCGATATCCCGGTCGTGATGGTGGTGTGGAATTATCCCGGACTGTCGGCGCTCGAGATGGAGCGCCGCGTTGTGATCATCAGCGAGCGCGCCTACTCCACAACCGTCAATGGAATCGAGCGCATTGAGTCTGACTCGATTCCGGGGGTTGGCTTGCTCAAAGTTTACTTTCAACCCGGAACGGACATCGGCGGCGCGATCGCGCAGATTTCCTCTGTCTCCTCAACGCTTCTGCACATCGCGCCGCCCGGCATGATGCCGCCGGCGGTGATTCAGTTCAATGCCTCCAACGTTCCCGTCGTCCAGATGACGCTTTCCAGCAACAACCTCTCGGAACAGGCTATCTACGACTACGCCCTTAATTTCATTCGAGTTCAGCTCTTTACGATTCCGGGTCTCTCCACTCCCGCGCCGTTTGGGGGAAAGCAGCGCGAGATCATGGTGAGCTTGAATCCTCAGGCCATGTCGGCCAAGGGGCTCTCCGCCCAGGATATCGTCACGGCCTTGCAGAGATCGAATGTCATTGTGCCGGCAGGATCGGCGCGGATGGGGAATACGGATTACAACATCCTGCTGAATTCCAGCCCCAGCCTGGTGCAGGAATTCAACGAACTGCCTGTGAAAGTGGTGGGCAACGCGGAGGTGCTGCTGGGCGACGTGGCGCACGTGGCGGATAGTTTCGCCCAGCAGGAAAACGTGGTGCACGTCAACGGCAAGCGCGCCGCCTATTTGACCATCCTGAAACACGCCGATGCCTCCACCCTCAAAGTGGTGGACGCCGTGCGCCACGCCCTGCCAGCCATCCGCGCTGTAGCGCCCAAGGGCCTCAACATCCGGCTTGATTTTGACCAATCCATCTTCGTGCGCGGCGCCATCAAAGGCGTGATTCGAGAAGCGGCCATCACCTCCGGCCTGATTTCGCTCATGATTCTGGTTTTTCTCGGAAGCTGGAGAAGCATGGTGATCGTCAGCACTTCAATCCCCCTCGCCATCCTGACCGGCGTCGTGGTTCTGAACCTGACGGGAAACAGTCTGAATCTCATGACGCTGGGAGGCCTAGCGCTCGCGATTGGAATGCTGGTGGATGATGCAACGGTCGAGGTGGAGAACATCCATCGCAATCGCGCGCTCGGGAAGCCGCTCACAGTGGCGATTCTTGACAGTGCGCAGCAGGTGGCGACGCCCGCCATCGTGGCCACGCTTGCGATCTGCATTGTCTTCTTCCCCGTTACGTTACTTTACGGCCCGGCCAAATACCTGTTCACCCCTTTAGCCCTCGCTGTTGTGGCTTCGATGCTGGCTTCTTACCTGCTCTCCCGCACGCTGGTCACCACCATGTCGCGCATGCTGATGGAAAGCGAGCGACACGTTGCCGGCAGCCCGGAAGCGGAAGAAACTCCGCATCCGAGCGGGATCTTCCATCGCATGAGCCTTGCTTTTAATCGCCTGCGCGATCAGGGTTTCGCGCGCTTCCAGAACTTCTACGGCAAAATGCTGGAAACGGTGCTGGCGCACCGGGCGTTTACACTCGCGGGAGGCGTTCTTCTGCTGGTCGTGACAGCCGTTCTGCTCCCTGCCGTTGGCATGGATTTGTTCCCCTCCGCTGATGTGGGTCTGATGCGGCTGCACTTCCGCGCGCCACCGGGGACAAGGATTGAAGAGACTGAGCGGCAAGTGCTTCAGGTTGAGAACCGCATTCGCCAGATTATCCCGGCCAGCGAGCTGAACCAGATCAGCGACATGATCGGAGTGCCGATTTACTACAACCTGGGCTTTGTGCAAACCGACAACGTGGGAGAAATGGACGCCGAAATTCTGGTCTCGCTCAAGGAACATCACCATCCGACCCCCGATTATCAGCGCAAGTTGCGGGCGGAACTGCCGCGCGAATTCCCGGGATGCAGTTTTTACTTTGCGGCGGCGGATATTGTGAATCAGGTGCTGAATTTCGGGCTCTCCGCGCCCATCGATGTGCAGGTGACCGGTCCCGATTACGACCAAAGCGTCGTCTATGCGCGCAGGCTGTTCAACGAGATGGAAAATATCCCGGGCGCCGCGGACGTGCACATCAAGCAGGTGCTCAACTATCCGGCGCTGCTGGTGAACGTGGACCGCCAGCGAGCGGCGCAGCTTGGCATGAGCCAAAGTGACGTCGCTAACAGCATGCTCATCGCGCTTTCGTCAAGCTCTTTGGTCTCACCATCCTATTATCTGAATCCAGCGAACAATGTGAATTACATTGTCGCGGTGCAGGTGCCTTTTCAACAGATCGATTCCGTGCACAGCTTGCTGTCAACGCCGCTGACCCCGCCCTCCGCGAGCGCCCTGAATCAGCCTGATTCCGCTCCACAGCCGACTTCCCTGCCGCAGTGGCCGTCGCAGTTACTTTCGAGCGTGGCTCATGTATCTCCGGAAGGGATTCCTGAAGAAATCAGCCACTACACGGTGCAACGAGTAATCGACGTTGAAGCCAATGTGGACGGACGCGACCTGGGAGGCGTTTCAAGCGACATTCTTCAGAAGATCAAGGGTCTTGGCAAGCTGCCGCCCGGCCTTCAGGTCATGCTTCGCGGCCAGTACGAAGTGATGATCAGTTCCTTTCGCAGTCTGGGGCTGGGTCTGATTCTCGCCATCCTGCTGGTTTACTTCCTGATGGTCATCCTGTTTCAATCGTGGCTTGATCCTTTCATCATCATGATGGCGGTCCCCGGCGCCCTGGCGGGAATCATCTGGATGTTGGCTTTGACGAATACGACGATCAACGTGGAATCGCTGATGGGCTCCATCATGGCGGTGGGAATCGCGACGTCGAACTCGATCCTGCTGGTGAATTTTGCAAATGATGTCCGCGTGGAAAAAGGTCTTTCGCCCATCGAGGCAGCGCTCGAGGCGGGGAAGACCCGCTTGAGACCGGTGCTGATGACCGCTCTGGCGATGATCATCGGAATGATTCCCATGGCGCTTGCAATGGGCGAGGCTGGCGAGCAGAACGCGCCTCTGGGCCGGGCGGTGATCGGCGGGCTGATCGTGGCGACTGTAACAACCCTTTTTATCGTGCCGGTCATCTATTCCCTGCTTCGCCGGGAGTTGCCCACCAAGCACTTGCTGGATGAACGGTTCCGCGCGGAAGAGCAGGGTGAGAGAACGCGCCGCGCGCTTTACGATGAGTTCGGCGGATAAATGATCCCTTGATGCATTTGAGGCTGCCCGACGCCCGCGATGGCGCTGAATCTGCGCGGCAACGATGAGTGAAACATGACCGAAGGTAAAAACGAAAAGAAGACAAGCTCCTGGCTTGCAACCGGAATCCTGTATCTGACAGGGCTTGCGCTGATCGTCGTTGCCTTCATTCTGGTCAATCGAATGAAGGCCGTTAAAGCGAAACAGATCACAGCGGATCTTCATGAGCGCCAGGTCCTCGCGCAGGCCGGGCCTCGCGTCGAAGTGGTGACGGTATCCAATGCGCCGGCTGTTTCATCCATCACTTTGCTTGGGGAAACACATCCCTACCTGGAATCCACTCTGTACGCCAAGGTAAGCGGCTATCTCAAATCGATTTATGTGGACAAGGGCGATACGGTGGAAGCCAACCAGGTGTTGGCGGTGATCGAGTCTCCGGAAACCGACGCGCAGTACCGCGCTGCCGTGATCAACGCCCGCAATCTCAGCACGATCGCGCAACGCGACCTGAATCTGGTGAAGCGGGATATGATCGCCCAGCAGGACGCGGACACGGCCGTGGCTAACGCCCGGGTGGCGCAACAGGATGTGGCAAATCTCGCCACACTGAGGTCCTATGAGACGATTCGCGCGCCATTCGCCGGTAAAATCACCGCGCGCTACGCTGACCCGGGAGCCCTGGTGCAGGCGGCCACAAGCTCACAAACCAGCGCGTTGCCGCTGGTGCGAATCTCGGAGACTGACCGCGAACGCATTTACATTTATCCTGATCAGAGAGACGCCGCCTACATTCGAGTGGGCGATCCGGCCGAGATCACCGATCCCGCAAACCTTGCTGTGCGCATCGCAGCGCGCGTCACGCGGCTGAGCGGCGAGTTTGATCCCGAGACGCGCACGATGCTCACCGAAATTGACTTCTACAATCGAAGAGGCCTGATCCCGCCAGGAAGTTTCGTTCGAGTCACACTGAGGCTGCGCAACCACGCTCATGGCCTCGAGATTCCTGCGGAGGCGCTCGTCCTGCGCGACACAAAGACCTTTGTCGCGATTGTGGGGCCCGATGATCGGGTCACCTACCGCCCCGTGGCGGTGACGAACGATGACGGCGTCCACGTGAGCATCAGTTCAGGATTGCGCGTGGGCGAACGGATCGCCCTGAACATTGGAGACAACGTGCCGGAGAACGGCAAGGTGCAGCCCATTGCGGCCTCTTCGAATTGATCCGGAGGGAATGATGAGGAAAACGTGTTTTCTGATCTTATCTTTCCTGCTTTTCGGCCCGTCGCTGCCGGCGGCGAATGCGCGCACACCCCTTTCTCTGGAGCAGTGCATTGCCATCGCTCTGAAGCAGAGCCCGGATATCGCAGCCGCGCAGGCGTTCGTGGCGGTCGCCAAGGCTAACATGAAGGTTGCGCATGCGGGATATTTGCCGCAGGTGGATGTCGGTCAGTCATATATCCGTCAGACGTATAATTACACGGCGAACCCCGGAACGCCGCCGGCCGTCTGGAGACTCTTCTACAAAGGGCAATCGAACGCCAACGCACCCTACTACTATGCCGGTCTGAACCTTTCGCAGACCTTGTGGGATTTTGGCCGCACCAAAGGAGCCATCGAATCAAGCCAGGCGCAATTTCAGGCGGCGGAACATAATCTGCGTTTTGTGCGCGACCAGGTGGACTACAACGTGCGAGCCGCTTATTTCACCGTCATCGCAGCGCGTGAGACGGTGGAAATTCAAAAAGCGGCAGTGACTGACGCCCAGCGGCACCTGGACCAGGCGCAGGCGTTTCATCAATACGGCACAGCCCCAAAAATTGACGTCACCCGCGAACAGGTGGCCCTGGCCAACGCCAGGCTGGCCTTGCGCCAGGCTGAAGAAAATCTGGAAGTCGATCGGGCTGAACTGGCCACCGCCATGGGCCTTCCTGCCGACCAGTCGCCTGAGCCTGTCGGAACCCTTGGTCCGGAACGCTCGCCGGAAAGCTTCACCCAGCTCGTTGCCGAAGCGGAACAAAATCGTGCGGACCTTCTGGCCCAGTTCGATCAGGTTCAGGCCGCGCTTGGCAATCTGACAACGGCTAAAGGCAATTTGAAGCCGGATTTTTCACTTTCAGCTTTTCTGGATTTCCGCAACCTGACTCTGCCCCTCGTTTATAACTGGAGTTTGGGGCAACTGCTGGCGCAAAGCATTTTCGCCGGCGGCGCAAACCGCGCGCGCGTGCGCGCGGCGCAGGCGCAGGAAACAGCGGCGCGGGATAACGTCGAATCTCTCCGCCTTCAGGTTCAGCAGCAGGTATTCAGCGCGCTTTCCAATCTGAAAGTGGCCCAGGAACAAATTGGAAACGCGCTTGAAGCGGATCGCTATGCGCGCGAAAACCTGGCGCTCGCCGAAGGGCGTTACAAGGTGGGAGTGGGGAACGTGGTGGAGCTTGACGACGCCCAGCTTCAGGCTACCAATGCGGCCATTGCCGTGGTGACGGCCCGCTATAATTATCAGATTGCCGGCGCCAAACTCGACTTTGTGCTGGGCCGCGGACCGAAATAAACCGACGTGGTCGCAAGGCATCAGGCCTTTCGAGCCACCGGAAGATTTTCCCTCACCTGCTGCTCGTTCACCATATTTGAGATCACCGCGGATAGGTGTGGATTATTGAGCGCCAAGCGATAAGCCTTCTGGTGTAGGCCCATGTCTCCCGGAATCGTCTGGTTCAAAAGCGCGGCCCGCTCGGGAACCGGCCTGGTCGAACGATCAGGGTAAAAGACCGCCTGTGAGGTTTTCATGGCAATCATGCCAAAGTTCCTTCGGTGCGCCTCCGCCATTACGGGCTCCACATAATGCCGGTTCATGATGTTGTAAGCGAACATGGCCATGGAATAAACTCCGCTCTCCATCGCCGCCTTTAAGACGTGAGCCGGATCGTTATGCGCTGAGACGCCCAAATAGCGGACCTTCCCCTGCTTCTTCAATTTCTCAAACGCCTCATAGATTTCAGGGATCTGCACTTCCGCCGGCGAGGCGGCCCCATGAGGGCACATCATCAAGTCCACGTGATCGGTCTTAAGCCTGCGAAGGCTGCCCTCCAGTGACTGAACGATGGTGCCCACGTAGACCTTCTGGCGATCAATCCGGGAACCGTACTTCTTTTCCATCACATTCGCAATGGCAGCCATTTCAACCTGGCGAATCTGCCCGGTGAAGTAATGGCCAAAGTAGTTCGGCACGGTCGCATGGCGCTGCTCCACATCCAGGCTCGCCTCTTGAAGGATGGCAGCTTGCTCTGAGCTTCTGAGTCCGTTAAACACCTTCAGATATGCGTCAAAACGGTTCTGGGAGAAAGGATCAATCTTCGTATTGAGAAAGACTCGGTCGCGGCCTACCGATTGGAGAACCAGGCCGTAGCCTTCCTCGCTAAGTCCTTGCCCATAGGCCGGCGCTGTATCCAGATAATTCAAGCCCATCTCAATCGCAACCAACACATGCTGATAGTTTGTGGGCTCGATGGGATCGCCGCCGCACACGATTTCAGAAATCATGAAACCGGTTCGGCCTAATTGCCGATAACGCATCCCGGGCCGCTTGTTGCGCCATTCAGGTTGCGGCGTGGAACCGGCAGCGGAGGTCTCAGCATTCTGTAAATTCCCGGCGCGCGAAAGCCCTGCGCCTGCGGCGAGCGTCACGGAAGTCCTGACAAAGTCCCTGCGGGTCATCGGGCGACTCATGGCCTTCCTCCTGTGGATGGATAAGTTGCAGAGACATTATACCGCTCCACATCAAGGAGGAAAGAAATTGAGCGCAATCCGTTAAGCCTGTGCTGTAGGCGAACTGTGGGGGGAAATGCGGGTCGGAAAGTTATCAGCGTTTCGTCGGACGCCACGCCTTCAGATGCCGTCGGCGACAAAGCGCTTGGCGTGTTCTTTTAAAATGCATCGGTCCTGAACGACTTCGAGTCCAGCCTGGCGGGCGCGTCGGGCGGCCTCTTCGTGGCGGATTCCTTCCTGCATCCATATCACCTTGGCGCCCTTGCGAATGGCGTCATCTACAATTTCCGGCACAAACTCAGGCTTGCGGAAGATCACAACCACTTCGACGGGCCCGGGGATTTCTTCGAGGGAGGCATAACAGGTTTCATGAAAGATGGAATCGACGTTGGGGTTTACGGGAATCACATGATAGCCATGCGAGCGCATATAGGCGGCTACGCCGTGGCTGGGCCTCGAAGGCTTGGGCGAGAGTCCCACGACGACGAGTGTTTTGAACCTCCGCAGAATCCTCGCAATGCTATCGGGAGAGATGGATGGTTCTTTGTAAGTCGTTCGACTGAGTTGCGACTTCCGCTGAGCCCAATGATTCGAGACGCCTGGTGAAGCCATGGAAAACCTCCCTGCTGCTGCAAATGCAACCCGAAGCCGCAGGCCCCTAGCGACCGGCGGGGGCAGGCGTAGCCATCACGCGACCGAGCGCTTCCAGGAAGACCTCGTTATCCTCGCGGGTTCCAATGGTTACGCGCAGCGAAGTTGGAAAATTGTAAACTTTCATGGGTCGCACAATTACTCTTTCCTGCAACAGCTTAAGAAAATCTTGCTCGCAATCTCTGCCCGTGTCAATAAGCAAAAAGTTAGCCACCGAAGGAGTAAATCGGACCCCCATCAGTGTGAGCTCTTCGCTCAGGAACTGCCGCTCCCGCCGATTGATCTCCACCGAGCGCGCCACATGATCGCGATCCTCCAGAGCCGCCAAAGCCGCCCATTGCGCTGGCCGCGAGGTGTTGAAGGGCATGCGCACACGGTCCAGACTCTCGATCAATTCCGGGTGCCCCATGCCATATCCCAATCTCATCCCTGCCAGCCCATAAACCTTTGAGAAAGTCCTCAACACCAGAACGTTCTTTCCTTCGCGGACATAATCCAGCGAATGCGAATAATCATCGCGCTCGACATAATCAAAATAGGCTTCGTCCAAAACCACCAGCACGTGAGCCGGGAGACCCTCGATAAACCGATCGATCTCGCTCGCGGTAAACATCGTGCCGGTAGGATTGTTGGGGTTGGCGAGATAGATCACTTTCGTGCGGGGCGTCACCGCCTGGCGGATACGAACAAGATCCAGGCCATGATCCCGCAGGGGCATGAGCGTCAGCGTGGCTCCGGTTTTCTGAATCGCCAGTTGATAAATCAGAAATGAGGATTCCGATGCAATGCCCTCATCCTCCACCGAGAGAACCGTCTTCGCCGCAAGTTCAATCAACTCCGTGGAGCCTGCGCCCAGAATGATCTGGCTCATTTCGAGCTGATGCATCTCAGCCAGCTTCTTTCGCAGCGCGTAGCCCGCCGAATCTGGATAGAGATGCACGCGTTCCAGAGACTGCCGGACCGCTTCGATGGCTTTCGGCGAGGGGCCAAAAGGATTCTCGTTGGAGGCCAGCTTGATGGCG
>Ga0070737_10003820_pt1 | contig 15735 bp, 19 predicted proteins | sample Coa_R1_10_FD_66438 | JGI IMG/M metagenome (GOLD analysis project Ga0070737, IMG submission 66438) | Surface soil microbial communities from Centralia Pennsylvania, which are recovering from an underground coalmine fire - Coalmine... | ecosystem: Environmental > Terrestrial > Soil > Unclassified...
AGCCGAAGCTGAACATTCCCGGCTGTGCCGCGAACGCGGGGAACTCCGGCGGCTTGCCGAACCCGAGGATCTCGTAGACCGCCGCCTTGTCCGGATAGGTGGCGTAGTTGAACATCTCAGTCACCCGCACACTCTCGATGACTCGCGACACCCCCGAAAGTGCCAGCGGCAGAACATCGTTGGCAAATCCGGTGTCGATGCCTGTGGTGAAGAACGACACACCGCCCGCCAGCGCGGCTTCTCGCAACGGATCGGTGAACGCGGCGTCGACGGCGCCGGGGAAGACCAGCGGGACCACCGAGCAGGACACCACGTTCTTGCCGGCCCGCAGGATCGACACCATGTCCGCGATCGCCTCCGCGGGACGCAGATTGGCCGCGGCGGCGTAGACAACCGCGTCGGCGTCACCGGCGAGCATCGCCGCCGGGTCTTGCGCCGCCAGCACACCCACCGGCTCGACACCGCACAGTTCGCCGGCATCCCGGCCGGCCTTGGCGTCGCTGTGCACGACGAGATCTACCAACTCCAGCTGAGGGTGGTCGATCACTCCGCGCAGAGCGATCAGCCCCATCGAGCCGGGACCCCATACGCCGACCTTGAACATCGGTTCTCCTAATACTAGGACGCCAGCTACTATAACCTGGACGGATCGTAGGGAGGTGGCTGTGGCTTCGTCAACGGTCAAATCGCCGCCTACCGCTCGCGTTGTGGATGTCCTTGCCGCACTGGCTCATTCACCAAGGACCTCGGCAGAACTCGCGAAGTGCTGCGGTATCAGCACGTCGACGTGTGCGCTGGTGCTGGCCGAGCTGGAGCGACGCAGCTGGGTGGCCCGCCGCGACGACCGCCGCTATGTGCTGGGCAGCGGGCTGTTCGGCCTAGTCCACGGGCTGCGCAAGCAATTCCCGCTGCTCGACCGCGGCCGCGACGCCCTCGCTTTCCTGCACGAAAAGCTGGGCGCCGGCTGCTCGATGTCGAAGATCGGCGAGCGGCACCTGATTACCGTCGACGCGGTGGGCCACGGCACCGACAGCGAACACGCTGTCGGCCAACGCTTTCCGATCGACCCTCCGTTCGGGCTGGTGGCAATGGCCTGGCGCGACGACGACGCCGTCGACGCGTGGCTGCGCCGGGTCACGCCACGGCTGACCCAGGCGGATATCGCCGCATATCGTCGGGTCCTCGCCGATATCCGCCGCCGCGGCTACGGCGCCTGGCGGTTCGACGACGCCCACGCCTCGCTGCACGACCGGCTCACCAAGGTGCTGGCGTCGCTGGAGCCCACCGCCCAAGTGACCCGTCAGCTCAGCACATTGATGACGATGGTCACGCTGCATTCCGTGACCGATAAGCTCGAAACTGAGCTGACTTCAACGGAATTCGTCGTGCTACCAATCTTCGGAAGCGGCGGCCAGCCGGAATACCAGATCGAGATCCACCTCGGCCGCCCGCAGAGGCTGACGCTCGCCGGACTCGACGCTGCACTCAAGCACGCGCAACAGCTGCTAGTAGCGTGACCCGCCATGGGACGCGTAGACGGAAAAGTTGCACTGATCAGCGGCGGTGCACGCGGTATGGGCGCCGCACACGCGAAAGCGTTACTGGCCGAAGGGGCCAAGGTCGTCGTCGGCGACATTCTCGACGACGACGGCAAGGCGCTGGCCGGCGAGCTGGGCCCTGCGGCGCGATTCGTGCACCTCGACGTTACCCAGCCCGATCAGTGGAAGGCAGCCGTCGACGCTGCAATCGACGCGTTCGGCCGGCTCAACGTGCTGGTCAACAACGCCGGCATCGTCAACGGCAACACCCTGCAGAACTTCCCGCTCGCCGACTGGCAGCGGATCATCGACATCAACCTCACCGGCACATTCCTGGGCATGCAGGCCGCGGTGGAACCGATGATCGCCGCCGGCGGGGGTTCGATGATCAACGTTTCTTCGGTGGAAGGCCTGCGCGGCAGCCCCGGTCTCTACGGTTATGTTGCATCGAAATTCGGCGTGCGCGGCCTGGCCAAGGCCGCCGCGCTGGAGCTGGCGCCGCACAACATCCGGGTCAATTCCATCCACCCCGGCCTGATTCGCACCCCGATGACGGCGGGCATTCCGGAGGACTTCCTGCAGATCCCGCTGGGCCGCGGCGCCGAGCCGGCCGAGGTGTCGGCCTGCGTCGTCTACCTGGCCTCCGACGAGTCGTCGTACTCGACCGGCGGGGAGTTTGTCGTGGACGGCGGCTTGACGGTGGGCGTGCCGCACAAGAGTGCATAGCGCCATATCAATGCAGGTCAGCGCATCAGAAGCGACTGTTTTGTAACGCGTTCCCACTGGGTGGTTAAGATCGCCAGGCATGAAGACCAAGGGCGCTCTGCTGTGGGAGCTGAACTCGCCGTTCAAAGTCGACGAGATCGAGGTGGGCGATCCCGTCGAGGATGAAGTCCAGATCCAGGTGCATGCCGCCGGCATGTGCCACTCCGACTACCACCTGACCACCGGGGCCACCCCGATCGGGCTGCCGGCGCTGGGCGGCCACGAGGGCGCCGGCGTCGTCACCAAGGTCGGCAAGGGCGTCACCGGGCTGGCAGAGGGCGACCACGTCATCCTGGCGTTCATTCCCGCCTGCGGGCAGTGCCCGCCGTGTTTGAAGGGGTTCCGCTCACTGTGCGATCGGGGTGCCGTGCTGCTCGGCGGCAAGGCGATCGCCGACGGAACCAGCCGCGTGCGCGCCGGCTCGCACGAGGTGTCGCCGATGAACCTGCTCGGCACGTTCGCGCCGTATATGACCGTGCACAAGGATTCCGTCGTCAAGATCGACCCCGACGTGCCGTTCGAGTCGGCGGCGATCATGGGCTGCGCGGTGCCCACCGGATTCGGCTCGGTTACCAACGTCGCCGAGGTCCAGCCCGGCGACACCGTGGCGATCGTCGGGGTGGGCGGCATCGGGATGAGCGCGCTGCAGGGCGCGGTGCTCTCCGGCGCCAAGCACGTCATCGCGATCGATCCGGTGGAGTTCAAGCGCGAGCAGGCCGTCAAATTCGGCGCCACGCATGTCTACCCGACGATGGCCGAGGCGATCGCCCCGATGATCGATCTGACCTACGGGCTGATGGCCGACAAGACCATCATCGCGGTCGGCGAAATGCGCGGGGAGATGATCGAGGAGGCGATGACGCTGACCGCCAAGACCGGCACCTGCGTGGTTACCGGCATGGGCGCGATGACCGACGTCGACGTCAAGCTCAACCTCTTCCTGTTTACGATGTTGCAGAAGACGTTGAAGGGCAACATCTTCGGCGGCGGCAGCTCGCACGTGGAGACCCCGCGGCTGGTGGGGCTTTACAAATCCGGGCTGCTCAAGGTCGACGAGATGGTGACCAGCACCTACCGGCTCGAAGACATCAACGACGGCTACCAGGACATGCTCGACGGCAAGAACATCCGCGGCGTCATCAAATACACCGACGCCGACTGGTAGTTACCCTGAAGTCATGCCCATCGACGTCCGGCGTGCGCACGACCGTGCGGTCACCACGACGTCGTGGCTGAAGTCGAGGCATTCGTTCTCGTTCGGCGACCATTACGACCCGGACAACACGCATCACGGCGTGCTGCTGGTCAACAACGACGACATCGTCGCGCCCGCTTCGGGTTTTGACACCCATCCGCACCGGGATATGGAGATCGTGACGTGGGTGTTGGAGGGGTCGCTGGCGCACCGTGATTCGGCCGGCAACAGCGGCGTGATTTATCCCGTCCTGGCCCAACGGATGTCGGCCGGCAGCGGCATCATGCACTCCGAAAAGAACGACTCCGCCACGGAGCCGGTGCATTTCGTGCAGATGTGGGTGGTGCCCGACGAGACTGGGATCACCCCGAGCTACGAGCAGCACGAGGTGGGCGATCTGCGTGGGCTCGTACCCATCGCGTCGGGGCGGCCCGGTCAGGACGCCGCGATCGCCATCCACAACCGCTCCGCCGCGCTGTACGCCGCCCGGCTCGAGCGGGGTGCGGCTGTGGAATTACCGGCGGCGCCCTATGTGCACCTCTTCGTGCCATGCGGCCAGGTCAATGTCGAGGGCTTAGGCGATCTGGCCGAGGGAGACGCCGTGCGCTTCACCGACTCGGACGGCCGGCGCGTCACCTCCGCTGCGCCGTCGGAGATCCTGGTCTGGGAGATGCACAGGACCCTCGGCGGATAGACCTAGCGACGGATTTGGCTGCGCCGCCCAGTCAGTCCCAGATAGATCGCGATCAGGACGACGGCGACGATGATGCCCACCAGGAACGGGATCACCGCCCAGCCGCCGTTGGCATTCTTGTAGCCCACGCTGTATGTCAACCACGACCCGAGAAATGAACCGAGCGCGCCCAGCGCGATCGTCATGATGATGCCGATGTTCTGCTTGCCGGGCATCACGAGTCGGGCAAGTGCCCCGACAATCAGTCCGACGATCAGGGCGCTGAATATGGTTCCGATCATTGTTTCTCCTGTGTTCGCGAGGCGCCCGCCGGCGCCGTCAACCCTCAGAGTGCCCGCTTAACCGCCGCGCCTAACTTTTCCGCGGTTAGTGTGAGCGCCACGAACAGGAGCCGGCATGTCTGATACACAACCGCGGCACGCAGCGCCCGACCCCAGGGCCGGCCGTCAGAGCCACCCGAACTGCGCGCTTCTGGGTGGTGCCGACGCTGGCGGTGTTGTCGGCGCTCGCCGCTTTCTACCTCGGCGGCATCTTGAACCCCATGACCAACCTGCGACATTTTCCTGTCGCGGTGGTCAACGAAGATGCGGGGCCGACGGGCGACCAGCTCGTCAACGGTTTGACGTCCGGCTTGGACAAGGACAAGTTCGACGTCCGCGTGCTCTCCCGTCAAGATGCCATGCACCAATTGGACACCGCACAGGCGTACGGGGCGGTGGTGATCCCTCCCACCTTTTCGTCGAAGCTGCAGGACTTCGCCCGCAGCGCAGTGACTTCGGGACCTGTCGATCGGCCGGCCGTCCACGTCACGACCAATCCGCGGGCAGGCACGTTGGGCGCCGGCATCGCCGGCCAGACACTGTCCCAAGCTATGTCAGCGGCGAATCACAGTCTCGGCGAACGGCTTTCCCAAGAAATAGCGGCGCAAACCCAGGGAGCACCGATGGCTGGCGCAGTGACGTTCATGCTCGGCAGCCCCATCGACATCAAGAGCGAGGTGTACAAGGCCTTGCCCAACGGCACCGGCAACGGACTGTCCGCGTTCTACTACGCGCTGTTGCTGCTGTTGGCCGGGTTCACCGGCAGCATTGTGGTCAGCACTTTGGTGGACTCGATGCTCGGCTATGTGCCAGCGGAATTCGGTCCGGTCTACCGGTTCGCCGAACAGGTGAGGATCTCGAGATTTCGCACGCTGCTGATCAAATGGGCGCTGCTGGCGCTGTTGACGGCCGCCGTCTACATGGCGATAGCCAGCGGGCTCGGCATGCCCATTGATCGCAGTTGGCCGCTATGGCTTTACGGGGTGTTCGCCATTGCCGCGGTCGGTGTCACGTCGACGTCGCTGATCGCGGTGCTGGGCACGCTGGGTCTGCTGGTCAGCATGTTCCTCTTCGTCATCCTCGGATTACCGTCGGCGGGCGCGACGGTTCCGTTGGAGGCGACGCCGCCGCTGTTCGGCTGGCTGGCGAAATTCGAGCCGATGCACCAGGTTTATCTGGGCGCGCGGGCCCTGCTCTATCTCGATGGCCGAGCCGACGCCGGGCTGTGGCACGCGCTGGCCTTGACCGCCGTCGGGCTGGTGATCGGCCTGCTGCTCGGCGGCATTGTCACCCGCACCTACGACCGCCAAGGCTATCACCGCATCCCGGCGGCGTCCGCGCCCGGACCGCCAGGAACTGTAATCGCAAGCGGCTGAACGTGATTCCGTCGCAGCCAAAGCGTCACCGGACTGTTATGTAAGTTGACTGCGTTACTGGCGTGGCTAATGTTGTGCTTGTTGTACCGAGTTCCGCGCCGAAAGGTCACCCGTGTCGACTCACGCCGTCGTCTTCCGGCGCGTGGCAGCCTGCTGCGCCGTGCTGGCGTCGTGTGTCGCGCTCGCGACCAGCATCGGACGGCCGGTTGCGCGCGCCGCCGAGGCTCGCGAACTGCTGGCCAATGCCATTGCCAACACCCGCGGCTCCTACCTGGTATACAACTTTGGTGCCGGCCACCCCGCGCCGATGCTCAATGCGGGCGGCAGTTGGTACGACGGGACCAGCGGTGGCCATCTGATGATCATCAAGGCTGCGTCACAACGGCTTTCCCCTCACCTGTTGGTCGACAGTCACCGCGGTTACCAGGCTCGGTGTGAACGCAACCCGGGGGCGCGCACCGGTGACGGGCTCCTGCAGGCGTCGGAAACATACGCCCCAGTGCAAGCGTGGCAGGTATTGGGCCAGCCGACCATCGCCATCAACGCCAACTTCTTCGATGTGCGCGGACAGAAGGGCGGCTCGTGGCGGTCGACGGGCTGCAGTTCACCGCTGGGCGCCTACGTCGACAACACCCGCGGGCAGGGCCGGGCCAACCAGGCGGTCACCGGCACCATCCCCTACGCGGGCAAGCAGGGCCTCTCCGGCGGGAACGAAAACTGGAGTGCGTTGGCGACGATGATCCTGCCGACTCACGGAGCGCCGTATGTGTTGTGGCCCAACGGAGGTCGCGACGGCAACGACTACAACGCTGCCACCCAGGTCGTCACGGGTTTGGTGGACAAGGGTGAGCAGTTCGTCGCGGTGAGCGGGTTAGGGTTGTTGTCCCCCGCGAGCACCGGCCAGCTCAACGACGGCGGGCCGAGCGCCGCCCGGACCGCCCTTGCTTACTCGAAGACCCGCGACGAGATGTATGTGTTCCAGGGCGGCAGCTACACACCGGACAACATTCAGGACCTGTTCCGCGGATTGGGCAGTGACACCGCCGTTTTGCTCGACGGTGGCGGGTCGTCGGCGATCGTGCTGCGCCGCGACACCGGCGGCATGTGGGCCGGCGCCGGGGTGCCAAAGGGATCTTGCGACACCCGCCAAGTGCTCTGCGACTCCCACGAGCGCGCATTGCCGAGCTGGTTGGCGTTCAACTAATGCCAGAGGAGCTTCGCTCCGTGGTCGTCGGGTGTGCGGTTTCGTACGCGACACGCCGTGTTCGGCGTATGAATTCGCACACTCGAGGAAGAGCCCTGTCCGCCACGAGCTCCGACCAAGGCTTTTGCAGTATGCTCGAGAGAGGCGCAAATGCGCCCACTGTCATTGCGGGATGGGCGAGCTGTCGTCTTCAGCCTCGCCAAGTAAATCCAGCTGCATCCACGCGACATCGTGCCAGCGCCCGTGTTTCCATCCGACGCGACGGTAGAGGCCGGCCTGCTCGAACCCGAAACTTCGATGAAAGGCGTTGCTGGCTTCGTTGGGCTGGGTGATTCCCGCGAAGGCTCGCCGATAGCCACGCTCGGTAAGCCGCCGCAGAAGGTGCGTATAGAGTTTGCGGCCGGCGCCGAAACGGTAATGGTGCGCTGCCACATAGATACTCGTCTCCACCGACCATTGGTATGCGGCACGGGGATTGAACGCGTGCGCGTAGGCATAGCCGACGATCTGGTGGTCCTGTTCGAGGACGAGCCATTCGTGAGTCTCCCGAGCCGCTGCTATACGCGACGCCATCTGCTCGGCCGTCGGGACTTCGGTTTCGAACGTGATTGCCGTGTCCTCGACGTAGGGACGGTAGATCGCCGCGCAAGCCGCCGCGTCCGCTGACGACGCCGGCTGCACAAAGCTGCTTTCCTCCATATACATAGCCTTATCGTCGGCGGATTGCTTGTCTCTTTATGTTCTCTTGCGCAGCTGGGTGTTGAGCCAATCGCTCGCCGCCTCGTTGAGGGCGGTAATACGTGAGAGTCCCTCGACGTGGTTGTTGGCGCCGGTGAGGTGGTGCGCCACGTCGTCGAAGATGCGGAATTCGACGAGATCTGCTCGACCTGATTCCCGGTACGCGTTCCGCAGAGCGGTATAGAGATCGCGGGGATCGTCCGGTGCGATGTACTCGTCGTTGGCGCCGTGCAGGATGAGCAGCGCCGGCGGGGTCGAGCGTGCAGCCACATCGCTGGCGTGTGCAGCCAGGTCGCCACGTTGAGCCGCTGTGCGGGCTTCGTCGTCCCAGGGGTAGGGATTGCCGGACAGGCGCTCAGAAATCGCCACAGCCGCCGACGGGCTGCTTACCGTGTTGACCAATACGGCGGCCTGGATAGGAACCTGCGCTCGAATCAGGGCGTCCGCGACGACGACCCCGCCAGCCGAAAAACCCAGTAGTGCCAACCTGTCAGCGTCCGCGCCAGTTCGCTCAGCGATCTCGGCGACGAGACGTGGCAGTTCGTCTGCGGCCTGCTCGATGACTGGCATAAGCAGTTGACGCAAGTAGTCGCGGGACTGACGGTCTAGGATCTCCTCCAGACCGCCTGGTGGCAAGCGCTCCCCGAACAGAGCCAGACCGACGTAGGCGATGGTTGCATCAACTGTCTCGAGTGGGAACGCCTGGGCCATCTCTTGCGGACTATTCGGAGGCCCAAAGCCATGATACAGCACCACGATTGGAGCACTGTCGCGCCCCGAGCGCCGCAGCAGGACTGGGACCTCACCGATGTGAAGCGCTATGTGCTCGGGCACAACCAATAGTGATAACCGATCGGTCAGGCTGCGGGGTGGTCTCCGTGGTCCAGTCTTTCGGCGATCCAAACCTTGATGAGTGACTGGCGGGTGACTCCGAGCCGGGTGGCTTCGCGGTCTAGTTCGGCGATCATCCATGCCGGGAGGTCGGCGTTTACCCGCCGGTGTTCCTCGCCGGGCCGGCGCGCCCGTGTCTTATCCAGAGCGGCGGCCATGTCCTCGCCGGCATCGAACCGCTCGTCGAACTCTTTAGCCTTCATAGATCGCTACCTCGCTTTCCCGTGAACGGCGTACCGAGATGATCCGGACGATTTCGCCCCGGTAGGTCATCACTGCCGACCAGCATCGACCTCCGCTCCCGCCAAATAGGTCGCGCCACAGTTAAGTCGATGTCGTCCTTGGCCAGGCTCACGGCGTCGCTGGATCAAACTCGAACTCAACCATGTGTAGAAATCATGCCATAATTACTCATACTTCCGGCGGATGGCTCTTGGTTCCGCAATGTCCTGCGCCACCATTCATTGCGTCCTGGTTCTCACCGTCGTTGCTCCGACGCATTGATGAATGATTTCGTCCTGCCTGAATCTGCTCGGCGAGGATGTCAGCGTGACCGGCGTGCCGTCTGAACCTCGAACTTTTCGAGTTCCCTAGTGATTGACGCATCGAAGCGAATGGTTGGATCCAGCCGCGATGCGCTGCGCAGTGTAGTGATCAGGGCCGCGGCGGCCAGCTCGACCAGAGCGTCGACGTCGATGTCGCGGTTGGTGATGCGGTCGATCATCATCTCGTCGAGGTAACCGATCCAGCCGTGCATCGCGGTACGCAATACGGCCGGTAGCGGCTCGACGATGCCCAGGGCGAGCAGGATTCGTTGAGCGCCCATCCAGCGCAGCTCATCGATCGCGCCCTGTTGCTCTGTGTCAGCACCCAGGTTGCCGCGCACAAACGCCACAAAACTGTCGGCGTAGCTGTCGATGTGGGTGATGTGGTTGCGCAGCGCGTGGCGTAGCTGATTGGTCAGCGACGCGCCCGGCGGTGGCGGTGCCAGCTGGTGTTCGGCGATCTCCGCTGCGATTTCGTTGAGGACCGCCTGATAAAGGCCGCGTTTGTTGACGAAGTGGTGGGCGATCAGACCGTAGGCCACACCGGCCTTGTCGGCGATCTCTGATGTGGTCACCTGGTCGTAGGGACGTGTGGTGAACAGTTTGCGCGCGGTGTCGATGAGTGCTTGGCGGCGATCGCCCACCACGCTCCGGGCTTTGGATGCTCGCCGTGCAGACATCACGTCAGGCTAAACCCTCGGTGCGGACCGAAGCGTGATGACCGTCCGGTCGGTGGCAGGGTGGGCGGTGACCGGGTTAGCGAGTTGCCCGATCCCGTCGATTTCGACACGCACGCTGTCACCAGGTCGGAGGAACCGCCCTGCCGGCCAGCCAGTTCCGGCGAAGGTGCCGCACGCGATCACATCACCTGGTTGCAGCAAGCAATAGCTGCTGAGGCGGCTGACGATCTCGGCCGGCGACAGGGTGAGATCGGCGATGCGTCCCCGCTGGCGCAATGTGCCGTTGAGGTAAGTGCGCAACTGGCTGTCGTGCGGATCGAATTGGTCAGCGGTGACCAGCCATGGACCCAGCGGCCCGTGACTGGGATAGCTTTTGGCCAATCCGGCCGACGTCGGATTGTCGGTTTGCCAGTCGCGCACCGACACGTCGTTGGCGATGACGTACCCGGCGATGCCGGCACCTGCGGCGGCTACACCCGCCTCGTGCAGCGGTGTCCCGATGACGGCCGCCAGTTCGCCTTCCCAGTCGACTTGTTCGGCACCCGGCGGAACGACGATGGGGTCGTTCGGCCCGATGACCGATGACGTGGCCTTGGCGAAAAACAACGGCTGCTTAGGCCGCGGGTGTGCCAGCATGTAGCCGGCGGCGATGCGGATTAGTTTGGGTTCGCGCATCAGCCACCGAAGATTGACGTCCTTACGGTGAGCCGGCGCATTCAGCCCGATTGCCATGTATTTGGACGGGTCGGGTACCGGTGCCCGCAGTCGTACGGCTTCCAGCGCGACTCGGGGCGCCTTCCTCAGCAGTGCCGGCAATGCCAGAGCCCAGTCTGGTTGTTGCAGCAGCATCCGAACCGATGCCGGCCCGCCCGCGCAGGCGCCTAGGTCCGCGATCTCGTCCCCGAACAGCACGCCGGGCCTGGCCGGTGTGCCCGCGCTGTCAAATGTGGTCAGTTGCATGTGAACTCGCCTAGAGGGTTTTCCAGCGCAGGGTGCCAAGACCGGCGCGGGCGCGCCGACCGTCAGGAGGTGCAGATCCGCGCTTTTTCAGTTCGGCCGCCGACGTCCCGGCGGCCAGCAGCCGTTCCAACACATCGGGATCGAATTCCACACCGATCGGGTTTTCGTCGAACTCGCCGCAGGAAAGCCAGTCGAGCAGTTCAGCGTTGGAGTCGAAGTTGTCTACCTGCAGTTCAATGCGGTGCCCGTCAGGGTCTTCGTAGTACATCGAGGTGGTGGGGCCGTGGTTGATGCACCACACCGGCCTGATGCCGGCGTCGGCCAGTCGACGATACGCGGCGACGAGGTTTTCAAGGTGAGTGTAGGTGAAGGCAACATGGTCGACTCCCCAGAACTTGCGATAGACCTTCCATACCGTGCCGGGGATCCGAAGCGCCCGCGGAACTTTGATCAACGCAATGCGGTGATGCTCATGGTCGTAGGTCAAAAATGCCAGCCGTTTGTCCTCGAAGACCACCACCGCATCCAGCACCTGGGTGTACCAGTCGATCATCTGTTGCGGTCGGGGGGTCTTGTAGACGACGTGGGCCAGCTTGGCGGGCGCCCCGGGTCGTGGTGGCTGCTCGAGGTCTTCGGAGCGCACCCGCACCGCAGGGTGGTTGTTCGGCGGGGTCATCGGTTCTTGGCCTTCGATGCAGCCGCGCCGAGTGGCGACACGCTCTCTGGGATAGCACTATTGGCGCTGGACGGCAGGATATCCCGATGGTGGCGCGGCTTATCAGTGTCGAATTGACCGGCCAGCACCAGACCCCCGATACCCAGTAGCAGGTCGCTGCCGACCACCAACGCGCTGAGCGGCCCGCGGCGGTGACCGCGCAACGTGGCCAGAGTGCGCACTGTGGCCATCAGCAGCCCGCTGATGGCGGTGGCGCGGATGAATGTCGCGTCGCGATGACCCTGCAAGATGCGGATGATGCCGTAGGCGAAACCTGCGTTGGTTGTGCCTGTTTCGCGGCGAAACCACGGCTCGGCGACTAAACCCAGTCGGCCTTCCAGAAAAGCGGGGACGGTGAAGTGGGCGATGAGTGCCATCACGACGTGGGCGAGGCCCAGGGCGGCCCCGATGCGGATCTGTGCGTCCGTCAGCCTGATCGGTGTCATGTTTACTCCGATGCGTCAGCGTTGGGTGTTCAGTACGCTGCGGGTGTCGACGCGGCGGCCACCCAGTTGGGCCACGAGTCGGCCTATCGCCGGGATTTCCAGGGGGGCAAGCGAATAGCTCGGGTACACTACCCGGTTTGCTCCGCGGTGCAGGGCACGAACGATCGCCGCCGCCGTGGACTGTGGTGGCACCGGCGGAAATGTGCGCGGTGAGCCGGATTTCCACGGAAGTTCGTCGATATCCCGCAATGCGGTATCGGTTGATCCCGGGACCACCTCGAGCACCTTGATCGGGGTTTCGGCCAGCTCGAGGCGCAGCGATCGGGTCGCCTGTGCCAGCGCGGCTTTCGACGCCGAGTAGTAGCCCAGCAGCGGCAGCGGCACCGCCTGCACGGTGGAGGTAACGTTGACGATGATTCCGGCTCCGGCGGAGTGCATGGCGGGAAGCACGGCAGCGGTCAACGCCAGCGGTGACCACATGTTGACCTCGAAGACTCGCCGCGCCGCGTCGGAATCGGCGATCAGCGATTGCGGCCCTGTCAGGTTCGCGCCCGCGTTGTTGACCAAAACGTCAACGGCGCCCCCCAGCGCGTCTAGGGCGTCGTGGGCTAGTGAGGTCGCCCTTTCGGGCATGGCCAGATCGGCGGTGATCACCGTGGGCCGTTGGTGGCCGGCGCTGGCAATTTCCTCGGCGACTTCGTCGAGCAAGTCGCCCCGCCGCGCGGCCAGCGCCATGACCGCGCCGCGATCGGCCAGCTGCAACGCGAGCGCCCGACCGATGCCGCTTGAGGCGCCGGTGATGAGAATTTTCTTGCCCCCCAGCCGAATCCCTTGTCGCCTGAAACTCATAACGGCACTCCGTTGCTTGCAACGCTCACTGCATCGTCCTCTCTGACATGTTGACTGCCGACCGGCTCGCGCCCTACAGTCTCACACCGACTGATTATCAGTCAATAGAGGAGGAGCGGTGACAAATCAACTCGGCGGACAGCTCCGGCGGCGGGGCGAGGCCCTTCTCGGTGCAGGCGCACTGGCGATGGCCGCCGGCGCTTTCACAGGGCATGCACTGATCCCCGACAGGGTGGCCGACCACTACGGGTGGATTCGTGAACGTTGGTATCAACGCGAGATCGGGGCCTTCAATGCCGGCCTGGCCTACGGCATCGTCGCCTACGCGCGCGGCCGCGACAGGGAGGCATTCCTGGGATCGTGGTCGACCGCGGCTCTGCTGATGGCCCTCACCCGCATGTCTGCCCTCATCAGTGGAGACAGGAGCGGGTTCTGGAATATCGCCACGGTCGCTGAAGACGCCGCCCTGGGTATCGGGGGCTTCGTATTGTTGCGCCGCCGCCGCATGATGCCCGCGGTAGGCCAGCAAGGGTGAGCCGGTCGGGCAAGCAGGACTGCGGCGGTGAGTTCTTCGAAATGACCACGGCCGCAGACGAAGTCGCGCGGAATGTGGAGCAGCTACTGCAGGTCAACGCGTGAAGTACTCCCGCACCACCGCCACGAACGTGTCGACATCGTCGGCGCTCACATCGAGATGCGTCACGAACCGCGACGAGTAAAGCATCTGCGTGAGAATGCCGCGCTCCTTGAGCCACGCCTCCAGGGCCGCGCAGTCGTCTTCCGGGAACTGCGCGAAAACCATGTTGGTGGCGTGCGATACCACCTTCACGTCGTCGATCTGCGCTAGCCCCTCGGCGAGGCGTGCGGCGTTCGCGTGATCGTCGGCCAGCCGCGCCACGTTGTGATCGAGCGCGTAAAGGCACGCGGCCGCAAGCACTCCCGACTGACGCATGCCGCCGCCCAACACCTTGCGCCAGCGATGCGCCGCGTCGATCAGTGCCGTGCTGCCGACCAGAACGGAACCCACCGGCGCGCCCAGACTCTTCGAAAAGCAGATCGACACCGAGTCGAAGCCCTCGGTCAGCGCCGCCAGAGGCTTGTTCGATGCGACCGCCGCGTTGAACGCACGCGCGCCGTCCAGGTGCGTCGTTAGCCCGCGGCCGTGCGCGAACTGCGTGGCCTCGGCGACGTAATCCGGCGGCAGCACCTTTCCGCCGATGGTGTTTTCCAGCGCCAACAGGCGCGTCCGCGCAAAGTGATCGTCGAGCGGTTTGATCACGGCCGCGACGCGCTCGAGCGGAATCGTGCCGTCTTCGGCGTTGTCCAGCGGCTGCGGCTGGACGCTGGCAAGCACCGCTGCACCGCCGCCTTCGTATCTGTACGAGTGGGCCGCCTGGCCGACGATGTATTCATCGCCGCGCCCGCAATGCGCCATCACCGCGGCGAGGTTGCTTTGCGTGCCGCTGGGAAAGAACAGCCCGGCTTCCTTGCCCGCTTCCTCGGCCACACGCGCCTGCAGCCGCAGCACCGTGGGATCGTCGCCCCAGACGTCGTCGCCGGTCTCGGCGCGGGTCATCGCCTCGAGCATGGCCGGGCTCGGGCGGGTGACGGTGTCGCTGCGCAGGTCAATCATGCGAAGGAACCCTCATAGACTCGGTACCGTACGGGCATGGCAACTTCCTCTAAGTCGGCTCTCACCAAAGTTACCGACTTCTTCTACGAGCGGATGCGGCACAAGGCTGCCTGGTCGGCGGCAGACTCGGGACCGACAACTGGCTTCGCTTCGCTCGCGGGTCGCAAGTACGCGCTTCTGATCACGTACCGCAAAGACGGGCAAGGTGTTCCGTCACCGGTGTGGTTCGGCCGCGACGAGGAAGATCGGGTGTATTTCGACACCGAAGAGGCGGCTGGCAAAGTCAAGCGCATCCGCAACAATCCCGAGGTGGTGAAGTGCCCTGGTTTTGATGGAGGCTCGGCTCATTGGATTTCGACCAGGGGTTGGTCGGTCCGGTTTGTAGCGTAGAACGTCGCCTCGAACTCGGTGGGTGGAATGTCTCCGAGGTAGCTGTGGAGGCGGCTGGTGTTGTGCCAGTGGACCCAGCTCAGCGTGGCCAGTTCGACGTCTTCGATGCTCTTCCACGGCCCGGGATGGGCTGGGCCGTAGACGAGTTCGGACTTGTAGTACCCGTTGACCGCTTCGGCCAGGGCGTTGTCGAAGCTATCACCGACGGTGCCGATGGACGGCACCGCGCCGATCTCGGCGAGCCGTTCGCCGTAGCGAACAGAAGTGAATTGCGATCCGGCATCGGAGTGACATCGCAGGCCCGCCAACAGGGTTCCGCGCGACCAGCGGGCCATCTCCAAGGCATCGAGCACCATGGTGGTGCGCATGTGCGAAGCCACCCGCCAGCCGACGATCATCCGGCTGAACACGTCGGTGATAAAGCACACGTAGGCGATGCCGGCCCAGGTCGCCACAAACGTCAGATCGGTGACCCACAGCTGGTTGGGGGCTGTCGCGGTGAAGTCACGTCCGACCAGATCAGGATGACGCGGTGCCCCGGGGTCGGGTTTGGTGGTGCGCACCGGCTTGCCGCGGCGCACACCGCTGATCCCGGCGGCCCGCATATGGCGGGCGACCTGATCGCGACCGACGTCATGGCCGGCGCGGCGAGCGGCCTTCCACAACTTGCGGGCCCCGTAGACCCGATAGTTGTCCTCCCACAGCTTGACCAGGACCGGCCCCAGCCGTGCATCCCGGCAGGCACGCGCCGAGGGGGTACGCGTCTTGGCGGCATAGTAGGTGCTCGGGGCCACCG
>Ga0070737_10003822_pt1 | contig 15732 bp, 15 predicted proteins | sample Coa_R1_10_FD_66438 | JGI IMG/M metagenome (GOLD analysis project Ga0070737, IMG submission 66438) | Surface soil microbial communities from Centralia Pennsylvania, which are recovering from an underground coalmine fire - Coalmine... | ecosystem: Environmental > Terrestrial > Soil > Unclassified...
AACCCCGGCGCGAACCGCTCGATCTGCGCCTCGATGGCCTCTGTCATATCGCCTGTGTAGCCGTTGGGAACGTGGCAATATGCCCAGACGGTCTGCTTGCCCGCTGGCGCACGGGATGGATCGAAGAGGCTTTGCTGCGCCAATAGCACGAACGGGCGCTCCGGCGCTTTGCCCTGCCAGACGGCGCGCTCGGCGGCGGCGATCTCGTCGAGCGTTCCGCCCACATGTACGGTTCCTGCCCGCAGGCAGTCAGCAGCACGCCAGGGGATCGGCCCGTCGAGCGCGAGATCGAGCTTGAAGACACCCGGCCCATAGCGATAGCGCGCCAGCCGTTTGCGGTACCCGCTGGGCAGGCGGTCGTCGGCCAGAGAAAGCAACTGGCGCGGCGTCACGTCGCAGAGGATGGCGCGGGTGGGCGGCAGGTCAGCCAGCGCGGTGACGGGCGTCTCCGTGACGATTTCGCCGCCGAGGCTGCGCAGATACGCCGCCAGCGCATCGGTCAAGCTTTGCGAGCCTCCGCGCGCCAACGGCCAGCCTATCGCATGCGCCAGTGTCCCCAGAACCAGCCCAAACGCTGCGCTAGGAGAGCGTTCCAGCGGGAGCATCGAGTGCGCCGACATGCCACCGAAGATCGCCCGCGCCCGTTCGCCGCGAAAGACGCTCCGCGCCATGCCGCACGCCGACCGAATGGCGTGCAGGCCAAACGTCGTGAGCAGAAGGGGATGGCGTATGCCAAGTGGAATGAGCGAGGGGCGCAATGGCCCCAGGAATGCGCTGGCCAGGGTATCCCAACCGTCGGCCAGCGGCTCCATCAGGGCGACGTAGGCGCGCTGGTCAGGCGCATCAAGCCCCGCTGAGGTGGTCGCCACGGAGCGTTCGAGCAGCACGGCGGAGCCATCGGGCAGGGGGTGCGCCAGTGGGGCGTCAGGCTGAATCCATTCAAGCCCATACTTCTCCAGGGGCAGGCGCTTGAAAAATGGCGAGCCTATGCCCAGCGGATGGATCGCCGAGCAGACATCGTGCGCAAAGCCGGGGAGGGTCAGCTCTTTGGTGCGTGTTCCCCCGCCGATGGTCTCGGCGGCCTCGTAGACGATCACCGAGCGCCCGGCCTGCGCCAGGGTGATCGCGGCGGCCAGTCCGTTTGGCCCCGCGCCGATCACCGCTGCGTCGTAGCGCCCGCGCGCCGAGGGAAGCTGTGGCATGTCATTTCCTAACCATCATGAGGGCTTCATATCCACCAATGTCGGCGGAGGGAAGCGCACACACATAGGCGCTGCCTTCATCGCCAGCCACGGATGTTTCCCCAGTCCGCCAGCCGTCTCGGCAAAGCGAGGCGACCACTCAACGACGCGCATGCCAGCTGCGCCCAAACGCGCCCACATCGGCGTAGAGACAAACGCCCATTGGTCGCCCAGCCGCCCGATACCCGCTGTTATGAGTGGCAGCGGAGGCGCCCATGATGGACGCCGGTTGACCCTCAATGTGACGATTGGCCCCAGGGCGTCAGTGATCTGGCAGGTATCGCCCACCCAGGTGAAGCGCGCCAATTGCTTGGACAGCCCCCAGATGCGCCGCCCACCCCAGAGCGAGGGCACGCTATCCACCCAGATGCCCTCGACATAGACGCCGACGCGCAGACCATGGCGGGCGGGCGCCCCGAAGAGCAATTCATCGTACCTGAGGGTTCCCTCGCGGTAGCGCACCAGCGCCAACACACGCCAGCGCGCGCTGCCCAATGGCTTGAGGCCGCCTGGTAGCCGCGCCGGTCGGCTGGCTGTGAAGACGCCTGCCCAGAATTGCCCGCTCATGCGCCACGGCGCGGGCGGATACGGCGTCTCAGCCGGTTCTCCCAACTCAGCGAGGTTGGATGGATTGCTCGGCTCGGAAAGTGTGTTCGCATCCACTGTGTCAGCCATCGCGCCGTCCTCCTGTGTCTCTGTTGCATCTCAATCGGGCTATGACTGTATCCCGCCAGCCGTCAGTGTATACTATAGCGCGCGGCATGGGGGATGTGGTGGCTATGGAGCAGGCGGGGGGAATGGCTGGCAGTGAAAGCCGCGCCTAAGTGATTGGCGCTATCTGTGTACCGCCGCTCTTCAGAGCGGCCCGGAATCCATGCCCTGGACGCTCATCTCGCCATGCCTATCTCACCCGTATCACCGGCAGCAATGCGCGATCCACCTCGGTGATGTGTTCAGGGCCAAGCCGCTCCACCTCGGCCCGCAGGCGACGCGCATCGGCGATCAGCCTGCCCACCTCGACACCCATACAGTGCGGCGCGTATGGCTCCAGGTAGTCCGCGCCGGATTGCAGCTTGATCAGCGCGCCGCGATAGTTTCCGCGCAGCAGGTGATAGCAGCCGACGCCCACCTGCAAGATGCCCTTGTACAGGACGCGGATCAGCCCTGGCTCGGCGTTCCAGACCGCCTCCAGCGTCTCGTGGCACTCGAAATACTCGCGCCGGTTGAACTGCTCGACGCCCACGAGCAAGCCCTCCGGCGGGGGATCGCCACAGCGGGCGGCAGGGTTCTCTTCTGGCGTGGGCGGGGTGCGTCGGTTCACCACACGCCACGGACCCGCTCCTGCTGGTCGTGTGGCCTCGGCTGGCTGCCGATCATCTCGTTTCTCCATCATTGCTGCCTCCTTGTGCGCCAGATGACGCCGACTATCCGCGTGAGCGCAAGAAGCGCCAGCCCTGCGCTGCCGTACACGATAATCATCAGCAGCGGATCGAAGGGAGCATGCAGCCGCTCGAAGTAGACGTAGCCGCCAAGCGTGGTGAGCGCCCAATCGTAGACCGCCAGCAGCGCCAGCGCGCCAAAAAGTTCAGCCATCTCGATCAATCGTTGTGGTGAGACAATGGCGTTCAGGCGGGCCGACCAGCCCATAAGACGCTCCTGCTGAAGCAGCCGACGCGCAGGCGTTACACGAGCAGCAATCACGCCGAGCGCGACAATCGCCCACCAGAAGGGAGCCAGCACGAGCAGCCAGTACATCTGGCCAAGCGTCGTCGCGGAGAAGCCATCGAGCCAGAGCAGCGCCGGAGCCAGCGGGCCGGTTGGCGTGAACGTGTGGAAGGGGTAGGCTGTGTGCAGCGTATGGACGCCGAGCGCCCAGGACTTGCTGAGGAACTCGCCGAGATGGCGCAGGATGATGGATTCGGCGTAGCGGCCCGCCAGCGCAAAGTGATCGCGTTGCAGCGGCGGGTAGGCGATATGCCAGGGGTCGTTGTCGTGCGCCGCCTGATGTTGATTGATCAGTTGCGTGATCTGCGCGTACCGCGCGGGCGCCTCGTTCTGCATGTGGTATTCCATGACCTTACCCAGCAGATTGAGGTTCTGGATGTACGTCACGCCCGCATAGCCATTGACTACAAAATTGCCGAAGATATAGAGCGCCAGCACGGCGTAGACGGCGCCCACGCCGCCAAGCGCATGTGGAAGGAAGCGCCGCGTCAACCCACGCCGCCAGGCCACCAGCAGCAGGTAGGCTGCCAGGGGAACCGGCAGATACATCCATTCCGGGCGTGTCATAAATAGCGCAAGCATGCAGGCGAAGACGAGCCACAGCCCCCGCTGCGATGGTCTCTGCAAGAAGACCACCACGGCAAGCGCAAGGCTGACCGTCAGGAAGAGCGTCAGCCCTTCGGAAAGGATCGGCTTGACGTAGGAGATGATGCGCAGGTTCGTGCCTACCAGCAGCGCCACAGCACACGCCAGCCAGGCGCGCCGGGCGATCAGACAGACGATGGCGTAAACCTCAAGTGTTGCCAGTGTAAACAACACCGCCTGCGCCACGCCCACTGCCAGCAAATTCCCCCGTCCGGCCAGCGCGAAGACGATCAGCAGCAGCAGTGGATACCCTGGCAGGCGGGTGTCGTCCACGAGTTTGCCCTGCCTTGCGATGTGATGCGCGACAGCAAGGTAGGCAGGTGTGTCGGGGTCGCGCACGACAACCGCCGTCTGGCTGTAGTAGAGCGCGAGGGCGAGGATAGTGAGCAGGGCCAGCGCCAGGCCAAACGGCGCGTATCGCTTGCCATGCAAGTCTGCGCGCAGCCAGGCCACAAGCCGCGTCCACAGCGTTTTCGCAGAAATGGAGGCCTGCGCTCTGAGCCTGGCCCCCCGACGTTTTGCGTCGCCCCCTCGTGAGGCCGTATGCTCATCGGATGTGCGCGAAGCGGGCGCGCGCACAGTAGTCTGTGCTGAAGGGGAATCACCAGTCGCCACGCAGTTCCACCTCCAGCTCAAGCTCCACCCCAAAGCGTTCGCGCACCGTGCGGCGGGCCAGAGCGATCAGCCCGACGACATCAGCCGCCGTTGCTCCGCCCGTGTTGACGATGAAGTTGGCGTGTCGCGGCGAGATCTGCGCCTTGCCCAGCGTCGTCCCTTTCAGGCCGGCCGCCTCGATCAATCGTCCCGAATAGTCCCCTGGCGGATTCTTGAAGACGGAGCCTGCGCTGGGCTGTGGCGGCTGCGTCTCTTTGCGGTGCTGCTTGAAGGTGGCCACACGTTTGAGCAATTCGGTGGGATCGCCCTTGCGCAGCAGGAAGGTCGCGCCAGTAATCATCTCGGTCGGCTCGATGAGCGCACGCGGAGCTGCGGTAGGATGTCCCTCGTCATCGAAGACGATGCGCCGCGCCGCACGGAAGCGGCTATGCCGGTAGCTGAGGTCAAGCGCGCCCGCTGGTAGCGTCTGGATGTTCGCCTCATTGCCTGGCGTGGCGGGCGCCGTTAGCACGCGCACGCTTTCCAGCGTATCGCCGATGCACATGCCATGCGCCCCTGCGTTGCTGATCACGCCGCCGCCCACCGTTCCAGGCACGCCAGCGCCCCATTCCAGTCCGGCCAGTCCTCGCTCCGCCAGATCGTTCACCAGCTTGGGCAGGCTGACTCCCGCGCCAGCGATCAGCCGGGTGAGCGGGTGGCCCTCCTCGTCGGTCTGGTCTGTCTCTTCGAGCCGCCAGATCGCATCGGCCATCCGCGCGCCGATCCCGCACCCCCCAGCGTCGGCGTAGAGGACGTTTGTGCCATTGCCCACGAGCATCAACGGCCAGCGATGGCGCGCCGCCAGCGTGACCAGCCGCGCAAGGTCTTCCTCACGCGCTACGGTGATCCAGGCGTCCACTGGGCCGCCCACACCAAACGTGCCATGCCGGGCCAGCGGTTCGTTTGCGCGGATGGCGCGCTCACCAAATGTGGCGTGTAGTTCGCCAAGCATGGCCTGCGGATCAAATGTGTCGTCGGGTGGGCGGTTGGCGTCGCGTGTGGGTAGCGATGGCATGATGCATTGTTCCTGAACTATGTGGGACATCCCCAAAGTACAGTATACACGAGAGCGCGAGGGATGGCGAAATGATGCGCGCCGTCTAGCGTATAGACAGTGTTCCCGGCGCTATGTCGCCAGGGCTTATTTGCTTCCGCTGCAATGCAGTAGGCCACGCGCCTATTGACAGGGGCGAATATGTATGACTGACTGATATATATGGCCATTCAAACTGCCCTCATACTTTCCAGGAGAACGATTGTGGAAGAGCATCCAACACACCTTCAATTCATCAATCCACCCGATCTGTTTACCCCGCCTGGATACACTCAGGTGGTTGTCAGCACAGGCGGGCGAACCGTCTATCTCGCTGGACAGGTCGCCTTCAATCAATCGCGCCAGATCATCGGTATCGGCGATTTCCGCGCGCAGGCCGAGCAGGTGTTTGAGAATATCAAAACGGCGCTGGCCTCGGTTGGGGCGGACTTCACGCATGTGGTCAAGCTGACGATGTACCTTGTGGATATGACACAGTTGCCAGTCTTGACCCAGGTGCGGGATCGCTATGTGAATACGGAGCATCCGCCCGCGAGCACCGCCATTGAGGTGAGCAGGCTGGCGCGCGAAGAGCTGTTGCTTGAGGTTGAGGCAATAGCGGTATTGCCGTGAGGAAAGGTCAGCCGGATGCGCGGTGACGCCCGATGTGTGGGGCGCCATTGAAAAGGAGTAATACATAGCCATGCCAACGAACACCAACCAGCCTGATACACAAAACATCGCATCAAAGCCTGTCGTCTTCATCCTCGATTGCGATAATACCTTGCTCGATAACGACGCCCTCAAAGCGGATATGGATCGCCAGTTGCGCGCGCTGCTGGGTGATGCTGGCGTTGTGCGCTTCTGGGAGGTCTACGAGGCGACGCGCAAAGAGCGCGACGTGGTTGACCTGCCCCACACCTTCGCTCATTTGCGCGAGGAGCACGCCTTTGACGACACCACCCTGGCCCACGCCGAGCGCATCGTGATGGACTACCCTTTCGCTACACGGCTTTACCCCGCGACGCTGGTGGTTCTTCAACGCCTGCATACGCTTGGCAGGCCCGTGATCGTCTCCGATGGCGAAGAGGTGTACCAGCCACGAAAGATTGAGCAGAGCGGATTGGCCGCCGCTGTAGATGGTCAGGTGGCGATCTATCAGCACAAAGAAGATCATCTCGATGAGATAGAGGCGCGCTGGCCTGCCAGCTATTATGTCATGATTGACGATAAGGCGCGCATCCTCGCTGAGACCAAGCGCCGCCAGTCGGATCTCTTCGTGACAATTCACCTGGCGCAAGGCCATTACGCCGGTGAAGCGGCGTCGCCCGCGCCCGATGTCTCGCTGGCCGGTGTTGGCGATCTGCTGACCTTTGATTTTGCCGGACTCCCGCGTTTCCTGAAGAAACCGTAACATCCCCCAAATACCCGTAAAAAATAGCCCTCTTCCCCTGAGGAGAAGAAGGGCTGATGTTCAGCGAGTGTGAGCCAACTGGTTACTTTTTCTTGGCCGTCTTGGCAGGCTCGGCCTTCGCGGCGCTAGCCTTCGCGGGCGCTGCGGCCTTGGCTGTCGAGCCGCCGACTGCCTCGAGCAGCTCTTTCCCTGCGGAAAACTTCACCCGCTTGCGCGCGGGAACGTTGATCTTCTCGCGGGTCTGCGGGTTCACGCGCACGCTGGCTGCGGTATCCTTCACCGAGAACACCCCGAAGCCCACCAGGCGCACGGAGTCGCCGGACTCCAGTGTCTTGCGAATGGCTTCCAGAGTGGCGTTCACGAAGGTCGTGCTTTCTTTCACGCTCTTCTGCGTTTCATTTGCAACGAGCTTGATCAAATCGGAGCGTCCGACTGGCATGTGATTGTCTCCTTTTGTGGAATGTCGCCGCCCTCTCACAGCGAGAACCGGCTTCCCACTTCTAGTCTCAATGGAACGCGACCTTGTGGGTTGCGTTCTGCCCGAAAACAACAACTCGCTAGGCGCGAGTATAGCATATTTCAAGGCTGGCGCCAAGCGAACGTGCGTATGTCAGCCCAAATCGCCGCCTATTATTCTTTGGCTCGACATCACTTCTCTTGCGCAAACCCTGAAATAATACGGATTCGTTGCGGCTATTGAGGACGAGATAAGAAAATTTGCGTCCGTGCAAACGCAATAAGAACAGGGGTACTAAAGTCCTAGCCGGGCCTGACGGATTACGGTGTGACGCTCATCACACACGCAACCCCCTACGCGCAAATACGTATTTGTGCGTAGGGGTAGTTCTATTGTCAATAGAAATGTTCGCGAGGAAGCCTTACGCCGGAAGGTAGGTGATATGTCTGTGCGCTTGCGCCTCATCCTGCTGGTCTGCAAGTGTTTCGATGCGCCGTACATTTCCCTCGGCGCGCAGGTATTCCAGGTGAGCGAGCGTTTCCACCAGCGCAAACCGGTAATCATCAAGCGAACGCAGGCGCGTGCCAAACAACTCGCGCGCCAGTGAAGCCGCGTTGGCTCCAGTGGGACGCTCCCGTACCAGCGCAAGCAGCGCCGCGCTTCGCTCGACATGATGCAGCCGGATGGCCTCGGCGCGGTCGGCAAGCGCAACAAATGGCAGACCGTGCCCTGGCAGCGTCAGCCGTGTATTGAGCGCCTTCACACGCTCCAGCGCGCCAAAGTAGTCGCGCAGGGGATTGGGTCGTGATTCGGGATACAGGCCAATATTGGGAGTGATCGCGGGCAGCACATGGTCGCCTGCGATGAAGAGACCATCCTCGCGCAAGAGACAGAGGTGATGGTCTGAGTGGCCGGGCGTCCAAATCGTGCGGTACGACCAGCCGCCCAGAGTAATCTCCTGATCATCCGCCAGCGGCGTAAAAACCTCGTGTGGGGGCAGGGGAAACACCATCCGGCGACGGCGACGCGGCTGATCGCCCGAAGAGCCTGAATATCCATTGAGCGCTTCAGGCGCGCCGACGTTCAAGCCGTTCGCGACGTATTCCTGTTCGAGGCGCTTGCTGACAATCTCGTTGCCCTCGCCCCAGGCGATGTACAGCGTCTTGATCTCGTCGGCAAGCATATAGATGGGCGCGCCGCTCGCCCCCTGGATCATCTTCGCCATGCCGATGTGATCGGGATGTGCGTGGGTCAGCACGAGCGCGCCGATCTCTTCAAGCGCGACATCCGCTTGCGCCAGCCCCGCGCGGAAAGCCGTCTCGTCGGCGGGCAGGCCCAGCCCCGCGTCAATTAGCGTCCAGTGGCCTGTATCATCGCCAATGAGGTAAACGTTGACGGCGCGCAACGCGAAGGGCAGCGGCAAAGGCAGCCGCCAGACAGACGGCTCGATCTGCTCCGGCCTGTCGTTCTCCGGGAAGATGGCTTTCGCCTCGTCGGGTGATACCTGCTGCATCTACGCGCCCCCCCTTGCTCAAACGCATACCTCGTCACAACCATAGCAGCTTTTGCAAGGGAATGGCACGTAGCTGGCTGACAGGCGGGCGATGTCAGTCAGCTATAGAGCGGGGCGCACGAATACTGACGGTTGCCCCCGCCCCTGGCTCGCTATGCACCGACAGGCTGCCGCCCACCAGCGACATCAGCGCGCCATGCGTCAGCAGTCCGCTCCGTGCGCCAGCCGTTGGCGCCAGGGGGGTAGGCGTCAGGGCGGTTCCTGCGCTGTCGGGTTCGCCATGAGCAATCTCATGAGTCTCAGTGGTCTCAGCGATTCCAGTGGTCTCCATCGCCTGGGCGCGTTGCAGGCCAACGCCGTTGTCGCTCACGCTTACCTCCACCCATTCGGGAGCGGCGGCCAGATGAACCTGCAACTTCAATGGGCGATGCAGATCGCCCCCGCGCGCATGCCGACCTGCGTTGCGCACGGCTTCGAGGGTGGCGCTTAAAAGCAGATCGGCGACGATGGGTGGCAGCGCATCGGCGGCGGCCACGGCCTCGGCTGGCGCGTCCCAATCGAGCGTATCGAAGACGCCGCGAAACTCGCCATCCAGCGAGCCACGCAACGCGCCAGTGAAGCCATGCTCCATGCGGCGGGGGCTGGCCATCGGGGCCGCGCGCATCAGCGCCGCCAGATCGCGATGAGCATGGCTCAGGTTCTGCGCCACCGTTCCCAGATCGGCGACGATCTCCTGTATTTCAGATGGCGCTGATAGCGTTGGTGGTGGTTCTGCGGATTCCGGAGCAAGCAGCGCCATAGCGGCTCCGTATCCTGAGCCTTCATGTATGGTGGTTATGGCAGCTTCGCTTTCATTGCCGTCCAGCCCTGCGTTGGCAATGGGTGGCGTTGACAATGGCTGCACAGCCTGCGTGAGCCGAGCGCGCAACGTCTCGATGCGCAGGATCGCCAGATGCAGGCGTGGCAACACGTCGTCATGCAGGACACGCCTGGGCAGCGCCGCGCTCAGTTCCGCCTCAAGGCCACGCCTGCGCGCCAGCGACGCCACTGCCTGCGCCGCCGCGAACTCGCCCACCGCATCGAGGATACGCTGGCCGCATGCGCGCGCCACCTCCACATCCGCCGAAGTATACCCCGCGCCATCCAATCGCGGGCCAAACGTCATGCGGGCGACCACCCCGCGCTCGTCGCTGACCGGCAACGTCCAGGCGCGCGGTGTCAGGCTCTCGTGCCGCCAGAGCAGACTGACCACACGCGCAAGGCGCGCCAGTCGCTTATTCTGTATCTTCCAGATCGTCCGCCTGGGCGCCGCATCAGCGTGTTCGCGTCGCACAATGCGTGAATCGGACGCCATACGCATACGATGGGCGCCACGCGCCGCCTGGGGCGCTACGTAGCTAAATGAGCGGCTGAGCCGTCCGGCGGAGACGCTGAGCGAGCCGGATGAGGCGCCCAATACGTCACGGCAGAGGCTTGTGAAAAGCGCCTCGACACTGCTTTCCACCGCGCGAGGGTCTGTCGCCAGCCAGCCGGTGTGCCCCACCGCAAGGCTGGCGGCGAAGGGGCGCAACTGGGTGAGCAAACGGTCATGCGCCATATAGCTTTGCCAGGTGAGCAAGGCATAGGCGACGGCGACCAGCGCCACCAACAACAGCAGGTCTGGCAGCGCCTCAGGGAGCAACGCCGACATCCACGCGACGACGGCGGCGAAGATGGCTGCCAGCCCGGCCATCACGCGCCAGTGGCTCAGAAAGCCCTGCTGCGGCAAACGCCGCTCCACCAGCACACCCTGGCGCACGACCGCCCAGCCGACCATCAGCCCCACGCCCGCCAGTGGCCCCTGCACGCAGACATCGGCGATAACCAGTAGCAGCGGCGCATGCCCCGGCTGTGTGGTCGGCACGCTCACCGGCAGATCGCCAATATCGCGCGAGAAATCGCCGAGCAGCGCGCGATGTTCGGCCAGCGCCAGCAGCACGCCAATAGTGGCCACCACAGCGCCCGTCAGGATGATCAGTAGCGAGGCCACGAGCAGCGCCGGGCGGGCGCGCCCCCAGGCGTCAGCCGGATCCCACAGCAGCGCTGAATCGGCGGATGTGGCGCCGACGCGCCGCTGGGCCAGCGGCAAGAAGCGGCGCGCCACCAGCGAGGCCCATGGCAGGCATGCGCAGGCGGCGACATAGATGACAAATGCGACTCCCAGGAAGGGCAGCGTAGGGGAGATCGTGGCGTGCGCCGGGGCGCCCTGCAAACGCAGGGAAGCGTCGAGCAGGCGAATGAAGTCGCCGTATTGCGCCAGCGCGGGCCAACTGATCACCGTGAGCGCGGCGGTCAGCGCGCCAAGCGCCGCCACCGCCAGCAACGCCGGAATGCGCAGCCGTCGCCAGGCGCCAGCAAGCCCTGCGTAGTGGAGACCAATCGCTGCCCAGAAGAGAGGCGCGGCAAAGCCAGGAATCCATGAAAGTCGCCACCAGAAGTCCGCCGGGGCTGGGCCATTAGGTACGCCTGAGCCAACCAGCGCGCCGTGGCACAGAAAGAAAAGCGCGCCGCAGAGCAGCCCCACGCCGCCCGCCCAGGTGATGAGACTGGCGCGGTTGCCCATCAGCAGAACGGTCATCCCCAGCCAGAGGTAGATGATCAGGCTGAAGACCGAGAGCGCGATGGCGATCAGCGCCAACGTCGGCTGCACAAAGCCGCCGAGCATATTGCCGAGCGTCTGTAGGAGCGCAATCAGATTCATCGTATGCGCTCCTCTCCACCGGCTTTATTGGCGTCGCCAGCCGCGCCTGAGGCTGGCTCGTCGAAGAGGGGTGTCCAGCCGCCTTTGCGGTCGGGCGCCAGCGCGCGGCCCTCCTCATCCCAGAGGATTGGTCGGTCGTAGAGGTAGATGAGCGCGGCGCGTGCGCGGGCCACCTTTTCGTCGGTGGCGCTCTCGCTCAGTCGCCAGGCGTCGTAGATGCGCCCGTTTGTCCGGCTGACGGCGCGCGCATCACGCAGGCCCAGGCGCGCAGCAATCTGCTCATTCGTCAACCCCTGCGCAAGCAACTCGGCCACCCGTAGCTCGTTGGGTTCAAGCAAGGCGCGCGGTGAAACGGCGTCGCGTTCGCGCACCTCATCCACACGGTCTTCGATCTCCGGGTCAATGAAGCTGCGTCCGGCGATGGCGTCGTGCAGCAGCGGGATCAGCATGGAGGGCAGCAAATAGTTGCTCTTGCGCACATACGCATAGTGGCTGAGGATGCCCGCCGCGCGAAACTCGCGAAAATACGAATCGTCGTCCTGGATGGAGTAGAAGACGACAGGGAAGCGTGGTCGCTCACGGCGAATGGCGACAGCGGCCCCTACTCCGCTGGCAGCGGACGCGCCAAGCTCAGGGTCGCGCAGTTCCACATCCATCAGCGCCACCTCGATCTCGCTTTGCGCCTCGGCGGCGGCGATGGCCTCGCGCGCAGTGGCCGCCTCGGCGATCACCCGCGCCTCGCCGGTCGCTTCAAGCCCTTCGCGGAGCGCCTGTCGCACCGATTTATGGTCTTCCACCAACAGTAGGCGCATCGCCAGCGATCTTTGCGCTGGCGACGCTGATGGACGTTGAGAGAGCATAAGAGTACCTCGCCTGGGACGTTGTATGATCCTTGTATGATCCTATAGAACTATCGTGCAAACAGAACTATCGCGCAAGCCGCCAAATTGTGGTAAGCTAGAAGTAATCCCTTTCCACAGAAGCGTTATAACTCTGTGAGGTGTTGAAAGCAACTCCCACGCCACTGCATAGTGTGGCATTCACCCAGATAGTGTACGCACGAAAGGCGAAGAAGATATGGACGCTGTTGGGTTTGTCGTCGCCGTTGTGGCGTTTTGGATCATCATCTTCGTGTTCTTGTTTTGGTTCAGCCGTCGCGCCTTGCATGCGCCCACCGAGGCGGAACTGGAATATGAGCAGGAACAGGCTGAACATACCGCCGAACATGCCAGCGAGGCGGGTGCGGCTCATTGAGGTCATGAATCCTTGAACGTTTGGACACTTAAACGTCCGACCTCTCGTCCCCTCTCGTATTCGCTTTTGCTTGCCTCTCTCATCCCTTTGGAACGTTGGAAAGGCTCTATCTCGCTATGCCCAGGCGCACCTCCTCCGATCCTCGCGCTCTCGGTGATCCCGGCGATCCAGTCGCTACCGATCATCAGACGTCGGCGCTGACCACCGAGGACTATGTGCGCCTGGCGAACTTCCGCTATCAGCTACGCATCTTCTCGCGCGAGACAGAGCTTGCCGCGCGGCGCGTTGGCCTGACCCCTCAACAATATTTTCTGCTCTTGGCCATTCGTGGCTTCCCCAACCAGGAAACGCCAAGCATCAGCGATCTTGCCGAACGGCTGCAAATTCGCCATAACGCCGCGATTGGGCTGGTGAACCGCGCGGTGGAGCGTGAACTTGTGGCGCGCGAAGACCCTACCGACGAGGACAAGCGCATTGTGCGTGTGCGGCTGACCCCCACAGGCATACGCTGCCTGGACGCCCTCGCCGTCAGCCTGCGCGCCGAGCGTGTGCGCCTCTTTCAGGCAGTCGAGGCGCTTGGGCCCGATGAATAACGATGAATAACGGGGAATAACAATGCTCAACCATGGGTGTGTAGCCGCTGGTAGGCGACACGCAGCCCGTTCAGCAGCAGATTGGAGTCCACCGTATCAATGCAGGGGGTGACGCGCGCCATCACATCGGCCAACCCGCCATGCGCGATCACCTTCGCATGTTCGCCGCCTGGAATCTCCGCGCGCAGGCGCGTCACCAATCCCTCCACCAGACCCACATGCCCAAAGATGATGCCCGATTGCATACTGTGCATCGTATTGGCGCCCAACGCCGAGGGTGGAGGCGACAGCTCCACCTGATACAGCCGCGACGCCGCGCGCGTTAGCGCCTCCGCTGAGATGCCCAACCCCGGCGCGATAGCCCCACCAAGAAATGCGCCCTCTGCTGAGACGCAATCGAAACTGGTGGCCGTGCCAAACTGGATGGTGATCGCTGGGCCACCGTAAAACGTATGCGCCGCGAGCGCGCTGATGATGCGGTCTGCGCCGATCTCCCAGGGATTATCTACAAGCAGCGGCACGCCAATAGGTGTCTCGTGTGTCACCACGATAGCTTCATGGCCTAGATATTCCAGAGCTAGCGCCTGAAAGGTGGGTGTTAGCGCGGGGACAACTGTGGACATGATCACATCGCGGATGCTGGTGACTTGCAACCCCGCATGGCGAAACAACTGCACCAGCACCATCGCATATTCGTCGGTCGTCTTCTCGCGCACGGTGGCGATGCGCCAGCGCGCCAGCAGATGCTCGCCGGTCAGCGGAAAGACGCCAAACTTGATGCCTGTGTTGCTCACGTCCACGGCCAGCAACAATGGCGTGTCATCGTGTTGTTTTCCCCGCATAGCCAAGATCTGTTCTCCCATTCGCCAGTGAATGTAGTCGCTACGTAGCTGTCGTCGCATACGCTGTTTCGTGTGTTCCGTCTTTTGCCCGGCCAAGGCGATTGTATGCCCATCCGGCAGGGAAGATCAAGGCCGCTCTTCGTGTTTCGTCTGCGCTAAAAGAAATGTGTGCTAGCCTGATTGCCTTAGGCTGGGATTTTACGCTACTGAGGAGTAACCGTTGTTGACGTGGTACGTATAATATACGTGGTGAATGCGTGAAAAGCGTAAATCAGAAACAGAAAGCAAGTTCGAAGCCGAAATAAACAATACGCATAGCCTCTTCTGCGTAGAGAAGCGCCTGATAAACGCGGCCTGGCTGTCATGTTGGCACGAGGCTGGCGTATCTATCAGCGATCTGACACAATGGATGCGATGCGCCATCACCGTTAGCCACTCCTGACGGATGGTTCTCGGTATGGCGTGGAGGCGCAGGGATTGGTGAACAAGCGACCAACAGGCTGCAGAGAAAGACGCCGCCTGTTTGATGAGATGACAATCTCATCGTTCAGGGAGACCCCTGAGATGAGAGATACCCTGGGGGGGTAGAGTTGTGAGTATTTTGGATCGGTTCAGCCCGGCGTCGGGGCGCAATGCGCAGACGGGTTCCGCGGTTGGCAAGGGCAAGGTCATTGATGGGCAACATCCAGCCCGCGAAGGAACCGCTGGCAGCGTTGTTCAGCCTGATATGCTGCCTTTGCCGGAAAGCGGCAAGGGCGAGCGCACGACGCAGCCCCGTAGCATCATTGTTGCCGTCACGGGGTCTGAGCTAGATCGCGAGATCGTCAGCACCGCATGTACTCTGGCCAGCATGAAGAAGGTTGGAGTCTTCGCCATTTATGGAATTGAGGTGCCACGCACGCTGTCCATTGACGATCCGATGATTGAGCAGACACAGCATGCCAACGTTGCGCTTGATCAGGCTGTTACCATTGCAAAGAAACTGAATGTTGACATCGAGCCGGAAATTGTACAGTCTCGCCATTTTGGTCAAAGCCTTCTGGAAGAAAGCAAAGAACATAATGCTGTCGTGATCATTCTCGGAGCGCCCTATCACCTCCGGCGCGATGGCCAGTTCGACCTCGGCGAGACCGCAGAGTATCTGCTGAAAAACGCGCCGTGCAAGCTCTGGCTGGTGCGTGGACAGCCGCATGCCATATGCCCACTGCCCGACCGAGCTGAGCGTAACACTGAGCGCAACAGTGAACGCAATAGCGTCCCTAGCCGCGCCTAGGCGCCTGGCATAGCCACGCGCTATCTGGCCGCGAGCATAGATACTCGCCATAGTGTATGCGCCTGAGTTGACAGACGCTCTTTGTTGCAGCCCCTTGCCCATGGTGTGGCGGGGGCTGTTGTTCTTCATCTGTCTTCCTCTACCTGTCTTCCTCTACCTGTCTTCCTCTTCGGCTTTCTCGACCTCGTCTTCGCTGGCGTTCTCCTCTTGCTCCAGGAAGAGGCGACCAAGTTGAGTATCGGTGATGACATATTCGTCGCCGCTGAAGGCCATCTCGATATACCCTTCCTCCGCCATGTCGCGCAGATCATCGGTCACGACGATGAAGGGTTTGATCATCCGGCCAAT
>Ga0070737_10003823_pt1 | contig 15723 bp, 14 predicted proteins | sample Coa_R1_10_FD_66438 | JGI IMG/M metagenome (GOLD analysis project Ga0070737, IMG submission 66438) | Surface soil microbial communities from Centralia Pennsylvania, which are recovering from an underground coalmine fire - Coalmine... | ecosystem: Environmental > Terrestrial > Soil > Unclassified...
GAACTATTGGAACAGCGGCCAAAAGAGACTAGTGGGAATATTCACCTTGAACATGTTCAAGTTGACCATCTGGAAAATATTATTTTTCGTATGGATAATATTGAAATTGATGAGCTAAGCGGAAAACTGCTGATCGGAACGAATATCAGCGGGCCGGAGGATTTGCCAGCTTCACTTATTGACAAAGAAACTGCCAAAAAAGAGGCTGTTATGGAAGAATCACCACAACAGCCCATATTCACGAAAACAGAAAAGGGCTACCGTTTTCACAGATAACCCCTCATGATCGCTGTATGACATTGGCAATTTTCACATCTTGATCTTCAATAATGCCGTCGATCTGATCCGGATCATGGTTCACATTCAAATTACATAAAATTTTATTGTGGTCTCCATCAATTCTTCCCTGTGCCTGATTGACTTTTTCATTAGCATCCATTCCGGTGATTCGTGTTTCCCCTACTGCTACTACGGTGTTTTGCTGCATCGTATTGACATGTACACCATCAAGCGTAAAGTTTGATGTTTTTTCAGCCTCTGGGTTGTCCACCGAAATATGGATATCCCTGTCGTCAATCGGTGTATCAATAGAATCCGGGTCATTTAAAATTGCTATATTTTGATAAAGAAGATTGGAGCTGCCCCCAACTCCCCCAATGACATTGTTTGCCTTGCCATGAGCACTCCAGCCAATGGCATTATTTCGTTCCCCGATAAAGATGCCAGCTTGTCGTTCCATAGACTGAACATTGATATTTCCGGCAAATTTAAAGTCAAATGATTGAAGCATTCCTTCACCACATTTCTTTATTAACATGTTGTTACAATATGTTTTGGACTTCGTTTTTGTGTCAATCGCCCAGATCATGAATAGTTTAATAAAAAAAGGAGTGAACCCGAGTGAAACTTTCATTAGAAAACATATTCATTACGAAAATGGAAACCTCAGCAGGAATGTTCATCGGAAAAACAAACACCCTAAAACAGTTCCAAAACCAAAAAGAAGTAAACGAAGTCATCGGAACCATTTCCGGAAGAGAAAATAAGCTTACCCACAATTATTGGATGAAAAACAAAATGAAGGAAGGCTGAATTCATGGCATCCCCCATTCTGTCTCCAACCTTTCATATTGGCACGATTAAAATCGGAAGCATTGCCGAAGCATCCTGTTTTAGTATTGGGAATAACATTATTGAGGACTTTAAAAACACGAAAAAACATTACCAGGGGTTAGGCAACATTCACGGCGACCGAAACAACTTTGCCCGTGCAGCGGCTTCATTAACCAATCACGAGCCTAAAAGCGAAGAGAACAGCACCAAGCCCTTTAGTTAAAAAGGGTTTTTCTTTTTTAAAGAAAAAACCATCCTTAACTACGGTAAACCAGAGTAAAGAATGGTAAAAAAGCTTATATATTCCTGCCAAAATTCAATTTTAAATCTTGATCAAAAATAACGCCGTCAATACCGTCTAAGGAATCGATATTATTTCCTATATTGGCAGACACAATATGAAACAGGCCAAATGTACCCCCAAAAGCCGGTTGGCATCCATCCCTGTAAGTATAGACTCACCACCTATTACAGATGCGTTTTGCTGCGGCGTGTTGACATTTAAAACACCTAAATTAATAACGGAAGGCACTTTTCTTCTTCCTCTACTGTACACATCTTATGTGAAAATATTTTATCCGTGAAAGAATGCGGGGAAATCGGTGCTTGTTCTATATTTATACCAATAGAATGATTTTTTCAGCTTGCGTTCGTCGTTGTGTTTGTGTACAAAAATAAAAAACCTAAATTTGTACATTAGAATATCATGCAAGATATTCTTTCACAAATTTAGGTTTTGCCTGCTAGTTTATTAGTCTTCATAGGGCCAATGTACCAACATTGACCCTAAGAGTGATATCCATACAAATTCCGGATCTATCCACACAAGCTGCCTTATCTCACCTGAATCGAGGCCGTGATCCCTTCACGTTCCGCAAAGCGCAAATCCACGAGCAGATGGTCAGGGTTAAAGTGATGATAATCCCGCAGGTAAACCGCCACCGCATCAATCAAATCCTGCTCGGTCAGATTTCTAATTCTGCCCCTTATATTGGCTTCCGCCGAGAAGCCAAATGACGGGTTAAACATTAAGTCAGCTTCGACACTTTCCGGGTTCGTATATTCTTTTGCCGCAACATAGACGCAAACACTGTCGATTAGATCTTGTTCATTAAATAATATTTCCATAATGATGCCCCCTAGTAACGTCTTCCAGTGAAGATCCTTTTGATCACCCAAATAATAATCGCAATAATCAGGATATCAAAGAGGAGCCCTATAAAGGAGAACCCATAACTGTGACCATAACTATGGTAGCCAAATGGGTGAAACATGCTTCCTAAAAGCGTCCCTGCTCCAAATGCTGCAGCATGGCTCCAAAAACTGCTTCGTTTAGGAGCTGGAGCTGGTGCATTATTATGATAGGACGAGGACCTTGATACATTACTTGATGGCGATTTATATCCTGAGTGATAAGTGCCCCCTGAATTCACCGTGGACGAATGAGTACTAAAAGATGAGCTATGACTGATCGTACTATGCCCGCCGCTAAAGCTTCTTGCTTCCGTCATACTTGGAACTACAAGCGATAACAGCAACATAAACGCTAATATTAATTTCTTCATCTATCATTCTCCTAACATAAAAATTTATAATTAGAGAGTAGTTTGTATTATACCTCTTTACAAAGGATTTTTCCACTCCACAGGATATGATCCTTTTTAGAATGGTGTTCTCCGCTATTTACATTGTACGATAAAACATAATGGTTAAAAATCGTCTCTGAATGGAGCTTTTTCTAAGACTTAAGTCTGAGAAAAATTGTGCTTTCCATTTTTTCAGTCTATTATTAAAACAAAAAGAATGATGAAGGGGTTTTTAGAAAAATGCATAAAGACTTATTTAACTTATTCGGCTATGAAGTGCAAACACATGCTGTGATCTCCCTTCTGGCGATCATACTTGGCTATGGGGTTGGTCTCGCTTTAACAAGAAAAACGATTTACTTTCAGCACCTGCAAAATTTTCTTATTTATGGTGTATTAGGAGCGATCATTGGAGCACGAATTTGGCATGTCTTTATCTTTCAGTGGCCTACCTATTCCAAGCATCCACTGCAAATTTTTGCGATCTGGCAAGGGGGCATTTCGATTGAAGGAGCCATTGCAGGCGGGATTATTACCTTATTCATTTATTCACGATACCATAAGATCAGTTTTTTGGAATTTGCCGATTTATTAGCGCCTGCCACCATTCTGGCCCAAGGCATCGGTCGGATTGCCTGTTTTATGAATGGAGATGCTTTTGGAAAACCGACGGGAGGAAATTTTGGAATCGTCTATCCAAAAGATTCTTATGCCTACAATTACTACGGCAGCAAGCCATTATGGCCCGCCGAGGTTTGGGAAAGTCAAGGGAACATGATCCTATTCTGTATTTTATTTATGATCCAAAGCTTCGCAGGCCACAAGCTGAAGAAAGGCTGGATTATTTCGCTCTATGTGTTCCTATATTTCCTTGAACGGTTCATTTTAGAATATTTCCGAGGGGACTCCCCGCGTTATGGTAATTTAACAGGGGGACAATGGTCTGCAATCGTCATTATCGTGCTGGACCTTGGCTTTATGGTTTATTTAGCTTTGCGGGATTTTAAAAATAAGCCGGAAAAAGCTGCTCAATAAGAATCGTAAAAGGATGTTTTGGCCTTCATTGACTTGATGAGGGTCCTTTTTCGATTGATCCAGTCAAGTTTTAGGTTTCATGACCCGGGTGAAGGACATTCCTCTTTGCACTCACCTGGGTTTTGTCTTTCATATCCTTGATGAAGGACACTTCCCCCACCCATTCACCCGAGTTTTGTCTTTCATACACCGGATGAAGGACACTTCCCTCACACATTCACCTGAGTTTTGTCTTTCATACACCGGATGAAGGACACTTCCCTTACCCATTCACCCGAGTTTTGTCTCTCATACACCGGATGAAGGACACTTCCCTCACACATTCAACTGGGTTTTGTCTTTCATACCCTTGATGAAGGGCATTTCCCTCACACATTCAACTGGGTTTTGTCTTTCATACCCTTGATGAAGGACACTTCCCTCACACATTCTCCTGAGTTTTGTCTTTCATAAACCGGATAAAAGTTTGGCTATGATAAAAACGCATTAGAATTTATAGAAGGAATTCCAATGCGTTTTCAACTTGTTAAAGCTTAATTTTCCTTCGCAGGCACGATTGGAAGGATTATATGGGAAGGATATTGTTCATTATGATAAATGGTTTGTTTTGCTTTTATCATCTGACTACTCTCAATTAATGATCTCCCGGTATTTGGATTGGGCAGAAAATGCGGGAAGCTACTTGAAGAGATTTCAAGCGTGATTCGATGCCCCGGAAGAAACACATTGCTAATTGCCCAGAGGTCGATTTCATACTCGACAACTTCCTCTGCCAATTCTTTTTCTGGATAATAGCCATTCCGATATTTCGCATTGATAATTCCTTCGGCCAAAATAAGGGCCTTGCCATCAGGGGCTGTGTCGACGAGCTTGGCAGTGAAATCGGTATCTTTCGCATCAGTTGCTGCCCACAGTTTTACTTTAATGGGTCCTGTTACTTCTACAGCCTCTGTTAATGGATCGGTTGAATATACGAGCACATCTTCCCGCTCTTCAATCGCGCTTTGATCGAATGGCCCCATTGTCAGCGAGCCGGCAAACAGTGTCCGGCCACCTTTTGTGGGGACAGGATTTTTTGGATCGTATAGAAAGGTATCAGATGCCTCTTTTTCTGGGGGAGTCATCGAAAGAAAGCCGTCACCCTTTTTCGTATTGGCTTTTCCGCTGCTATGCAAATAGAAAGGAGTGTATTCGGTCCGTTCTAGCGGCCATTCCATTTCATCCCGCCATTGATTGATGCCCATGACGAAAATTTTTACCGGCGGTTCCTTCTCCAAGCCGGTGTCGATTCCCTTCAGCCAATGGTTAAACCAGCGGATATGGAGATCGGTAATATCTTGTTCAAGATCAATCCAATCGCCGGATGCTTGTACACCATAAATAGATTCGCCCTGTACGGAAGCAAAATATCCATGCCCCCACGGCCCGATCATCAGCTTTTGAAGCTTTCCAGATTTCGTCATTTCCTTATAGTTCGTTAAAGTCGGCCCAATAAAGCAATCATACCAGCCTCCTAAATGAAAAGCCGGAATTTGCAAATTTTCATATTGATAAGCAATGCTCGTTTGCTTCCAGTAATCTTCATCTTCTAGCGGATGCGACAATTCTTCAAAAAAATAATCGGCAACATCAAGTTCCTTTAATGGCGGCCATAGATTTACAGGGACAAAGCGATATAAATCTTTTATTCTATTTAGATAATTTGCAAGCTTTTGTATAGACTCTTTTCTTTCCATCGGGTTATCGTATTTTCGCTTCAATAAATCAGGAACGATCGATTCTAGTATCCAGGTTTCCGTAAATCCCGGCTGGTAAACACCATTTCGATAAGAAACACCATTTCGTTGATCATTGAATGTCATCGCCGGAAAAATGGCAACTAGATGCGGCGGCTTTGCCGTTGCTGTCAATAGCTGAGTATACCCGTAATACGACAAACCGAACATACCCACTTTTCCAGATGAGTAGGGAAGTGCTGCCGCCCATTCAACTGTGTCATACCCATCATAGGCTTCATGCTTGAATGGGTGAAACTCTCCTTCTGACTGATATCGTCCTCTTACATCCTGAATCATCACGACAAACCCATTTTCCACAAGCCGGTTCGTATCCAGATAGCGATGAGAATAATATGGAATATCTTTACTGTAAGGTAACCTTGTCAATAACACAGGAAAACGCCCTTCCTTTTCGGGCCGATAAATATCGGCATAAAGAACAACACCATCCCGCATTTTGCATGGAATATTTTTTTCAACGATGATCTGAAATTGTTTCATTGTAACCCCCCATTTTTTTCAATTTATTTGATGATCGCCCGAGGACCCCTTTCTTAAGATTCGAACGTTAAAAAAATACTGTTAACTTTCGCTTCGGGCGCTATAAATGCTTCTTAACTACCGAAGCAATCCAGTTTTTCCTTCTTCGGGCGTTATGAACGCCTCTTAACCACCGAAACTACCCGGTTACTCCTTCTTCGGGTGTTATGAACACCTCTTATCGATCGAAGTTCCCTTTCTCCTTACACTTCGGGAAAAATCATTCTCTTTTTCTACCTTTGTTAAATTCCTCCTTTACCAAAAATTAAAAAATACTATCCCATTACTAAATAATTCATGGGATAGCATATGCTTTTATAGATTCCCAGTTTGGCTAATAGGTTCTTTCTGAACTGCAACAGCTTTTTTGGTAAACAAGCTGACGGCGAGCATTACGATGGTGTTCACCGTAATAGCGACAACTCCAATGTCCAAATCTTGAATAAGGTGTGGAGCTCTTGGAAACATTGTCGCCATTGTGGTGCCTGCGAGCGTTTGATACGCCACAATGGACACTCCGGCTATCATGCCGATAGAAGCACCAATTTTGCTGACTGGATTTTTCCTCATTAAACTGAAAGCTAGAGGCGGGAATAACTGAAGTACGAAGCTATATGCCATTGTCAGCAAGGCAACCATGGTGTTTCCGCCATAGAAAGTAAAAATAAGAGAAACTATGGCGATAATCGGAACAAGAGTACGCGTGATTTTCGCCAGCTTTTTGTCAGGTGTATCCGGTTTTATTTGTTTGTAAATATTTTTTGAAAGAAGGGTTGCTGCTGTCAAGATCAATAGGGAGCAAGGAATGAGAGCAGCAAGTAATCCGGCAGCTCCAATTACACCGACAAACCAAGGCGGCAATGATGCTTTGGCAATTTTAAACAAGGCCAGGTCGGTTGCGGTTCCTTGCAAGTTAGGAATTTGCAGTACAGCTGTAAATCCAATAAATAGAATAAAGACAAGAACAATTTGGTATAACGGCAAAATCGCGGTATTTTTTCTTAAAGCGGTTTCATTTTTTGATGATAAACTGGCGCCGAAACAGTGCGGCCACATATATTGCCCTAATGCGATCGTCATACAAATCGACACATACCATGAAATGCTTAATCCTTTATCCGGTATAAGAAGGAAGCCTGGTTTTGCCTTATCCAACGCCTCAAACATCGGTTTAATTCCGCCATAATAATGCTGCGGCAGGTAAAAGCCCATAAACAGAATCACTGTGATCATCAAAATATCTTTTAACACTGCGGTCCATGCAGAGCCATGAATACCCGATATATAAACAAAAATCGTCACAGCAATCAGGCCAATCCAAACGGCGATTTTCGGAGGAATCATTCCGTAGGATGCTTCAGAAACAATAATTTGAAATCCCTTTAATTGTAAAACAATATAAGGAATAATAGAGATAACGCCGATTGCTGCCACAAGCAAGCCCAAACCCTGGCTGTTATATTTTTTCGCAAAGAAATCAGATTGCGTAATCAGGTTATGTTCCTTCGCATAACGCCAAATGGGGGGTAGAATCCAAAAAGGGATGACATAGGTAAGGGCACAAAAAACATAAATGGTCGGGCCGCCCATGCGATAGGCTCCACCGCTTGCACCTAAAAATACGAAAGTAGAGAACATTTCTCCTGCCATTAACACAAACATAATGATAGAGCCGAAATTTCTCTCCGCAACTGCCCATTGCTCAAGCTTCATTTCGCGCCCTTTCTTGGCACGAACACCTAAGTAAATAGCGAAGATCAAGGTTAAACTGATAATGATAATGGAGCTGTTCATTTATTTTGCTCCTTTCGGTCATATATGAAATTGCAAGTTATCAGACAAACAGATGTTAGAATCAGCCATAAAGTAGACCAGAATACAATAAACGGTAAACCAAATACATATGGTTCAATCCGATTGACTACCGTTAATGATCCAATTGCAGGCAGAATGGTCAGTAAGGCAATCCATTTTTTCATATAAAAAACCCCTTTCTATTGTAAATTTTCTTTTATCACACCGATAGGACGGAATTTTCATTATTATCAGATAACGATTCTTAGAAAGGTTCCCCGTCCAATCGGAAGGGGACGAATTGTTAGAATTTCTCAAGAAAGATTTGCAATTACCTAGGAATTACCCCTTAACAATGGCAAGCGATTGGAGCAACTCTGCTATGCGGTCGCCGACTTCGGAAGTAGTGGCTGTTCCTTTCATATCAGGTGTTAAAACCTTTCCTTCCACGAGCAGTTCCTCGATGGCGCTAAGGACCAGCTTCCCGTACTGTTCATATCCTAAAAAGTCGAGCAACTGGCTGGCAGACCAGATGGCTGCCAGAGGATTGGCCAGCCCTTTTCCGGCGATATCAGGTGCAGATCCGTGAATGGGTTCAAACATCGATGGAAAGGTTCTTTCCGGATTGATATTGGCTCCTGCGGCAAGTCCAATTCCCCCGGCCAAAGCCGCACCTAAATCAGTTAAAATATCGCCAAATAAATTAGAAGTCACCACGACTTCAAACCGCTTCGGATCGGTAATCATTAACATAGCTGCAGCGTCTACAAGATAGGACGCAGTTTTGACATCCGGGTACTCCTTGCTTACTTCGGCAAAAATTTGATCCCAAAACACCATAGAGTAGTTCAAGGCATTTCCTTTGCTGATACTGGTAAGGGATTTTCCTTCTCTTCTTGCTGTTTCAAACGCATAGCGGATGACACGCTCTGTTCCTTTTCGGGAAAAAACGCCGGTCTGCAGGACGACTTCGTTCTCTTGCCCTTTATATAACCAATCTCCTGCGCCTGCATATTCACCCTCGCTATTTTCCCGAATGAACAGCATGTTTACCTCTTCCCGCTTTACGTCGTTCAAAGGACAGTGAGCCCCTTTTAATAACTGGATCGGGCGGATATTAATATATTGGTCAAAGCTCTTTCTGATTTTTAACAGTAAATCCCATAATGAGATATGGTCCGGGACTCCTGGATAACCGACTGCTCCGAGATAAATGGCATCAAAGTTCTTTAATTGTTCGATTCCATCTTCGTCCATCATCACGCCATGTTTCGCATAATATTCGCAGCCCCATGGAAAGTAAGTATATTCGAATTGGAGGGAATGGTCCAATTCGGCCATTTTATTTAACACCTTTATTCCCTCTTGAAGCACTTCGGGTCCGATGCCATCTCCAGGGATAACGGCATTTTTATAAATCGTCATGACATTTCGCCTCTGTTCCATACTACTAATTTTAATTCTGTCATTTCCTCTACGGCATATTTGATTCCCTCACGGCCGGTCCCGCTTTCTTTTACTCCGCCGTAAGGCATATGATCGACCCGGAAGGTTGGGATATCATTAATCATAACCGCCCCTACTTCAAGCGTCTCGCTTGCTAATAAGGCATGATCAATATTTTTCGTGTAAATTCCAGCTTGCAGTCCGTATCTTGAATGATTGACATAACCAATCGCTTCTTCAACAGATTGAACTTTATTAATGATTACGATCGGGGCAAATACCTCTTGGCAGGATACTTTTAACATTGGATCAACATTTACAATGACGGTCGGCTCCAAAATGCCATTGGTACATTTTCCTCCGGTTAAAACATCTGCCCCATTTTGTTTCGCTTCCTCAATCCAGCTTAAAGCACGTTCTGTTTCTTTTTTCGAAATGAGAGAAGATATATACGTTTCCGGGTCTAACGGGTCGCCCACTTTTAATTGGTTTGCGACCTTCACAAATTTCTTCACAAATTCATCAAAAACATCCTCATGGGCATAAATGCGCTGCAAGGAAATACATACTTGCCCTTGATTTGAAAAAGCCCCCATGATGCAGCGGTCAATGATCTGATCAACGTTTGTATCTTGATCCAAGATAACGGCTGCATTGGACCCAAGTTCCAAAGTCGTTTTCTTTAATCCGGCTTTATTGCGAATACCGATGCCAACGGCCGGACTTCCTGTAAACGTAATCATTTGGACGCGGTCATCGTTGATAAGCGCTTCGCCAACAACCGAACCGGATCCCGTCACTACATTCAATACACCATCCGGCAGTCCGGCTTCTTTAAAAAGACCGGCCATATAAAGGGCGGATAATGGAGTCTGGGAAGCCGGTTTTAAGACAATGGAGTTACCGGAGGCAATCGCAGGCCCCACTTTATGGGCGACAAGATTCATCGGAAAGTTAAACGGCGTAATGGCACCAATGACACCAATCGGTTTTCGTACGGTATAGCCGATTCTGCCGACACCGCCTGGTGCCGCATCAAACGGGATCGTTTCCCCGTGAATTCTTTTTGCTTCTTCAGCCGCAAATTTATACGTTTCGATCGTTCTTGCGACTTCCCCTTTGGCAAAAATGATCGGCTTTGCTGATTCAAGCGCAATCACTTCTGCTGCCTCGTCAGCTCTTTCTTTCAATAATTCTACTACTTTTTCTAAAATCGCTGACCTCTTAAATGCTGGCATTTTTGAAATGACTTGGAAGGCCTCTTGTGCTGATTCAATGGCCTTTTTCGTCAATGATTCATCTGCCATGGCAATTTCGGCAATCCGTTCATCGGAATAGGGGGAATAAAGAGGGGCATATTTTGCCGCCTCTACCTCCAGGCCATTGATCCATAAATGTTTCTTTTCTACTTGCCTCACACTTGTCATCGTCCTAACGCCTCCAATACCATTTCATGGAATTGAACAATCGCTTTTTCTGATTTGGAATAGACCCCTCTAGTAAAGGCCCGTGAGCGGAAGCCAATTTGCTCCAATTCTACTAATTCAACATCTTCTTGTCTTACTTGTTCAGCAAAAGCAACTAAATCTTTTTCCTCTTGGGTTAAGTTTTCATCTCTGAAATAATAAGTATAAACCCCCAGCGTCGTTTCATGGTCGATCGGAATCATTTGGATGGTTGCCATATTTCCCGGACCCGGATAAATGGTGACCATCAGGTTCGGCCATAACCAGTAGAACTCGCCGCCTTGCATTTCCGCTTCATTTAAATCCGTCGTTCCCATCGTTTTATCCGGTTTGACAACCGAGCCTTGGACAGAATAATTGTCACAAGTAACGATTTGGTAATTTTTCATATCCAAGGTGGCAACAAAGCCTGGATGAGCAACATGGCAGTGATCACATTCCAAATAATTATCTATGAACGCTTTCCAGTTCGCCTTAATGACACGGGTTTTTTGATTCACTCTTTTTAGTTCCCCCAGAAATGGAAATCTTCCTAAGCGCTCAAAGAAATCACCGTACGTCTCACTTAATGGTTTTGCGTGATCGTCAAGGTTTACGAAGATTAGAGACTCTAAGATTTCCATCCTGACAGGTCTTAAAGCACAGTTACTTACACATGCCGCATCTTCGTCAGTAAAGTTAGGAGCCTTGTTTAACTTTCCGTCTAAGTGAAATGTCCATCCATGGTAGCTGCATTGAAGGATTTTCTTCTGCCCTGCTTCTTTCTTCTCCAGTTTTGTGGCACGGTGCGGACAAACATTATAAAAGGCACGAATCACTCCATCATTTGCCCTTGTGACCAAGATTGGCTCGCCCGCCACCTCTGCTGTGAAAAATTGTCCCGTCTTTTCCAGCTGGCTTACATGGCCAACCAATTGCCATGATTTCGCAAACACATCTTCCAGTTCCTGCTTATATACGTTTGGATCGGTGTATAAATCATACGTTAATGTTCTTTCAAACGTCCGATTTGCTTTGTTTTGTACTTCATTATAAACCATTTTTATTTTTCCTCCTCAAGTAAATTTCAACACTAGCGAGTCAAACCAATTAAGCGTTTACAAGGTGTTGAATATTTTGTTTAATGAATCTAAGAGTATGTCAAGATCGACACTCATTTTTAAATAATGCAAATAGCGTGCCAATTTTTAAAATACTCGATTTTATCACAAAACCGTCAAAATTCTGTTGAATTTCGTTTGAATAATGAGTTAATTTTAACTCACCTGAATTAAATTCAACTCAAGAGGAGGTACAAGAAATGACAGCCGAAACGCAAAACCCTTTTGACATCACCGTCGAAACATTGAAAAAAATTCTTGATTATTCCTCTGATGAAATATTTGTACTGGACTCAGAGCAGCGTGTAATTTATGTCAATAGCGTCTGTGAAAAACATTATGGCTTAAAGCCGGAAGAGGTTGTGGGGAAATACAATTCGGAGCTGTATGAAAAAGGATATTGGAAGCCGTCCATTGTACCTATAGTTTTCAAAGAGAAGAAAACCGTCACCATTAAAATGACCACCTATCTTGGAGCTGAACTGCTGACAACAGCTGTTCCTATTCTGAATGATCAAAATGAAATTGAATTTGTTGTAACGACTTCCCAGGAGTTGCAGAACTACAAGTGCATCAAAACGGAAACAGAAGAACCATTCGTTTCAGACCCAATCGACGCAACACCAATCACCAACTGTGAAAAAATGAAAAACATTTTAAAAATGTGCGAAAAAATCGCCAAAGTCGATTCAACAGTGTTAATCCAAGGTGAATCCGGAACCGGAAAAGGCGTGTTGGCTCATTATATTCACCATATCAGCAGGCGCCGGAATCACACGTTCTTGAAAATTAACTGTGCAGCTCTGCCTGAAGATCTATTAGAATCTGAGCTGTTTGGCTATACGGAAGGAGCGTTTACAGGCGCAAGCAAACATGGAAAAAAAGGCTTGCTGGAAATTACGGACCAGGGCACATTATTCCTCGACGAGATTGGGGAAATGCCTTTATCCCTTCAGGCGAAGCTTCTTCAAGTGATCCAGGAAAAACAATTTCTTCCGATCGGCGGACATGAAATGAAAAAGGTAGATGTTCGGATTATCGCTGCGACAAACCGCGATTTAGTGGAGATGGTGCAGAAAAATGAATTTCGTGAAGACTTATTCTACCGCTTGAATATTATTGATATCCAGCTGCCGCCGCTTAGGGAGCGAAAAGAGGATATTATTCCATTAACCTATAATTTTTTATATAAATTCAATAAAAAATACGAAATGAATAAAATTATTTCACAAGAATGCTTGGATTTATTTTACTGGTATTCTTGGCCGGGAAACATCCGCCAGCTCGAAAATGTGATGGAAAGGCTGGTCGTCACCAGCGACTCGATCATCCAGCAAACAGACTTGCCTGATTTAATTTTAAACAATATAAAACCGCAAACACACTATTCGCTTCCCTCTAATCTTGATGATGCCATTGAATATGTAAAGGAGAAACTGGTGAAGCAATCTTATCAAAAATATAAAAGCTCAAGAAAGGTAGCAAAGGATTTAAACATCAGCCAAACGAGGGCAGTGAAACTGATTCAACAGTATTGCGGAGACTAAATCGGGGCGTTGGCATACAGCCAAGTCGGAGAAAAAATGCCTGGAACCGAGCTCCAGGCATTTCACATCTCGTAACATGTGATATGATTCACGTTCATTTTTCTAAGAACTCGCCGTTACTAGAGATCTGCGTTCTTTTTGTACTGCCTCTGGTTTGCTTAGGCCAAGTGTCTTGGCTGTTGCAGTATGAAGTTCGCGGAAAAGTTCCGGATTATTTGCTAGCTTTATGCCGTAAGACGGAATCATTTCTTTTATTTTCGGTTCCCATGCTTTGATATGTTGCGGGAAGCATTTTTTAATGACTTCCAGCATGACGTGTACAGCGGTAGATGCTCCTGGAGAGGCGCCCAGCAATGCGGCGACTGAACCGTCGGCTGCACTGATTACTTCTGTACCAAATTGAAGGGTTCCTTTGCCGCCTTCTTTCGTATCTTTAATAACTTGTACACGTTGGCCTGCTACCACGATATCCCAATCTTCAGCTTTCGCGTTCGGAACAAATTCCCTTAATTCCTCGATCCGTTGTTCTTTTGAAAGCATCAGCTGCTGGATCAAGTATTTTGTTAACGGGATGTTTTTCGCACCTGCCGCTAACATGGTCAGCACATTATTTGGTTTTACCGAGCGAATCAAATCCATATTGGAACCGGTTTTCAAGAATTTTGGCGAGAAGCCGGCGAACGGTCCAAACAGCAAGGATTTTTTGTTGTCAATATATCTTGTATCAAGATGCGGGACTGACATTGGCGGTGCACCAACGGCCGCTTTGCCGTATACTTTCGCATGATGTTTTTCGACTACTTCCGGATTGTTGCATACGAGGAATAATCCGCTGACCGGGAATCCTCCAATATGCTTGCTTTCAGGAATGCCTGTTTTTTGCAGTAATGGCAAGGATCCGCCGCCGCCGCCGATAAAGACAAACTTTGCAGTATGGCGTTGGATGGTGCCTTGTTCGTTCTTCACTTTCAATTCCCAAGAACCGTCCGGTGCACGTTTAATATCCTCTACTTTATGGTTGTATCGGATATCCACATCTTTACGCTCTAAATGTTCAAACAGCATGCGTGTTAAAGCACCAAAGTTTACATCTGTTCCAGAATCAATTTTCGTTGCTGCGATTGGCTCTTGTGATGTACGGCCTTCCATAATAAGCGGGATCCATTCCTTCAATTGATCCGGATCATCGGAAAATTCCATACCTTCAAACAAAGGATTATTCGAAAGCGCTTCAAACCGTTTTTTCAAAAATGCTACGTTTTTCTCTCCATGCACTAAGCTCAAGTGAGGAAGTGGCCTGATAAATTCTTCTGGATGACGGATTAAATGGTGATCTACAAGATAAGACCAAAACTGTCTTGAAACTTGAAACTGCTCATTAATATTGATCGCTTTACTAATATCGATAGATCCGTCCGGTTTCTCTACAGTATAGTTAAGCTCACATAGTGCAGAATGTCCCGTTCCTGCATTATTCCATTCGTTGGAGCTTTCTTCTCCTGCCTTATCGAGCTTTTCAAAAACGGTAATGTCCCAATCCGGTACTAATTCTTTCAAGATTGTTCCCAAAGTCGCACTCATGATTCCAGCACCAATTAAGATCACGTCTGTTTCAGTTTGTCTGTTACTCATTTCTCCCATCCCTTATACCCCGAAGTTTACAGAAAGGATGTAAGCGCTCCCTACTTTGGCATCATTCGCAAGTTGGGTGCGGCTAGTCACCTTTTCTGGATTAAATAATCGCTTACTTATAGTTTATCACTATTATTGGTAGATTAAAATATCTATACAACTATATTGAGAGATTTACACTAATTAACTGCTGGAAATAAGTGAAAGTCTATCCACCAAAGCCAAAGAAGCAGCTTGCAATGTTTTATAGGTATAACTTACCCAGGTTTGGAGTCAATTTAAACAATGATGTATTATTTTCTCTTTCTCATGTACATTATAATGCTACTTTTTCTCATCTCTATATGGTAATATTTAGTGAAAGTTCGTAACAGAATAGAGCTCTTGATCATGGGCAGGAATCCAATCACCCTCAAAACATCACTTCATTCTCGCATATTTATACTTCTCTCAATAGAAATCTTTACTATTTTGAAGACAACTATTTGTTAGTTGAAGAAAGGTGAATTATTTCAATGATAATGTTAAAATGAGGATAATTTAGGAGGTGTCTCATTATGAGCATGAATCCACCTCATCCTAAGAAAGTATCATATGCTGAATATCTAACATGGCCTGATCAGCCACGTTATGAAATTATTAATGGTATTCCCTATATGCATGCTGCACCGTCGCGACAACATCAA
>Ga0070737_10003824_pt1 | contig 15722 bp, 15 predicted proteins | sample Coa_R1_10_FD_66438 | JGI IMG/M metagenome (GOLD analysis project Ga0070737, IMG submission 66438) | Surface soil microbial communities from Centralia Pennsylvania, which are recovering from an underground coalmine fire - Coalmine... | ecosystem: Environmental > Terrestrial > Soil > Unclassified...
CAGCCGCACGTCGGCGTCGCCCGCAAGCAGATCGAGGAGCTCGTCCAGCGCGACCCCGATCTCGTCGCCCAGCACCTGCGCGCCTGGATGGCGGAGGAGTAGCGCGGTGAGACACGGACGCGACGCCTCGAGGTCCCGCGGCTGATGGCGGTCGAGCTCTACAACCCGCCGCCCGGCAACGCGGCCGTGCCCGCCAAGCGGGCGCCCGCCCCGCCGCTGCCGGCGAACATCAGGGGCCGCCGCAAGGCCGCCGTGCTGCTCGTCTCGCTCGGCGCCGAGCGCGCCGCGGAGGTGTTCAGCCGCATGAGCGAGCAGGAGATCGAGGAGCTGTCCCTCGAGATGGCGAACATGCGGATGCTCGAGCCGACGATCGCCGACTCGGTGCTCGCGGAGATGGCCGCGACCGTCGAGGCCTACGACGCGGTCACCGCGGGCGGAGTCGAGTACGCGCGCGAGGTGCTGGAGCGCGCGCTCGGGCCCGAGCGCGCCGCCGAGATCGTCGGTCGGCTTTCGACCGTGATCGAGAAGCGCCCGTTCGAGTTCCTGCGCCACACCCCGGCCGAGCAGATCGCGACGTTCCTGCGCAACGAGTCCCCGCAGACGGTCGCGCTCGTGATCGCCAACCTGCACACGACGCTCGCCGCCCAGGTGCTCTGCTGCCTGGACCAGGCGAGCCAGCCGGACATCGCCCTGCGGATCGCGCGGATGGCCGAGACGAACCCGCAGGTCGTCGCCCAGGTCGAGGAGGTCATGCGCCAGAAGCTGGCGACCGTCGTCTCCCAGGAGTACACGGGCGCCGGCGGGGTCAAGTCGCTGGCCGAGATCCTCAACCAGTCCGACCGTTCGACCGAGCGCAACGTGCTCGAGCAGCTGAGCGAGGCCGACGCCGAGCTGAGCGCCGAGGTGCGCCGGCTGCTGTTCGTCTTCGAGGACATCGTCAAGCTCGACGACCGCTCGATCCAGCTCATCCTCCGCGAGACCGACCAGAAGGACCTCGCGCTCGCCCTGCGCGGCGTCAGCGAGGAGGTCAAGGCGAAGATCCTCTCCAACATGTCCGAGCGCGGCGCCCAGATGCTGCAGGAGGAGATGGAGTACCAGCCGCCCCAGCGCAAGCGCGACATCGAGGCCGCCCAGGGCAAGGTCGTGGCCGTCGTGCGCAGCCTCGAGGAGGCCGGAACCGTCGTGCTCGCCCGCGGCGAGGACGAGGCCGTCATCTGACCGGCTGGTCCTGAGGCCCCCGGCCTCAAGTTCGCCCGCGCGACTGACGACTAACCCCCATGGGAAGTCGCGTCCGGACAAGCCGGTCCGGAGGCTCATACACGCAAGGAGCACGCCCACAGATGTCCACGGAGAACCAGTCCCACCAACTTGTCGTCTTCCGGCTCGGCGGCGAGCACTACGCGCTGCCGATCCAGCAGGTCCAGGAGATCATCCGCTACAGCGAGCCCCGCTCGGTCGCCTCGCCGGCCGATTGGCTGCGCGGCGTGATCAGCCTTCGCGGCCGGATCGTCCCGGTGTACGACGTCGCGTCGCGCATCGGCGTGCGCACCGAGATCTCCGAGCAGACGAAGATCGTCATCGCCGAGGTCGGCACCGAGACCGCCGGCGTGATCGTCGACTCCGTCGAGGAGGTCCTCACCGTCACCGAGGACCAGATCTCCGCGGCGCCGACGGCCGACGCCTCGCTCATCCAGGCGATCATCCGCATCGAGGGCCGGCTCGTCGCGCTGCTCACGCTCGACTGCCTGTTCCCGGCGGCCACGCCAGAGATGCCCCTCGCGGCATGAGCGTTGCGGCCTCGGCATCCGCCCGCCCGCGCGTCGTCGTGGCGGACGACTCGGCGCTCATGCGCAAGCTCGTCGGCGACGTGCTCACGCGCGGCGGCTTCGACGTGGTCGCGACCGCGCGCGACGGGGACGAGGCGCTCACCGAGTGCCGCCGCCAGCGCCCCGACGCGCTGACGCTCGACCTGTCGATGCCCGGCATGGGCGGCATCGAGGTCCTGCGCGCCCTGCGCGGCGAGAGCCTCGACCTCCCCGTGGTCGTCGTCTCCGCGTTCTCCCCGGCGCAGGGCGCCTACGCCGTCGACGCGCTCGCCGAGGGCGCGTTCGAGCTCGTCACCAAGCCGACGTCGCCGGCCGACGCGCCCGTGTTCGAGCAGATGCTGCTCGGCCGGGTGACGCTCGCGGTCACCTCCCGCCGCCAGGCGGCGGCGCTCCGCCTCGCCTCCGGCGGCCGCACGCTCACCCCGCCGTGGGCGCACCCCGCCGCGACCGGCGTCGCCGCGCCGGCCCCTGTCCGGCGGACCGTCTCCCGCGACGCGAAGGTCGTGCTCATCGCGATCTCCACCGGCGGGCCGAAGGCGCTCGCCGCGCTCCTGCCTGAGCTGCCCTCGCCGCTTGGCCTGGGCACGATGATCGTCCAGCACATGCCGGCCGGCTTCACCGCCTCGCTCGCCAACCGGCTGAACCGGGCGAGCCGGCTGACGGTGCGCGAGGCGGCGGGCGCCGAGGCGCTCGACCCCGGCGTCGCGCTCCTCGCCCCCGGCGGCAAGCACCTGCGCATGGACGACACCGGCCGCACCCTCCTCAGCGATGAGGAGCCGGTCGGCGGCCTGCGTCCCCGCGCGGATCTCACGATCGAGGACGCGGCGCGCCGTCACGGCGAGCGGCTCGTGCTCGTCGTCATGACCGGCATGGGCCAGGACGGGCTGCGCGGCGCCCAGGCGGTGCGCAGGCACGGCGGCCGGGTGATCGCCGAGGCCGAGGAGACGTGCACCGTCTACGGGATGCCGCGGGCGATCGCCGAGGCCGGGCTGGCCGATCGCGTCGAGCCGCTGCACGCGCTTGCGGATGCGATCGCCGAGGAGGCCGGGGCGTGAGCCTCACCGCCGCCGGCACCGTCGCCGCGACCACCGCGCGCGACGACTACCTCGTGTTCTGCGAGGGGCTGCGCCGCATCTGCGGCGTCGACCTCACGCAGTACCGCCGCCCGCAGATGGAGCGCCGGCTGCGGACGTTCTTCGGCCGCCTCGGGATCAGCGACCTCACCGAGACGCTGCCGATCCTGCGCGCCGACCCCGCGCAGCTCGACAGCCTGCTCGACCGGGTGACGATCAACGTCTCCCAGCTGTGGCGCCACCCCGCCCAGATCGCGCACCTGCAGGAGAGCGTGCTTGGAGAGCTTGCCGCCGCCGGCCCGGTCCGGATCTGGAGCGCCGGCTGCTCGTACGGCGCCGAGGCGTTCACGATCGCCGCCGTCTGCCGCGCCGCGATCCCGACCGCGACCGTGTCGATCCTCGGGACCGACATCGACCGCCGCATGATCGAGCGCGCGCAGACCGGGCGCTTCTCGCTGGAGGACGCGCGCGGAGTCCCCGAGGCGACGATGCGCGCCGCCTTCGACCGCGTCGAGGACGGCTGGCAAGCCCACGAGGCGCTGCGCCGCATGACCCGCTTCGAGGTCGGCGACCTGCTGCGCCTGCAGCCGCGCCGCGCAAGCTACGACCTCGTCGTCTGCCGCAACACCGTCATCTACTTCTCCGAGCCGGTGCGCGACGCGTTGCACGAGCGGCTCGCCGACTCGCTGCGCCCCGGGGGCTACCTGCTCGTCGGCGCCACCGAGCGGGTGGCGAGCGCACCGGAGCTCGGGCTCACCCCGACCGCCCCGTTCTTCTACCGCAAGGACCGTTGATGGACACCAACGAGTACATGCCGATGTTCCTCGCCGAGGCCGAGGAGCACCTCCAGGAGCTCAACCTCGCGGTCGTCAGCCTCGAAGAGGACCCTCACGACCGGGAGAAGGTCGACACGATCTTCCGCATCGCGCACTCCTTCAAGGGGATGAGCGCGACGATGGGCTACCAGGCGATCGCCACGCTCACGCACGAGATGGAGGACGTGTTCGAGCTCCTGCGCCAGCGCGAGCGCGCGCTCTCCCGCGAGGCGGTCGACACCGTGCTCGCCTGCCTGGACGCGCTCGGCGCCGCCGTCGAGTCGATCGAGTCGGTCGGCGCCGAGGAGCTCGACCCGGCGCCGCTCATCACCCGCCTGCGCAGCCTCGTCCACGCCCGCACCCCCGATCAGGAGATCGAGCGCAGGGGCGGCCGCATCGAGCCCGATCTTGCCGCGGCGCTCGCCGACGGCATCCGCGTCCTGCACGTGAAGGCGATCCTCCACGAGTCGGTGCTCATGCCCGCCGTCCGCGCGCACATGGTGCTCGCGGCGCTCGGCGAGCACGGGGAACTGATCGGCTCCGCGCCGACTCCCGAGGGCGTCGAGCAGTTCGACGGCCACCTGATCGAGGCGTGGCTCGCCTGCGAGCACGAGGAGGAGGCGATCGTCGCCACGGTCAGCGAGATCTCCGACGTCGCGCGCGCGGAGGTGGTCGAGGTGATCGCGCCTCAGCCTGCGGCGCCCGAGCCTGCAGCGCCCGAGCCGGCGTCCGCCGCGCCGGTGGCCGAGACCTCGGCGGCCGTCGCCGACCCACCCGCACCCGTCGCCGAGACGGCCGCTGCCGCGCAGCCGCGCCAGGCCGGCTCGGCCCGGCCGGCGTCGAGCGGCTCGCGCACGGTCCGCGTCGACTCCGAGCGGCTCGACGCGCTCATGCACTCGATGGGCGAGCTCGTCATCCACCGCACCGCGCTCGAGGCGATCGCCTCGCGCCTCGACGTGCCGGACCTGCACCAGGCGATGCAGGAGCTGATCCGCAGCTCCCAGGCGCTGCAGGCGATGGTCATGCAGGTGCGGATGATCCCCGTCGACGTCGTCTTCCTGCGCTTCCCGCGCCTCGTCCGCGATCTCTCCACGAAGCTGAACAAGGAGGTCCACCTCGAGCTGATCGGCTCGGAGACCGAGCTCGACCGCACGGTCGTCGACGCGCTCGGCGACCCGCTCGTCCACCTCGTGCGCAACTCGCTCGATCACGGGCTCGAGCCCTCGGACGAGCGCCTGACCGCCGGCAAGCCGGCGGAGGGCACGCTCCAGATCGCGGCCCGGCACGCCGGCGGGTCGGTCGTCATCGAGGTGCGCGACGACGGCCGCGGCATCGACCCGGCCGCGATCGCGCGCAAGGCGGCGAAGTCCGGCCTGATCGACCCCGCGAGCGTCGACGACGTCGACATGGCCGCGGCCGTCGAGCTCCTGTTCGCCCCCGGCTTCTCGACCGCCGAGGTGACGAGCGACATCTCCGGGCGCGGCGTCGGCATGGACGCCGTGCGCGCGAAGATCCGCGAGCTCGGCGGCGAGGTCGTCGTCGACTCGGTGAAGGGTCGGGGCACGACCGCCCAGATCCGGCTCCCGCTCACGCTCGCGATCGTCTCCGGCCTGCTCGTCGACATCGGCGGCGGCCCCTACGCGATCCCGCTCGACCGGATCGAGCGCACCCTCAGGCTCGCCGAGCACCCGGTCCAGTCGGTCGCCGGCGAGCAGATGCTCGTGCTCGACGAGGGCGTGCTGCCGCTGCTCGACGCCTCGCGCGTGTTCGGACGCCCGGCGACGCCTCACGAGTTCGCGGTCATCGTCCGCAGCCGCGAGCAGCGAATGGCGCTCGCGGTCGATGAGCTCGTCGGCCAGCGAGAGTTCGTCACGCGGCCGCTGCCGAGCGCGGTCTCCGGCGGGGAGCCGGTATCGGGCGGCACCGCGCTGCCCGACGGGCGGATCGCGCTGATCGTCGATTGCGACGCGCTCTCCCCGGCGGGCGCCACGCGCTCGCCCATGCCATCCACCGTCGACCTCGCCGCGCCGGCCTCCGTCGCCGCCGCCGCCTGACCCATCGGAGCTCCCGTGACCATCAGCCTCAACGACTCCCAGCTGGACGCCCTCCGCGAACTGGCGAACATCGCCTCCGGGGGCGCGGCCGGCGCGCTCTCCCAGATGCTCGCCCGCGAGGTCGACATCTCGGTCCCGCGCGCGCTCGCGCTGCCGATCGCCGACGCCGTCGAGGCCTGCGGCCAGCCGGAGCAGGAGGTCACGGCGGTCATGATCGGCGTCGCCGGCGACTTCGGCGGCAACGTCCTGCTGCTCATCCCGCCTGACCAGAGCGCCCGCCTGTGCCGGCTGCTCGGCGTCGAGCCCCGCACCGAGGTCGGCGACTCGGCGCTGCGAGAGATCGGCAACATCCTCGGGACCTCCTACCTCAACGGGCTGGCCGCGATGACCGGCCTCGACCTCGTGCCGTGCCCGCCGCTCCTGCAGATCGACCTGGTCGGGGCGCTCGTCGCCTCCCTGATGGCGCAGGTGGCCGGAGAGGACGACCTCGCGCTGGTGCTCGACTCCGAGCTCACGATCGCCGGCGAGCACTGCGCGATCGGATTCATGCTGTTGCCGACCTCGGGCGGAATCGACCGACTGCTCGTGCCGCTCGGGCTCGGTCCCGCCGTGAGCTGAGCCGGATGACGCATGCCCGCATCGGAGAGATCGTGGTTTCGCGCAACCCCGACGAGGAGCTCGTGGCCCTGGGCCTCGGCTCGTGCATCGGCGTGGCGATGACCGACGCACAGGCACAGGTGGCCGGCCTCGTCCACGTGATGCTGCCGGACTCGGGCGGCGCGCGCGGGCCGGTCGGCAAGTTCGCGGACACGGCCGTGCCGGAGTTGCTCACGCGCGTGCTCGGCCTCGGCGCCGCGCGCTCACGTCTGCGGGTCGCGATCGCCGGCGGCGCCGCGATGTTCGGCTCGGGCGGGCAGCTCGACATCGGGGCGCGCAACGCCGCCGCGGTCCGCGACGCCCTCACCGCCGCCGGGCTGCGCTGCCACGCGGAGGAGACCGGCGGCACGGAGGGGCGCACCCTGCGCATCCAGGTCGGCAGCGGCGCCACCACGGTCCGCGTCGCCGGCGGCACATCGTTCGACCTGCTCCCGGCGGCGACCGGGGCGCTCGCCGAGAGGAGGACGGCCTGATGGAGGTGCTCGAACAGGATCGGATCGCCGCGCTCGTCGAGGCGGCGAAGGGCGGCCAGCTGCCGGAGCCCGAGGCACCGGCGCCGCGGCGCTCCGGGCGCGTGCGCACCGTCGACTTCTCGCGGCCGACGAAGTTCGGCGCCGACCACCAGCGCGGCCTGAACCGCGCGATCGACACGTTCTGCCAGACCGCGAACACGCGGCTGTCCTCCGAGCTGCGCTGGCCGGTCGAGCTGGAGCCGCTCGGCACGGCCCAGCTCACCTGGAGGGCCACCCAGAGCCAGATTCCCCCGCACTCGCTGCTCACCGTGCTTGAGATCGACCCGCTCGGCACCCGGATCGTGTTCACGATCGAGCAGACGTTCGTGCTCGTGTGCCTCGAGTGCATGCTCGGCGGCGCCCCCGAGCGCCCCTCCCGCAACCGCCGGTTCACCGAGATCGACTGGTCGCTCGCCCACGGACTCGTCGACTCGCTGGTGACGCCGCTGTCGCTCGCCTGGCAGGAGTTCGGCGGGGCGACGCTCCGCGTCATCGAGCTCGACGCGCATGACGCGGGCCAGCTCGCGTCGATCAGCGAGCCGACGTTCAGCTCCCAGATCGAGGTCAAGATCAACCAGCAGTCCTACTCGCTCGGACTGCTCGTGCCGTGGGCGGCGATCGAGCCGATCCAGGGCAAGATCTCCGGCCGCGAGGAGAACGAGAACGAGGCCCGTCACGGCACGCCATTGCAGGATCCGCTCGGCAACGTGCCGGTCGATGTCCGCGCGGAGGTCGCGCACGTCCAGATGGCGGTCAGGGACATCCTCGCGCTCGGCCCCGGGAGCACGATCCACTTCGAGGCCCCGGCCGCCGACGGCGTCGAGCTCTATGCCGACTCCGTGCGGCTCGCGCGGGCGCGCGCCGGCCGGCAGGGCCCGCGGCGCGCCGTGCAGCTGAGCGGCTTCTTCGAGGAGGACGGGAAATGAGTGGGGCCGTCAACCAGCGCGAGGCGCTCCTGCGGCTCGGCGCCTCCACCGCGGAGGCGATCGCCCAGGTGCTCGAGATGTTCGCGCCCGGCGAGGTCGAGCGCGGCGAGGTGAGCGTGCTTGAGGGCGAGGGCTCCCCGTTCGCCTCGCTGGAGCCGGGCACGGTCGCCGCCGGCGTCGCCTACGTGGACGGCGTCACCGGCGCCAACGTGTTCCTCGCCCCCTCCGGTACGGCGCGATTGCTTGCGACCAAGATGGGCGCGGGCGCCGACGTCGAGGATGAGGCACCGCTCACCGAGCTCGAGCTCTCGGCGGTGTCGGAGGCCTCCAACCAGATGATGGCCGCGGCGGCGGGCGCGGTCGGCGTCGTGCTCGGTCAGGAGATCGAGATCTCACCGCCGCAGACGCGGGTGCTCCAGACCGCCGGCGAGGCCGACGAGCTGTTCGGCGCGGCGCCCTACGCGACGGCGACGACGTTCCTCGTCGGGGGCGCGCCCTGCCGGCTCGTGCAGCTCGTCCCGAGCGCGTTCGTGATCCGCGTCGGCCAGGCGATGAACGAGTTCGCCGGCGAGGAGGGCGCGGGCGCCGCGTCCGGTCCGGGCGCCCCCGACGGCTCCGGGCCCCGCGACGTCGAGGAGACGCTGCGCGGCATCACGATGCGCGTCTGGGCCGAGCTGGGGCGCACCCGCCTGCCGCTGTCGGACACGCTCACGCTGCCGCTCGGCTCGGTCGTCGAGCTCGACAGGCACGCCGACGCCCCCGTCGACCTGTACGTGAACGGACTGCGATTCGCGGAGGGGATCCTCCTGGTCGATGACAACGGCAACTGGACGATTCGCCTCACCGGGATGGAGAGCCGGGAGCCCGCGGCGCTCACCACCTGACCCTCACACACAAGGAGTTCCGAAAAATGGCAAGGGTACTTGTAGTCGACGACGCGGCGTTCATGCGCAAGGTCGTCAGCGATGCGCTCACGGCAGGCGGTCACGAGGTGGTCGGCCAGGCCGAGAACGGCGAGGAGGCGGTGGCACAGTTCACCGCGCTGCGACCCGATGTCACCACGCTCGACATCACGATGCCGGAGAAGGACGGGCTGGAGGCGCTCGCAGAGATCATCGCGATCGATCCCAGCGCCAAGGTCCTGATGTGCTCGGCGCTCGGCCAGGAGAGCAAGGTGATCGAGTCGATCAAGCTCGGCGCCAAGGACTTCGTCGTCAAGCCGTTCCAGCCCGACGGACTGCTTGCGGCCGTCGGCAAGGCGCTCGCCTAGCCCCGGGCGAACTCAAGCATCGCGCGTCCCGGGTCGATAACCGGGATGCGTGCTCTGGGTGGGCACGCGCTTCTTCCCTCGATCCCTCGGAGATCCGCCGTGCCCAATCCCGCTGAAGTCGCCTCCCCGTTCAACTTCGAGCCGCTCCAGGCACCGACGGTGCGCGGACAGGACGCGCTCGCGGCCGCGATGGCCGAGGCGGAGGCGATCCGCGAGGTGGCGCGCGCGCAGGGCGAGGCCGAGGGCCGTGCCGAGGCAGAGCGGGCCGTCCGCGCCCAGTTCGAGGATGCGCTGCTCCTGATCGCCGAGGCACACGGCGCGCTCGAGGAGCTGCGCGACGAGTACCTGCACGCGCTGAGCGCCGACGCCGTCGCGCTCGGGCTGCGGCTCGCCGAGCAGATCGTCGCCGGCGCGGTCGCGGTCGCCCCCGAGCGGCTCGTCGACGTGGCCGAGCTCATGCTCCGCCGGCTCGCCGACCGTCGCCAGGTGACGCTGATCGTCAACCCCGGTGAGCTCGACGTGCTGTCCGCGGCCGTCACCCGGCTGCGCTCGGAGCTCGGCGGCATCGACCACCTCGGCGTCCAGGCCGACCGGCGGGTCAGCCACGGCAGCGTGATCGCGCGCACCGAGGACGGGGAGATCGACGCCACCGTCGAGGCCCAGCTGGAGCGGGCCCGGGAGATCGTCGCCGCCGAGCTCGGACGGAGCGTCGCGTGAGCGCCCTCGCCGAGACCTTCACCTCGGAGACGATCGCGCAGGTCTCCCGGCGCCTGGCCGACGAGGACCTCGCGCGGCGCCGCGGTCGCGTACGCGACCTGATCGGCCTGATCATCGAGACGAGCGGCCTGTCGGTCGAGATGGGCGAGATCTGCCTCGTCGGCTCCGAGCGCGACGGCCGGCAGCCGGTCCCGACCGAGGTCGTCGGCTTCCGCGGCGGCCGCACGCTCCTCATGCCGCTCGGCGAGCTGCGCGGGATCGGCCCGGGCACGCTCGTGCGCGCGACCGGCCGCCCGTTCGAGGCCCCGGTCGGCGAGGGCCTGCTCGGCCGCGTCATCGACGGGCTCGGCCGGCCGCTCGACGAGTACGGCGACCTCGTCGACGCCGCCCGGCGCAGCGCCGAGGCGGCGCCGCCCGACGCGCTCTCGCGGCCGCGGATCTCCGAGCGGATCGGGCTGGGCGTGCGCGCGCTCGACACGCTCGTGCCGTGCGGCATCGGCCAGCGCCTCGGCATCTTCGCCGGCTCGGGCGTCGGCAAGTCATCGCTGCTCGGCATGATCGCCCGCTCGACGACCGCCGACGTCAACGTGATCGCGCTCGTCGGCGAGCGCGGCCGTGAGGTCCGGGAGTTCATCGAGCGCGACCTCGGCGACGCGCTCGCCCACTCGGTCGTGGTCGTCGCCACCTCCGACCAGCCGGCGCTCGTCCGCATCCAGGCGGCATTCACGGCGACCGCGATCGCGGAGCACTTCCGCGACCAGGGCAAGAACGTGATGCTGATGATGGATTCGGTCACGCGTTTTGCGATGGCCCAGCGCGAGGTCGGCCTGGCGATCGGCGAGCCGCCCGCCACGCGCGGCTACACCCCGTCGGTGTTCGCGCTGCTCCCGCGGCTCCTGGAGCGGGCGGGGACCTCCCCCCACGGGGCGATCACGGGGCTCTACACCGTGCTCGTCGACGGCGACGACATGAACGAGCCGATCGCCGACGCCGTGCGCTCGATCCTCGACGGGCACATCGTGTTGACGCGTTCGCTCGCGCACGCGGGCCACTACCCGGCGATCGACGTGCTTCAGTCCGTGTCGCGGCTGATCGGCGAGATCACCACCGAGGAGGTCCGGGCCGCCGGCCAGCGCCTGCGCGCCGCGCTGGCCGCCTATCGGGAGAAGGAGGATCTGATCTCGATCGGCGCCTATCAGGCGGGTACCGACCCGCTGCTCGACTCAGCCGTGGCGCTGCGCCCGCGGATCAACGGTTTCCTGCGCCAGCGGGTCGACGAGGCGAGCACGCTCGCCGAGGCCGACGCCGCGCTCGTGGCCCTCGCCGGCGAGATCGTCGTGCCCGAGGTCACCGCCGCGGCGGCACCCGCGCCCGTCGACGTCGACGCCGCCCCGGCGAACGCCGCCCCCGCGCCCGTCTCCGAGCCGGCGAAGCGCCCGGGAACCGCGGTCGCGACGAGCGGCGACGGCCCCGCGATCCCGCGGCTCACACTCGCCTGAGCGCGCCTTCGCAGGCGCTGAGCGTGCCCGCGGCCCGGGGTGCCCGCGCTCGCCCTGGCCCGGCGCCCGCGCTCGCCCCCGGCCCGGCGCCCGCGCTCGCCCCGGCGCGGCGCCCGCGCTCGCCCCGGCCCGGCGCCCGCGCTCGCCCCCGGCCGGCGCCCGCGCTCGCCCCCGGCCCGGCGCCCGCGCTCGCCCCCGGCCCGGCGCCCGCGCTCGCCCCGGCGCGGCGCCCGCGCTCGCCCTGGCGCGGCGCCCACCGGCGCCGGCCCGGCGTGCGAGAAAAGTGTCCGACGAGGACAATGATGTCGACCGCCGCTCCATGAGGCACAGGACCTCAGCCCGCGGCGGGTGTGTCCGACGCCGTGCGTCCACTCGCCTCGATGTGTCCGAAAAGGGCGGCGATGGAGCCCAGAAGGGACCATCCGGGGCTACCGAGAGATGCGCTCGAGCGACAGGTTGGAGGCGGACGGCCCGCCGAGCGCGATCAGCCCCGCGATCATGCCGGTGATCCCGATCAGCGTGAAGCCCCAGAAGAACGACAGCGAGGAGACGACGTCGGGCAGCATCAGCGCGCCGAGCGCGCCGCCGCCGTGGCCGAGGCCGTCGCACAGGGAGAAGCCGCTCGCGCGGGCGCGCGTGGGGAACGACTCGGCGGTGAAGGTGTAGGCGGCCTGCAGGTACATGCCGAGGGCCATCGAGGCGAGGAACGCGCCGACGATGAGCACCGTCTCCGAGGACGCCGCCCCGATCACGATCATCGCCGCGAGCCATACGAGCGCCGAGCCCGGCAGCAGCAGCCGCCGCTCGAAGCGCTCGACGGCGAAGATCATGACGATCGCGCCGACCGGGTAGCCGATCGCGCCGATCGCGAGGTACGACGTCCCGGCGGTGAGCCCATGATCCTTGAACAGCGCGGGCGCGTCGCCGAGGAAGCCGTAGTTGCCGATGTACCAGAAGAACCACATCACCAGGAAGAGCGCGACGCGCCGCACGTACGGCGGGCGCAGGAGCTCGGCGAACGGGAAGCCGCGGCGCGTGTCGACCTCGGCGGGATCGGGCTCAGGCAGGGTCGCGCCCCGCTCGCGCGCACGGCGCTCCATCTCGCCGACGAGCTCCTCGGCCTCGTCGAGATGGCCGTGGAGCGCCAGCCAACGCGGCGACTCGGGCAGCTCGAAGCGGGCCACCAGCGCGATCACCGCGATGATGCCGCCGATGAAGAACAGCCACCGCCAGCCGTTGTGCAGCGACGGGATGAGCGCGAGCGCGATCAGCGGCGTGACCGCCTGGCCGATGATCCCGACGAGGAACGTGACCACCGAGATCCGGCCGCGCAGCCGGGCCGGCGCCAGCTCGCCGATGTAGGTGGAGACGAGGTTGAGGTCGGCGCCGACGCCCATGCCCGTGATGAAGCGGAACACGACGAGCATCGCCAGGCTCTGCGCGGCGCCGTCGCCGAACGAGCCGATCGCGGTGAGCGTGATCGTCGCCAGCAGCATGCGGAAGCGGCCGACGCGGTCGGCGAGCCCCCCGATCACGATCGAGCCGGCGGCGTAGCCGATCAGTCCGATGGCGAGCGCGAGGAACGTCGACTCGTTGCCGGTGAGGTGGAACTGCGTCTGGATCTGCGGCAGCGCGAAGCCGATGTCCGTGATGTCGTAGAACGTGAAGAAGTAGCCCGTGCCGATGATCGCCAGGTAGAACCAGGGCAGCGCCCACACCGGAATGCGGTCCTGACGGGCAAGGATCGCGGCCGCGCGGCCGCGCGGCTCACCGGGTTCTGCCGCACCGGCGTGCGACCGCCGGGCGCCCGGGGCGCCGTGTGGCTGCTGGGTCTCGGCCCCGGGGCCGGGAGGCTCCTGCATCTGCCCGGCTCGTTACCCGTCCAAACGGCCAGTCATGCGCCGGTTGTTCAAGCGGTGACGAGCCGCGGGCCGACATCGTCCCCATGCTCACGGCCGCCATGTTCTCCCTTCACCGCCGCTACCGCCTCGTCACGCGCTCCGACTTCGACGGCCTCGTCTGCGCCGCGCTGCTCAGGGAGCTCGGCGTGCTCGAGGACATCCTGTTCGTCCATCCCAAGGACGTCCAGGACGGCCTGGTCGAGCTCACCGAGAACGACATCACGACGAACCTGCCCTACCGGCCCGAGGTCGCGCTGTCGTTCGACCACCATTCCTCGGAGACCGAGCGGGTCGGCGAGCAGGCCACCAACCGCGTGATGGTTCCCGACGCGGCATCGGCGGCGCGCGTCGTCTACGACTACTTCGGCGGCGAGCTCGCGTTCCCCGGCGTCAGCAAGATCATGATGGCGGCGGTCGACCGCGCCGATTCGGCCCGGCTCTCGCTCCAGGACGTGCTCCATCCGCAGGGGTGGATCCTGCTCAGCTTCCTGATGGACCCGCGCACCGGCCTCGGCCGCTTCCGCGAGTTCCGGATCTCCAACTACCAGCTGATGATGCAGCTGATCGACAGCTGCCTGACGCTCACGATCGGCGAGATCCTCGCCTCGCCGGACGTCGCGGAGCGCGTCGCGCTCTATGAGGAGCACGCGCCCGCCGCACGCGAGCAGATCCTGCGCTGCGCGACCGTGCACGGCACGACCGTCGTGCTCGACCTCCGCGACGAGGAGGTCATCCATCCGACGAACCGCTTCATGCTGTACGCGCTGTTCCCCGAGTGCCGGGTCTCGATCCACGTGCTGTGGGGCCTCCGCCGCCAGAACACGGTGTTCGCTGTCGGGCGCTCGATCATCGATCGCTCCTCGCGCGTCGACATCGGTTCGCTGATGCTGAGCCAGGGCGGCGGCGGGCATGAGGCGGCCGGGACCTGCCAGATCGAGAACGAGCGCGCCGAAGCCGTGCTCGCCGAGTTGCTGGATGCGATCTCCGACGGGGATCACGCGCCGCGCGTCGCCGCCTGAGCCGGGCCACGCTCGGGTCTGACTCCGGGCGTCAAACCAGTCGTGGCGCCGCATTTGGCGCCCAGAGCCTCGGGGGCCGACCCGCCCCCCAGAGCCCACGGCCCCCCGGGGATCGACTCCGGGCGTCAAACCCGTGGTGGCGCCGCATTTGGCGCCCAGAGCTCTGGGAGGCCAGCCTCGACCATGGGGTCGGCGCGAGTGGGCGGAAGAACGATGCGCCCGCACTTGAGGTCTGGCGCGCCCGGTCGATAACCCGGGGCGTGAGCGGTCCCTCGTTTCGCTTCTCCCTTGAGCGCGTCCGCGCTCTGCGGGAGCGTGCCGAAGACGCAGCCCGTGAGGCGCTGGCCGGCGCGATCCAGGAGCATCACCGCACGCGACTGGCGATGGAGCGGGCCGCGCAGGCGGTGCTGGAGGCGCGCGACGCCCAGCTGCGGGCGGTCCGCGCTCCGGTCGACGCGGCGGACCTGCTCGCCCGCCAGGCGTATCTCGAGCGCTCCGAACGTGACCACCGCGCCTCGCTCGACGCCGTCAACCATGCCGAGGAACGGGTCGCCGAGCAGCGCCTCAAGTTGACCGAGGCGGCCCGCGGACGCCAGGCGCTGGAGCGCCTCAAGGACCACCGCCGCTCCGACTTCGAGCGCGAGCAGGCGCGGCTGGAGAGCATCGCCCTCGACGAGGTCGCGCTCAACAACCATCGCCGCCGGGAGGCGGCGTGATCGGCCTCGGCATGTCGATGGCGCAGATTCTCCCGTCCCACGCGGAGAGCGGCACTCGGACCGAGCCCGCGGCGTCGGCCCCGGAGACGGCCGGCGCGACCGACGGCTCCCCGCCGCAGGACTTCGCCGCGACGCTCGGCAGCGAGGTCGCCCGGGGTGATGATCAGCGTTCGGACGTGCCCGCCAAGCCCGCGGGCGCCGTGCGCGATCGTTCCAATCCAGGTGAAAAAAACGCGCACCCGGCCGGTCATGACACGTCCCCGCTTGCCGCCGCGAGCGCCGGTGCCGCTGCGGCCAATACCACCGCGATGACGATCGCAACGCTCGCGGCTGCCGCCGCGGACAAGACGACCGCCAGGCTCGCCACCCCGGGCGCGGCAAGCGCCCCCTCGGCCGGAGCCACCCCGACCGGAGCCGCGACGGTGGCCCTTCCCGGGGCGGCCGGTCCGACGGCCGCGCCGTCATCCGACTCCCGCCCCGGCGCCCCGGCGCCCCCGCCGGCGGGCGCGCCGACCCTCTCCGCCGGGACCGCCACGGCCGGGACCGCCACCGCCGGGACCGCCACCGCCAGGACCGCCGCCGGGCCCACGGCGGCCGGGACCACGACCGAGGCCGTCACGACCCCCGCGGTCGCCACGCCCGGGACGTCCGCCACGACCCCCCAGCCCGCCACGCCGTCCGGAACGTCCGCCACGCCGTCCGGAACGCCCGCCACGCCGTCCGGAACGTCCGCCACG
>Ga0070737_10003827_pt1 | contig 15710 bp, 12 predicted proteins | sample Coa_R1_10_FD_66438 | JGI IMG/M metagenome (GOLD analysis project Ga0070737, IMG submission 66438) | Surface soil microbial communities from Centralia Pennsylvania, which are recovering from an underground coalmine fire - Coalmine... | ecosystem: Environmental > Terrestrial > Soil > Unclassified...
GCCGCAGCCTGCCCCGGCGAAGGCCGGGGGCGTTCGCGTTTGCCATCCAGCAAACGCAGTCTCGCTTTCGTGGGGGTGACGCAATAACCAAAATCACAAATATGGGGACGAAAACGTTTGCTTGATCATCGCAGGCTGCGAAAGCCGCAATCTCGCACGCTTCACAAACCCGTGGCGAGCTGCGTCGCCTGCCGGATCGCGCGCTTGGCGTCGAGCTCGGCGGCGACGTCGGCGCCGCCGATCACATGCACGGTGACGCCGGCAGCGATCAGTTCGTCTGCCAATGCGCGGTTGGATTCCTGCCCGGCGCAGATGATCACGTTGTCGACGGCGAGCGTCCGTGCTTCGCCGTCGATGGTGACGTGCAGTCCGGCGTCGTCGATCTCCCGGTATGTCACGCCCCCCAGCATGTGCACGCCTTTGGCCTTCAGTGCCGCGCGGTGCACCCACCCGGTGGTCTTGTTGAGGCGCTTGCCCGGACGTCCAGCCGTGCGTTGCAGCAACCACACCTCGCGCGGTGATTCTTCCACCTGGGGTTTGTCCAGCCCGCCGCGCTGCGCAAGCGAGGTATCGACGCCCCATTCGCGGGTCCAGCGCGCGATGTCGGTGGTGGGCGAAGGCGCAGGCTGCGTCAGGAATTCGGCGACGTCGAAACCGATGCCGCCCGCGCCGATGATCGCGACGCGCCTGCCGATGGGACGGATGCCCATCACCGCATCGCGGTAGCCGATAACCATCGGATGACCTTGTCCCGGAATCCTGGGATCGCGCGGCGTGACCCCGGTCGCGACGATCGTCGCATCGTAATTTTGTGCTCTCAGCATCGCCGCGGCCGCGTGTGTGCCGAGGCGCACATCGACGCCGGTTTCGGCGAGCAGGTTGCCCCAGTAGCGCAGCGGCTCATTGAACTCTTCCTTGCCGGGAATGCGCCTGGCCAGGTTGAACTGCCCGCCAATTTCGCTGGACTTTTCATACAGCGTCACTCGATGTCCGCGTTGTGCGAGCGTGGTGGCGCAGGCCAGTCCCGCCGGGCCGGCACCGATCACGGCAAAGTGCTTCTTCGCCACAAGAGGCGTATCCACCAGTTCTGTTTCGTAACACGCGCGCGGATTCATCAGGCACGACGCCCGCTTGTTTTCGAACACGTGATCGAGGCAGGCCTGGTTGCAGGCGATGCACGGATTGATGAGCGCTGCGCGGCCGCCGCGCGCCTTCGCCACCCAATCGGGATCAGCGAGGAACGGGCGCGCCATCGAGACCATGTCGGCGTCGCCGCGCGCCAGCACGCTTTCAGCGACCTCCGGCATGTTGATCCGGTTGGTGGTGATCAGCGGGATGCGCACGTGTTGCTTCATCCGCCGCGTCACCCAGGCAAACGCGGCGCGCGGCACGCTGGTGACGATGGTGGGAATGCGCGCTTCGTGCCAGCCGATGCCGGTGTTGATCAGCGTCGCGCCGGCGGCTTCGACATGCTTCGCCAGCGCGACGATTTCGTCCCATGCTTGCGCGCGATCGACCAGATCGAGCATCGATAGTCGATAGATGATGATGAAGTCGCGCCCGACCGCCTCGCGCGTGCGTTGCACGATTTGGACCGGAAGGCGCATCCGGCTTTCGGCCGAGCCGCCCCAGCGATCATTGCGCCGGTTGCTCCGCTCGGCGAGGAACTGGTTGATCAGGTAGCCCTCGCTGCCCATGATCTCGACGCCGTCGTAACCGGCGTCGCGTGCACGCGTCGCGCAGCGCACGAAGTCGCGGATCGTGCGTTCGACGCCGCGCCCGGACAGCGCGCGTGGCGTGAACGGTGTGATGGGTGACTTGATCGCGGAGGGTGCGACCGAGAACGGGTGATAGCCGTAGCGCCCCGCGTGCAGGATCTGCAGGCAGATGCGCCCGCCGGCGGCGTGCACGGCCTCCGTAATGCGGCGATGTTTCGCCGCCTGCCAGTGGGACGACAATCGGCTGGAAAACGGCTTCAGCCAACCCGCGACGTTGGGCGAGAAACCGCCGGTCACCATCAGTCCGACGCCGCCGCGAGCCCGCACGGCGAAGTATTCGGCCAGCTTTCCGAAGTCGCGCGCGCGATCTTCGAGACCGGTGTGCATCGAGCCCATCAGCACGCGGTTGGGCAAGGTGCAGAAGCCGAGGTCCAGCGGCGTGAACAGGTGCGGGTACGTGTTGCCGGGACGGGGATCGGATGAGGTCATCCGCGCGAGCATGGCGTCCGCGCATTGTGTCGGCAAGTACGTTGCGCGCTATGCTGCCGCCACCGCGCCTCCCGGCGCGAGTGGGGAAGGGGTGTTTCCATGGTGCGCGTGCGTATCGGATGGCTGGTTGCGCTGGTGGTTCTGGTCGGCGGTATGCTGGCGTTGTCGGCAGCCGCCACGCCGTTCCAGTTGGACGATTTGCAGAAGCTGGTGCGGTTGTCGGATCCGCAGATTTCGCCCGACGGCAAATCCATCGCGTTGGTGGTCTCGACGCCGGACTGGAAGACCGACAAGAACAAGAGCGAAATCGACGTGGTCACTGTTGCGACGGCGGCGCGCCGGACGCTGACGCACGATCGCGAGAACGTGTCCATGCCGCGCTGGTCGCCGGACGGCACGCTCCTCGCGTTTCTCGCGAAAGATTCGAAGAGCAAGAAGAAGCAGATCTATGTCATGCCGCTGGCGGGCGGCGACGCCCAGCGCATCACCGAGGTGAAGGAAGGCGTCGTGGAGTTCACCTGGAGTCCCGACAGCAGCCGAATTGCCTACATCACCCAGGATCCACCAGTCAATGAAAAGGCAATCAAGGAACACGACAAGGCCTTCCAGGTGACCGACGGCAATTTCCTGCTTCGCGAAGCCGTTGCGCCTTGGCACCTGTGGGTGGTCGACGCGGCTGGTGGCACGCCGACCCGGCTGACGGAAGGCTCTTTCTCGCTCCAGACCGAGCAGGAAGGCGCGACCCCGCTGGTGTGGAGCCACGATGGCAAGTTCATCGTTTTCACGAAATTTCCGAGTCCCTACTGGGGACCCTCGTTTCGCTCGGTGATCGCCGAAGTGCCGGCATCCGGACATGGCAAGCCCACGACGCTGGTTTCCGATCGGGGCGCCAACGACTTCGCATATGCGCCGGACAGCAACACGTTCGCCTTCCTGCGCGCGCGCAACGGCGACGAGAACAACGGCAACGCCGTATACGTCGGCGGCAACGGCCCGGCCCGCGACGCAACCGCGGCGCTGGCGCGCAACTTCAATGCATATGCATGGCTGTCGAACGGCAAGGCGCTGCTGTTGCAGGGAGAACTCGGCACGAATTCGGTGCTGTGGGAGCAACCGCTGAACGGCGCCGCGCGGGTGCTCCAGCTCGGCGATATCGCGGCAGGCAGCCAATTCACGGTCGCGAAGAACGGCGAAATTGCGTTTCTGGGCAGCACCCCGACGCACCCGGACGAGCTGTACGTGATGACCTTGCCGAACGCGAAGCCGCGCCGCTTGACCGACGTCAACGCGTTTGTGGACAAGCTCGAACTCGGACGGACGGAATCGGTGCAGTGGAAGAACGACGGCTTCGACGAGGACGGTGCGCTGACGTACCCGGTTGGTTATCGCAAGGGCAAAGCCGCTCCGCTGGTCCTGTTGATCCATGGCGGTCCGGAAAGCGCTTCCACCACGCGTTTTTCGCCGCTGGCGCAGTTGCTGTCCGCAGCGGGTTTCCTGGTTTTCCAGCCCAACTACCGCGGCAGTACCAATCTTGGCGACGCGTACCAGCACGCGATCTTCCGCAACACCGGCGAAGGTCCTGGCCAGGACGTGATGGCTGGCGTCGCCGCGGTCGAAAAGCTCGGAATCGTGGACAAGAACCGCATCGGCGTATCGGGATGGTCCTACGGCGGCTACATGACGACCTGGCTGACCGGTCATTACGACGCGTGGAAGGCAGCGGTGTCCGGAGCGGCGCTGACGGACTGGGTCATGGATTACACGATCGCCTATTACCAGATGGGCGACGTGTATTTCTTCGGCAGTACGCCCTGGACGAACGAGGGCTGGGAGATCTGGCGGCAGCAGTCACCGATCACGTCCGTCCGCAACGTCAAGGCACCTACCCTGATCATGGGCGATGTCGGCGATTCCAATGTCCCGCTGGTCAACAGCTACGAGTGGTATCACGGCCTGCGCGACAACGGTGTCACGGTGGAATTTTGGGCGTATCCTGCCGATACGCATTTCCCCGGCGACATCGTGCAGCAGACGGACGTGTATCGGCGCTGGGTAGGCTGGATGAAGAAGTATCTCGAGTAGTGCAACACCGGTTCGGGAGGGGTGCCGGGCAGGATGCCGCATTGAAACTCGACAGCGGGGATTCCGACATGGGCAGGTTCGCGCGCACCTGGCAGTTGATGGGCGCTTCCTGGGAGATGTTGAAGCAGGACAAGCGCCTGATCGTGTTTCCACTGATCTCCGGCGTGGCTTTGGCGATCATCATCGCGTTGTTTGCCGTGCCCATGTTCATCGAAATGGGCGGCCACCCGACGGGGCCGGTGCGGTTCTCGCCGCAGATGTACCTGCCCCTGTTCGTGTTTTACTTCCTCGATTATTTCGTGATCATCTTCTTCAACTCGGCGCTGATCGCCTGCGTGTTGAAGCAGATCGCCGGCGGCCAGCCGACGCTCGGGTACGGGCTCGCCTTCGCCTGGCAACGCTTGCCGCAGATCCTAGGCTGGGCGCTGCTGACGAGCACCGTCGGTATCCTGCTTCGCCTCCTGGAACAGAAGGTCGGATTCATCGGCCGCATCGTCGTCGGATTGCTGGGCATGGCTTGGTCGGTCACTTCGTTCCTGGTGGTGCCGGTGCTGGTGGCCGAGGGCAGCGGCCCGATCGAGTCCTACAAGCGCTCGGTGGAGATGCTGAAGAGCACGTGGGGCGAGCAGATCATCGGCAACGTGAGTTTCGGACTGCTGTTCGCCCTGTTCGGAATCGTGCCGGCGGCGATCCTGTTCTTCCTGGTCCTGCAGGTGGGCCAGGCTGCAATGCTCATAGTCGGGGCAATCCTGGTGATCTGGCTGGTTGCCTTGGCGCTGGTGCAATCCACCTTGCAGACGATTTACCAGGTGGCGATCTACCTCTACGCCGCGAACGGCGAGGCGCCGACGGGTTTTGACAACCAACTGGTCGCCGACGCATTTCGCCCGAAGCCGTCGAAGGGTTGGACGTGATAATGGTCGATCCGACGAAAACGGTGAGGCCGGATCGGTGAACCCGCAAGAGGTCCTGGAATTCTGGTTCGAACAAGCGACTCCGGAACAGCATTTCCGTACGGATGCGGCATTCGATCGCGCGATCCGCGAACGTTTTGCGGATGTGCATGAAGCTGCGGCGCGCTGCGAACTGTCGATGTGGCGCGCCGCGCCTGACGGGCGACTCGCCGAAATCATCGTGCTGGACCAGTTTTCGCGGAACCTTTTTCGCGGCAGCCCGCGGGCGTTCGCGACCGATGCCCTGGCGCTCGCCTTGGCGCAGGAGGCGATTCGCGCGGACGCCGATCGGGACATGCCTGCGGCGCGCCGGGCCTTCCTGTACATGCCTTTCATGCATTCGGAGTCGCGCGTCATCCACGCTGACGCCGAGCGTCTGTTCCGGCAGCCGGGTCTCGAGGGCAATTACAAATTCGAGTTGAAACACAAGGCGATCATCGATCGTTTCGGCCGTTTCCCGCACCGAAACCAGGTGCTCGGCCGCCAATCCACGCCCGATGAACGGACGTTCCTGCAGGAACCCGGATCGTCATTCTGATCCGCTGTCGACGCTTGCCTGGCGCCCGCGTGCTGTCCGCCGCCGCCGCACCCACCAGCCGATGCCGGTGACGCCCACCACCAGCACCGCATCCACCAAGTAGCGCAAGGAATCGTGCGCATCGAACCAGCCACTCACGAGATCGTCGCGCGTAATCATGCGCGCGGCGGTCCACGCGATCGCGGCCGCGCCGATGTAGATGATCACGGGCCAGCGTTCGATCAGCTTCAAGAGCAGGGTTGAGCCCCAGACCACCAGCGGCACACTGATCAGCAATCCGAGCGCGACGAGGCCCAGATGGCCGCCCGACGCGCCGGCGATCGCCAGCACGTTGTCCAGTCCCATCAGTGCGTCGGCCAACATGATCGTGCCGATTGCGCTCCAGAAGTCGGTGGCGCGGCGCATCGGGTGGCGCGGGTTGCCACTGTGCTCGTCCTGCAGCAGCAGACGCATCGCGATGGGAATCAGCACGAATCCACCAATGAGCATCAGGCCGGGAATCTTCAGCAGCCAGATCACCCCCGCGGTCATCCCCACGCGAACCGCTATCGCGCCGACCGTGCCCCAGAAAATCGCGCGGAAGCGGTGGTGCTCGGGAAGATTGCGCGCTGCGAGCGCGATCACGATCGCGTTGTCGCCGGCGAGCACGAGGTCGATGAGGATGATTGAACCCAGCCCGCTCCAGAACGCGGCGTCGAGGGGGTTCTGAAACACGGCTTGGATGGGGGACATGGGTTCTCCTGGCGGCAACGATCGAACCTCCCGCGGCCGCTTGTGCGGCACGGGAAGAACGAAAGTCTCGCGCGCGGTGGGGAACCGCCGTGGCGACCGGAACCATGAGGGTCCGTGTTGACGACCGCCACGCGAACCCGGATCAGGACCGGGCCCGGTGCTACTCCCTTTCGGGGCAACCCGATGATTGTTGCGGGGTGGCGAGTCGGCAGTCAAGGCCAGCGGTCTGGCAAAATGATCGGTTGGCATTACCAGCCTTGGACAGGAAAACACCCGTGAGCCACGCCGATATCCGTTCCGCGACACGCCCCGCGCCCGATCAAGCCCTGCTGGACGTGGCCGATTACGTGCTCGACTACCACATCGAGTCGCCGGAGGCCTGGGACACCGCGCGCTACATGCTGATGGATGCGCTGGGCTGCGCGATGCTGGCGATGAAGTTCCCGCAGTGCGTGAAGCACCTCGCGCCGATCGTGCCTGGTGCGACGCTCGCGGGCGGTACGAAGGTGCCCGGCACCGCGCTGGAACTCGATCCCGCGCAGGCCGCGTTCTGCATCGGCACCCAGATTCGTTGGCTGGACTTCAACGACACCTGGCTCGCGGCCGAATGGGGCCACCCCTCCGACAACCTCGGCACGATACTGGCAGTAGCGGACTGGCTGTCGCGCAGCAATCTGCGCAACGGCCGTAAACCGCTGACGATCCGCGACGTGCTGCATTGGGCGATCAAGGCGCACGAAATCCAGGGTTGCTATGCATTGAAGAACAGCTTCAATCGGGCCGGCATGGACCACGTGATCCTGGTGCGGCTGGCCTCGACCGCGGTGGCGGCGGCCATGCTGGGCGGCGATCGCGAGCAGGTGATCACCGCCGTGTCGAACAGTTGGATCGACAACGGTTCGCTGCGCACCTACCGGCACGCACCCAACACCGGTCCGCGCAAGAGCTGGGCCGCGGGCGATGCCTGCCGGCGCGCGGTGATCCACGCCTTGAATGCCGTCACCACCGACGAGCCGAGCTACCCGTCGGCGCTGAGCGCGAAGACCTGGGGCTTTTACGACGTCGCTTTCGGCGGAAAGCCATTTGAGTTCGAACGGCCGTTCGGCAGCTACGTGATGGAAAACGTGCTGTTCAAGATCAGCTATCCGGCCGAGTTCCACGCGCAGACCGCGGTGGAGTGCGCGATGAAGCTGCATCCGGAAGTCAAGGACCGCATCGACGACATCGAGCGCGTCGAGATCGAAACCCAGGAAGCCGGCGCACGCATCATCGACAAGACCGGCCCGCTCGCCAACTACGCCGATCGCGATCATTGCATCCAGTACATGGTGGCGGTACCGCTGATCTTCGGGCGGCTGGTGGCCGAAGATTACGGTGACACGATCGCTGCCGACCCGTGTATCGATGGCTTGCGCGCGAAAATGACGGTGAAGGAAAACCCGCAATTCACCAGGGATTATTTCGATCCGGAGAAACGTTATATCGGCAATTCGGTGCAGGTTTTCTTCAAGGACGGTTCGAAAACGGGAAAGGTCTCGATCGATTACCCGATCGGCCACCGCCGGCGCCGCGCAGAGGGCATTCCCGTGTTGCTGGAAAAGTTCCGCCGCGCCTTGGCTGGGCATCTGTCGGACGCTCAAGCCGACCGGATTGTTCATGTTTGTGAACAAACGGAGACTCTGCTGGCCACGACGGTGCCGGAATTCATGGACTTATTCGCTGTGGCTCCTTCCTCCTGAGTTCTCCATGAACAAAAAGGGGCGGTCATGACTAAATTGTTTGTTTTTTGCTAAACTGACGCAGCCGTAGCGGAATGGGTCGGCATAAGACAAACGGCCTAGAATCCGCGCAGTAATCTTGCGGTCAAGGGAAACACGGCGTCGTGCCGAAAGCGCGGAGCTGAAGAATCAACAACGAGGAGACTCTCCGATGAAACGTAACGGCTTGTTCGCGGTCATCGCGCTGGCCTTGGGTACTGTAGGCGTGATGTCGGTCGCGCACGCACAGGACACGGGCGCAGCGGCAGCAACAACGGGTAGCTTTGCGAATCCCAACTACAGCAGCTGGTACATCGTGCCGCGCATCGGCGTGGTCGTTCCCGACAGCAGCCGTCAAGTTCAGACCGATCCGATCGGCGGCCTCGGTGTTGGCTTCTGGGTGAACCCACACTTCACCCTGGATGTCGAGGCCACGACTGACAATGCGGACTACAAGGATTCCTCGATCCGCGCAGGCAAACAATGGGAAACCGACGGCATCGACGTTGCGGGCCGCTACTATTTCATGGACCCGTCCTCGCAGTGGCGCCCATTCCTGATGGGCGGTGTCGGCATGTGGCGTCACGCCGCCGTGTCCGGCCAGCTCGCCCAGGCGGGTGGCTATTTCGGCAACATGCCGAACAGCAATGGCTACGGCTGGGGCCCGGGCGCAACGGTCGGCGTGGGCGTGCTGTACAACGTCAATGACCGCGTCGCGCTGCGTGGCGAAATCGCCGCCCGTTACTATCGCGACACGACTTCCGCCCAGCTTGCCGGTCTGGCTGGCCCCGGCCTGCCGCACACGTACGGCCCGAAGCAGTGGCTGGATTCGATGGCGACCATCGGCCTCGTGATCAACATGGGTCACGCCGCGCCGCCGCCACCGCCTCCGCCGCCACCGCCTCCGCCGCCGGCTGCACCGCCGCCGCCACCGCCGCCGCAGAACGTGGTGATCGACCTGCGTGGCGTGAACTTCAAGTTCGACCGGCCGAAGCCGGGTGAGCACGACATCGGCCCGACATTGAAGCCGCCGGCGTCCGACTCGTTGGCGATCCTCAACCAGGCGGTCGACACGCTGAACCGCTATCCGCAGGTCAACATCGAGATCGACGGCTACACCGATTCCATCGGTACGGCTGCCTACAACCAGAAGCTGTCGGAACGCCGCGCGAATATCGTCGACGCATACCTGACATCGCATGGCATCGACTCAAGCCGCATCACCGCAGTGAAGGGCTTCGGCAAGAACGATCCGATCGACACCAACAAGACCGCGGCAGGCCGTCAGCGCAACCGTCGCGTCGAGTTCAAGGTCGAACAGCCTCAGGGTGGCGGCATGTAAGTTGCCCTCGGATGAGCCGGCACGCGTCACGCCGGCAATTCCGGAATCGGTACGAAAAAGCCCGGCGCGAGCCGGGCTTTTTTTACAGTGCGTCCACACCGGTCGGACCGGGTCCCACCCGAGCAAGTGCGACGCGTGTCGCTATCCTGATCGCATGACTCAACCCTCGTTGCACATGCATGACAAACCCGAACCGCGGCAATTACATTCGCACGGACGGCGTGAAAGCAGCGACGCGTCGATGCAGCCGCCGCGACACGGTCTCGCACGAATGTTGTCGCGCATGGGCGTGTGTTCGCGCAGCGAAGCAACGCGACGGATCGAAGCGGGTCGCGTGCGCGTCAACGGCAAGGTGGTGCGCGATCCGGAAATGGCTACAGATGCCGTCAAGGACGACATCGAGATGGATGGTGTTCCGCTGCAGTCGCGCGGGCACGTTTGCATCGCCGTCAACAAGCCGCGTGGATTGGTCGTCAGCACGTCCGACGAACACGGTCGCGAAACAGTGTACGCGCTGCTCCGCGACGCCGGTTTGCCGTGGCTCGCGCCGATCGGCAGGCTCGACAAGGCCAGCGAAGGCTTGCTGCTAATGAGCAACGACCCCGCGTGGGCGGTGCGCCTGACTGATCCCGATGCGCACATCGCAAAAACCTACCGCGTGCAGGTGCGCGGCTTGCCTGATCAGGCGACGTTGCGGCGTTTGCACAGCGGTGTGATCGACCGCGGAGAGCGTCTGTCCGCCGAGTCGGTGCGGATGATTGGCTGCGGAGAGAAGAATGCCTGGCTGGAGATCATCCTGACCGAGGGCCGCAATCGGCAAATCCGGCGCATGCTCGCGGCATGCGGACATGACGTGTTGCGTTTGATGCGCGTGGCGATCGGCTCACTCGAACTGGGTGATCTGCCCAAGGGTGCCTGGCGGATGTTGACTGCCGCGGAGATTGACGCGTTGTCCCCGCGTTGAAACGCGACTCGGGTTGCGCCTCAAGCAGCCAGCGGCGTGGCGCCGATCCAGGTTTCAGTCACGCGCAAATCCTCATCGACGACGGTGAAGTCCGCGCGATAACCCTTTGCGATGCAGCCGTGCGTCGCGCCGAGCCCGAGGAATTCCGCCGGATAAGTCGAAGCCATGCGTGCGGCTTCGTCCAGCGGCACCCCCAGCATTCGGACCGTGTGGCGCACGGCGTCGATCATGTCGAGCGCCGAACCGGCGAGTGTTCCGTTTGCGGTCTGGCACATGCCGTCGCGTACGGTGATGGTCTCGCCGTTCAGCACGAACGACGGATTGGCCGCGCCGACCGGCGGCATCGCATCCGTGACGAGGAACACCTTGCCGCGCGGTTTGGCCTTCAGCGCGATGCGCAGGCTGGCAGGATCGACATGATGGCCATCGACGATGACACCGCACCAGGATTCCGAATCGTCCAATGCCGCACCCACCATGCCTGGTGCGCGACTGGTGAGCGGCGACATCGCATTGTACAGATGGGTGAATCCGCGCACGCCTGCGTCCAGCGCCGTGCGTACCGTCTTGTAATCGGCGTTGGAGTGGCCCGCGGAAACGACCACACCCATTCCTGCGAGCTGGCGGACCGCATCGGGTGCCACGCATTCCGGCGCCAGCGTCAGCAGGGTCACGCTGCGCTGCAGTGATCCGGCCAAACGCAGTTCGTCGGCGTTCGGCGTGTGCAGGAACTTCGCAGCGTGTACGCCCTTGCGTTCGCGGCTGATGAACGGACCTTCGAGATGAATGCCGAGCACGCCCGGCACGCCTGCATCGACCGCTGCAGCGACTGCTGCGATTGCGGCGCGCATCTTGTCGGTGCTGTCGCTGATGAGCGTGGGCAGAAAACCCGTCGTGCCGAAGCGCCGGTGTGCCGCACCGATCGTCCTGATGCCCTCCACCGTCGTCTGGTCGTTGAACAGCACGCCGCCCCCGCCGTTGACCTGGCAGTCGATGAAGCCCGGCAGCAATCGCCGGCCGGACAGGTCATGCGTCCGTACGTCGGCTGGCAGTTCCGCTCGCGTGGTGATCGCAGCGATGCGTTCGCCCTCGACGATCACCGCCGCGTCGTCGCGCCATCCGTGCGCCGTCAACACGCGGCCATTGATCAATGCCACCTGCATCACACCGTCTCCGTCACTTTGGCAAGATGCGGCGGATGATCGGGGTCACGGCCGCGCCTGATCGCCAGCGCGTTGACCGCGCGGTAGAAGCTCTGGATCGCGAGGATCGGCGCGCACATGGGTTGGCTGGTCGCCACGATCGGCAGTGCGCCGCGTCCGGATGCCCCCGGCGCTGCGGTCCACACCTCGGCGCCTCGGCGATGGAAGTCACGCGCGGTGGCCATGGCGCCCGCGAGCGCGTCATCATCCTGAGCGAACAGCAGTACCGGCAGGCGCGGACCGACCAATTCCATCGGGCCGTGGCGAACTTCGGCGCTGCTGAATGCCTCGGCATGCAGGGCACAGGTTTCCTTCAATTTGAGTGCCGCTTCCTGCGCCGCGGCGAGGCCGTAACCGCGGCCGAGCACGAAGAGGTCTTGCATGTCCTGCAATCCGTCCACCAGCGGTGACCAGTCGAGCGCGAACGCCCGGCGCAGTTGTTCCGGCAATTCGTGCAGCGATTGCAGCAGCGATGCGTCGCCGCACCAGTGCACGACCAGGTGCAGCACCGCGGCCAGCGAGCCGATGAAACTCTTGGTCGCCGCCACGCTGCGTTCCGGACCGGCCTGCAGCGGAATCACCGTATCGGCCAAGGTGGCCAGCGGTGATCCCTCGGCATTGACCATTGCCACCACGCGCGCACCAGCCATGCGCGCAGCCTCGGCGCTGCGCAGCAGGTCGGGGCTTGCTCCGGATTGAGAGATGACGAGGTACAACGCGCCGCGGAGTTGCAGGGGCACCGCATAGATCGATTCGACCGACGGCGACGCCGAAGCGGTGACGCAGCCGGTCTGCGTTTCGATGACGTACTTGGCATAGGTGGCCGCGTGATCGGAACTTCCGCGCGCGCAGGTGACGACGAAGGGCGGCGTGTCGTCGCGCAGCATCGCGGCAAGCCGGCGAACTTCCGCATCGTTCCGTTCGATCTGCCTTGCGACGGTGTCGGCGGCTTCCGCGGCCTCCCGGTGCAACGCGGTGGATTCTGGATCCATGTCGAGGGAGCGGGGTGCGGACACGCTGTCGGAAAAATCATTCATTGCTTTGGACGTGGCGGGGCGGTCGAACCGCGCACCACCAGTTCGGGGCTGAAGCCTTCGTTTTCGACATCACCGCCGTGGATCTGCGCGATCAGCAAGCGGGTCGCGTGCTCGGCGATCAATTCGGTGCGTTGCCGCGAGGTGGTGAGCGAAGGCCACGAGTGTCGCGAGAACGGGCTGTCCTCGAATCCCGCAACCGACAGGTCGTAGGGAACGTGCAAGCCGGCCGCGCGCGCCGCGGCCAGTACGCCCGCGGCGATTTCATCGTTGGAGCCGAAGATGGCGGTCGGAGGCTCGGGCAGCCCCAGCAATCGGCGCGCGCCGCGAAAACCGTCATCGAAAGAGAAATCGCCCTCCAGGATCAACTCCTCGTCCAAAGGCACGCCGTAATCCTGCATGGCCTTCTCGTAACCCTTGTAGCGCTCCGGGCTGGAGCGGTGCTGCTTTCCGCCCCACAGGAAGCCGATGCGCACGTGGCCGAGCTGGATCAGGTAAGCCGTTATCGCGTAGGCGGCATCCCGATCATCGACGAAGACGCAGGGAAAACCATCGTGGGGATCCTCGGCTGCCGAGATGATCCGCACCAGCGGAATGTTGTAGGCGGTCAGTTCGCGCAGCAACGCCATCCGCTCGGACATCGGTGGCGCGAGCACCAGTCCCGCCAGGCGGGATCGATGCGTGAGATCGCGCAGCTCTTCGGCGAGCCTGGGTCCGCGGGAGTTGCAGGGATGGATCTGCAGGCCGAAACCCATTTCGCGACACGCCGCAAGCGCACCCTGTTGCACCGCGATGATGTAATAAGGGTTGGGGTTGTCGTACACGAGCCCGATCGCGTACGCCTTCGCGCTGCGCAGGCTGCGCGCGGACAGGTCGGGCCGGTAATCGAGCTGTTCGATCGCCCTCAGCACGCGCTCGCGCGTCTGTTCGCGTACCGAGCCTTCGCGGTTGATGACGCGCGAAACGGTTTTCAGCGATACCCGGGCTTGCTTCGCGACATCCCGGATGGTGGCGGGTCCCAATGGAAACTCCTTGGCGGATGGGTGCGGGTTGCGCGCAATGCGCCGAAAGTTACGAAGTGGCGGCTGCGGAATCGATCGCACGCGCGCCGCGGGACTGCCCGACCCTGTGCCCGAGAAGTCCGTAGAACAGAATGTAGGCATATCCGGGTGCCATCACCAGCAAAAATGCCAACTGGAAGTTGATGAATTCTTCGATGTTCACGAAGATCTGCGGGATCACGGCGCCGCCGGCGATGCCCATGATCAGCAGCGCAGAACCGAATTCGGTGCGATCGCCGAGTCCCTTGATCGCCAGCGGAAAAATCGCGGGCCACATCATCGCGTTGGCGAAGCCGAGTGCGGCCACGAACGCCACCGACACGTAGCCGTGTGTGACCCAGGCAGCAAAGGCAAACACCACGCCCAGCACCGCCGATGCCGCGAGATAGCTTTGCTGCGAGATGAAGCGGGGCGTCAGCGCGACGCCCAGCAGATAGCCGACCAGCATTCCGATCATGGTCCACGTCGTCAGGTGCTTGGCCGCGTCCAGCGCCATGCCCGCGGACTGGCCATAGATCACGATGCCGTCGCCGGCCATCACCTCCATGCCCACGTAGACGAAGATGCACACCACGCCCAGCCACAGATGCGGGAAGCTGAAGATGCTGCGCCTGGACGAGGATCTTGCTCCCGCGTCTGCGCGGTTTTCCTCCGGCCTGATTTCCGGCAGCGAAGAAAACACGATCCAGATCGCCAGCACCACCAGTACCGCCGCCATCACCACGTAAGGCATGAATGCCCGCGACACAAACGCGTGCTGCAGCGCCGCCCGCGCGCTCGACGAAGCGGCCGCACTGATCTTGTCGGCATACGCAGTGGCACCACTCAGCAGCAGCGCACCGAACACGATCGGCGCCACCGCGCCCGCGGCCTTGTTGCAGATGCCCATGATCGCGACGCGTTTGGCGCCGCTTTCGATCGGACCGAGGATGCTGACGTAAGGATTGGACGCGGTTTGCAGCAGCGCGAGACCCGCGCCGATCACGAACAGCCCGACCAGCGCGCCCGAGTAGCTGTACCTTGCCATGAATTCGGCGAACAGTACCGAACCGACGGCCATCACGAACAGTCCGAGCGCCATGCCCTTTTTCATCCCGGTGCGTTTCAGCACGACCGCCGAAGGCAGCGCCAGCACGAAGTAGGACACATAGAACGCCAGCGGGATGAAAAACGCACTGACGTTGTCCAGATCGAAACCCACTTTGACGAACAGGATCAACGACGAGTTGAGCCAGGTGACGAAGCCGAAAATCGCAAACAGTACGCCGATGATCACCATCGACATCACGTAATGCGACTGCTGCGGCTGGCTTGCGGTAGTAACCATGGTTCGCGCCTGTTCTCGACAGTGGATCGGGGATTATGGAGCAATCCGCCGCTGACCAACGTTGTCAGAATTTTGTCCCGGGGCGAGTATCGCACGTGCGTGAGCTCAAATGACAGGGGCTGGCGATGCAATCCAGGATTGGTGCAATGCAGCACCACCGCCCTGCACGCAGCCTGCTCATTACCGGGATTTCAGCAAAAAACCGGCTCCGGCCGCCGCCTTCGCACGCGTCAGGAATTGCTGCGTCGCAAATTGACAACGTTGTCATTCGTGACACACTGGCGCCCATTCAAGTTGCCCGAGAGCAGGATGAGTGTGGCCGCCGATCGTTTGAGCCAGCATGCCAGCCTCCGGACGCAACCTTTTCTGGCGGCGGACGTCGGCGGAACGCATGCGCGGGTGGCATTGATGCGTGCGGCCAGCGGGCGCGGGCGCGAGTTCGAGATGCTGGCGTACCGCAAGTTCGCGTGCGCCGACTTCGCGGGGCTGCCGGAGCTGTTGAGGGCATTCG
>Ga0070737_10003828_pt1 | contig 15708 bp, 14 predicted proteins | sample Coa_R1_10_FD_66438 | JGI IMG/M metagenome (GOLD analysis project Ga0070737, IMG submission 66438) | Surface soil microbial communities from Centralia Pennsylvania, which are recovering from an underground coalmine fire - Coalmine... | ecosystem: Environmental > Terrestrial > Soil > Unclassified...
CGGTTTGAATCATGCCTTGCAGGCGCTGGTCGTTTTCGCTATCGATCGAACGGCCGATGGAGCTGACCACGCCGACCGTCAATGTCCCTTCCAGGCCGAACGGATTCCCAATCGCCAGCACCTTCTGCCCAACCTGCAAGTGATCCGAGTCGCCCAGCTTCAAATAGGAGAACCTGGTCTTCGGCTCGATTTTAATGAGAGCCAGATCGTCGGAGCGATCCGTGTCGAGCGCCTTGGCGTAGTATTGCGTCTGGTTGGAAAGCGTCACCTGAATACGGCTGCTGCCCGAGATCACGTGATAATTCGTCAGGATGAAACCGTTATCTTCGATCAGGAAGCCGGAGCCCAGGCTTTGCGAGGCCACCGGTTGATAAAAGAAATCGCGCCTCACCGTGGTGCTCGTGATGTATACGGTGGCGAGACGCGCGGCTTTGTAAATGTCGATGTTGTTCTGCTCTTCCGGCGTAAGCCCGGCTCCGTGCACCGCCGACTGCGACGGCAGTGCAAGACCGACGCGGGCTAACGGCGCGGCGGCGTCGCGAACGCTCCAGTTGGCGCGCGAGGTCAACCATACCAGCCCAAGCGCAACAACAAAGGCCAGTAGAAACGTTCGCGCGATCATGGCTGCGCCTCGGCCAATCGCTTCAAGTCACGAAATATTGCTTCCACCTGCAGAATCGTACTTTGCTTCTCGCCGTCGGTATCCACCACATAATGAGCATGCCGCTTCTTTTCCTCGAGCGGCAACTGCCTCGCCAGGCGCGCCAGCACCTGCTCACGCGAGGCATGGTCGCGCTTCATACCGCGGGCGATCTGCGTCTCCTCGTCGCAGGCGGTTAAAATCAGGCGGTCGAAGGCGCGGTCGCGGCCGGTTTCTATCAGAATGGCGGCCTCGATTACGGCGATCCCGCGCGCGTCCTGTCCTTCGAACTGTTTCAGCAGCTCTTCTTCGGCCGCGATAACTGCCGGATGCACAAAACTGTTTAGCTTTTCGAGAAGTTCGGGGCTTTGAAACACCAGAGCCGCGAGTTTTTTTCGATCGATCTCGCCAGCCTCCCTCAGGATCTCCGGCCCGAAGGCTTCGAGTGTAGGCCCATAGGCTGCCGCGCCCGGCTCCAGAACGGCATGCCCGAGCAGGTCGGCGCGGATGACGTGGCAGCCCAACTTCTCGAGTTCGCTCGCAACGAACGACTTGCCGCTCGCATAGCCGCCTGTGAGCCCGACCTTTAGCATTGCCGCTGCGCTTACCCGAGATGCTGCTCGGCCAATTGCACTGTATTGGCCATCAGCATCGCAATCGTCAAAGGACCAACGCCTCCGGGCACGGGCGTATATGCCGCGGAGAGCTCCTGCATCGCCAACGGCTCGACATCTCCCACCAGCGTTGTCCCGTTTTTAGCAAACGCGGCCATACGCCGCTCATCGTGACCGAACAAGCGCCGGACCTCCGCTTCGTCAGTAACGCGATTCATCCCGACGTCGACGACGACCACACCCGGCGATAGATGCTCGCGCGTAATCAACGCCGGCTTGCCGATGGCCGCAACCAGGATCTCCGCGCGCCGGCACTCGGCGGCAAGGTCCCTGGTTTTCGAATGGCAAATCGTCACCGTCGCGTTCTCGTGCAGCAGCATCAGCGCCATGGGTTTGCCGACGATGTCGCTTCTACCCACCACGACAGCGCGTTTGCCTGCTATCGGCACCTGGTAACGCTTGAGCATCTCAATGATTCCGGCGGGCGTACAGGCACGCGGCGCGGGGCGATTGGCGACCAGGCTGCCCACATTAAACGGATGGAATCCGTCCGCGTCCTTGGCGGGATTGACAGCCAGCAGAATCTGGCGCTCATCAATGTGCTTAGGCAGGGGGCTTTGTACCAATATTGCATCTACTTGCGGATCATTATTAAAGCGACAGATTAGCTCAAAAAGATCCTGCGTACTGATGCTTCCATCGGGGGTTGAATCCAGGCTGCGAATCCCCAGCTCCTGGCAGGCTTTGATTTTATTTCGAACGTAGATCTGTGAGGCTGGATCGTCTCCGACCAGGACGACCGCCAGTGCGGGAGCACGGGCTTTCGCCCGCAACGCCTCTACGCGCGGGCGAAGTTCAGCCAGAATGTCTTGGTTGATCTTCTTGCCATCGAGGACTGCCCCGCTCATGCACTCGTGAGGATAACAGAGGGTGGCCTCCGGTCCACGACGCGCATCGCGGCGATCAAGTGTCCAACGATGCGCGTTCCCCGCGCGCCGCAGACGGATGCAAGCGGCACCGGCGCATTGGTCGCGGGATCGCGATAAAACACGCGATCGGGCCAAGTGCGCCGTCCTTCGAAGTTTTCCGGATATTCGCGCAGGACGTCGATTACGGTGTGCACAATGCGCAGCATCTGCGGCTGGCGATACTGCGGCATGAAGACGACATGGCTCCAGCGCTCGCGCCGGACCTCATGAATGAACCCCGCCAGCGTATCGGCTCGCGAGAGATTGAGGATCGCGTTCGGCTCGACTCCGTGGCGGTCGCCGCCAGCGACGACCGGCATATCAAAACTCTTTCCCATTTCGATGACGCGGCGATTCTCGCGCAGGGTGCGCAGCCCGTTCAACTCGAGCGCGTGAAGGCAGCGCCGGTGCCGGCGCAACAGGGCCGCGAGCGCCGCTTCATGATTGTCTTGCCCGATCCCCTTCTCGTCCCAAAGCGGATGATTCAGCACGATCAGCACGTCCGGATCTGTATTCAGCAGTGACAGAATGCGTGATAACTCAGCCGGCTGCGGCTGCGCGGTGTAGGCTGCGAGCTGCCGCATGATTTCAGTGGCCTTGTCTGGCGGCAGGTTATGTACGCCCAGATGGAAGAACGTATTGCCGAAGGGAATGCTCCATTCGGTCGAAACGGGCGCGCTCGAGAAGCGCTCCAGAACACGCAGCTGCGTGCCGGCGCGAATGTCATCGTGATCGGTCAAGGAAACCAGGCCGGGCAGTTGGAACTGCGCCTCGATCTGCTTCTGCTCCAATCGATGCGCCTGCCGAGCAGCCAGCGGCGGAGTCCAAAAGCCACGCTGAAGGTCCAGGCTGACGTTCCAGATGCGTTTGTACTCGGCCTCTTTGCGGCGAATGGCACGCCGCAGGTACGGCACACTAGCGATGAACGGAGCCGCGCTATCCAGGCTTTCTTCGGAATACATGGTGTGACTGTGCAGCGATACGCCCGTGCGAAAATGTTTCGCTATTGAGCGGTTCTGCCATAAAAACTGGAGCCGGGTAGTCGCTGTAGCGCACATCCGAAGCACCCTCCTGGCCACTAATGTGCCGGAAGAGTGTTGCTTTTCGGTTACTGCCTCGTTAAAACATTCTGCAATCGGAATGTTCTTAGAGGAGAGTAAGTTTCATTTCCGCTAATTTTGATAAGGCCCTCGAAGAGCGCGCCGTACTCCTTCTTGCGTTTCGCAATCTGCTCCTCCCGTTGCCGCAGGAATGCGAAGCGAAACGGCGAGTAAGCCTCCAACTGTTCCAAATAGGGGCCGGTGTACAGTCGCTGCGCGCTCGCAGCGCTGCGAATCAACAGCAGGCGCGAGCTTCTCTTTAACAACTCTTTGAGTACCGGGCTGCTATTCGGCAGCCGTTCCATGCCTTCCATAACCCGCCGCCCGAAGTGCAGCGTGCGATTGGTAATTTCATCGAGCGGCTCGTGCCCGGCGGCGCGCGTATAGAGCGTCAGTGAACCGCGACGCGCGTCTGACTGCACATCTTGCAGATCGTCGCCCAGTTGCAGCACCACGCCCCAGTCAAATGTGAAGCGAGCCTCGTCGCGATTTAAGCGGCCGGCCGCTAGGCAGGCATCGGCCAGCACCGAAGTACCGCCTTTGGTGAAGGTCAATCGCAGCACGTCCAGCTCCGCATGCCGCCCGGCGACAGGTAGTTGCGAGATGCTTTGCTCTTGCGCAGCGTGAATGGCCAGCAGCGATTCATAGACCTGCGGATAGGCCGCACGCGCGTACTGCGCCTCAATCATTGCGACCAGCGCCCAAATGGTCGCCTCGCGAGCATTCAAGGCCGCCAACCGGTCCCCTTCGAGCCGCCGCCGAAACCGCAGGCTGAAGGCGATCTTCGCCTCCGGCGATAATGCCTCGTCGTCCAGATAATTGTCACTATACGGATAGAGCATGCTGTAGGCAAAGATGGCCGGCGTCAATTCAACGCCGTGGCCGAGCAGCGCCTGTAGCCCGCAAGCCGTCCACGCATTGCGCGCGGCTTGCAGGATATCGATCATCGAGACCGATGAATCCATTTGCCTGGCTTGCCGCGCAAGACCGGTGCTCACGCGGCTGAAGGCATCCCCGAGCAGCCAGTCCACATACGGATCGCGCAGATCCAACGCACAACTCGTCAACTCGACTAACGCCGTGGTGATCCGCGCCTGCGCCTCTTCGGGCGCCAGTTTCCTGCGCCGCAGTTCGCGCATCGCGGCATCTACCTGCGCCAGCGATTGATCGGCAACGTGCTCACATTCCGCCTGTTCGCAGGCGCTGTAGCGCTGGCCGAGATCTGGTAACTCGGTCCCGCACGCACGCCAACAGGCAAGCGAGCTTTCGATGAACTCCGTAATGGTCAAATCTTCGCAGTCCGTCTGCACACCAGAGATACGAACGTGCGCCGGTATAAGTTCATCTGGTTTCGCAAAGGAGTAAGCTCACAGCATGGCGCACCAATTCACCACGTCGTACATCGAGGATTCGCTCGCGCTGCTACGCCAATACAAAAAGATGACCGAGCGCGCGATGGAGCAGCTCACTCCCGAGCAGCTTTACACGACACTCGACCCCGAAATGAACTCGATCGCCGTCATAGTGAAGCACATGACCGGCAATATGCGTTCACGCTGGAAAGATTTCTTGACCAGTGACGGCGAGAAGCCGGACCGCGACCGCGATAGTGAATTCGTCGAGCCGCCAGAGACGCGCGAGGATTTGATGCGACGGTGGGAAGAAGGCTGGGCGTACGTGTTCGGCGCGCTCGAGCCGCTTTCGGATGCCGACCTCGCGCGCCAGGTAACGATTCGCGGCGAGCCGCATTCGGTGATGCAGGCGATCAACCGCCAGATTGCGCATTATGCCAGCCACTGCGGGCAGATCATTTTTCTTGCCAAGCATCTGCAGCACGAACGTTGGAAGTCGCTGACGATTCCGCGCAAAGGCTCGGCTGAATTTAACGAAAGAGTGCTGCGCGGCGAGGCGAGCCAGCGCTAGCGCGAGGGCACATCGCGGGCGCAACGAAAGCCGACGATGGCAGCGTTAATGCCAGGGCTCAATTGGAAGCGACTCGACGAGCGAAAATTCTGCTGCGGACCCCAGCGCCATAAGCTGCCGCGAATCACACGAGATCTTCCCGGCTGAGGTTCAACGGGGTTTTCCACAGGAGCAATGATGTAGTAATCCGCCGCGTACAAATCGTACAAGTCCGCTACCCATTGAAGAACATTCGCCAGATCATGTATTCCGTCAGGCGTCGCTCCGCGTGGAAATAATCCCACAGGAGATACGTGATCAATGCCTAGTTCCCAGTGGCCGATTCGCTCCGAATCGGGCGTTTCATTGCCCCACGGGTATCTCCGTCCCTCTAAGCCGCGCGCCGCTCGCTCCCATTCCGCTTCCGTGGGCAGGCGTCCTCCGGCCCAGGCGCAATACGCTGCTGCCTCATACCAAGTCACACCTATGACCGGCCGGTTCGGGAAAAGCAGTTGCTCCTCCCATTCATTGGGCTCTTCTGTTTCGTCGAAACCGCCAGCTTTCCACCATTTCCGGTTCTGATACCCGCCGTCTTCCATAAAACGGCGGTACTCTTCGATCGTCACCGGGTAGCGCCCTATTTGAAACGCCGCCAGTTGCACGCGATGCACTGGACCCTCATCATTCGTCGCTTCCGGATCGTAATTGGCTTGCTGTGGATCCTTATTCTGCGCGCCCATCCAGAACGAACCAGCCGGTATGGTGACCCAGTTGTTCTGATCCGGCCGCAAGCGAGGATCGCCCGCCTGCCCCAGCGCCTCGGCAGCCTCGAGTCGAACCCGCAACTCAATGCCCTCGGATTTCTTTGCGTCGAAGATGCCTAAAACGGCTTCCAGGATAGATTGGTAACGCGGATCGGTCGGCTGATACGCCAGCGGGCGTAAATCTTGCAACACCGCTCCCAGTAGGCCAACGCATTGTGCTTTCTGGGCAAGCGTCGCTTTCTCGCCGAGTTGGTCCAGCACCCAACGGAAAAAGCCATCCACCTTCTCAGGCCCTTGTTTGACGAGCAGAATTCCAGCGAGCAGTAGAATCACCTCGCGCCATTCCGAACTGTAGAGTCTGCGCCCAGGGAGCAACCGCTTATGCTGGTCCGCCTCCGCTAGTCCGGAGATGGTGCGGGCGGCGAGGAACTCCTGAAACGTCAAATGCCAGAAGCGCAGCTCGCGGCCCCGGCTCACCACGATGCCGCTATCTACCTCCTCCTGACTGAGAAACTGCTGCGCGTGAGCGAACCGCTCCTCCGGCGCAACTTCGCGAAATTGCGCCTGAACCATTTCAGCGGCTGGTCCGAGTGAAACCTGGGTCAGCCGGCCTTCCGGCTGCGCCTGCATAGCCAGCGCTAAGTGGCCTAACACTGCCAGGCAGCGCTCAGCGCGCTCGCGGCCAGGCCGCTGCTCGCGCGAGCGAGCCAACCAGATCAAAATCGAATCGTACAGATCGGCCCGCTGTTCCGGCAATCTTTTCTCGTTCCAATGCACGACTGCGAGCGCCGTGAGCATCACGGGATTCGCAGCCATGCGGCGAATCTCGGTGCGTGCACGCAGCGCCCCCAGAAGTTCGCCACAGTGTCCCTCGGCGGTAGTAGGGTCCGCCGGAAACAGGCTTTTTGACCAATGGCGCAGAAAGCGTTCAATGGCTTCGGGCTTCAGATCCTCAATGGTGACCTGCTGAAATCCATCGAGAGTAGACAACCCCTGATAGCTGCCCGGCCGCGTGGTGACGACAAAACGGCAATCGGAGTACGCCTGCGTGGCATTCTCGAACAGCCGCGCCATGGATTCCCGATCCACCTGATTCGCAGCCTCGTCGAGTCCGTCCAAAAGGACAAAAGTAGACTTTTCCCGGAGCTTCTCCTCGAAGAATTCGGCATCCAGGCGCCATTTAAGCTCTTGGGCGCGATGGTGAAGAAAATATGCGAGCCACGCGGGCGATTCCTTGCTAGTAGGTGCGGCATGGTCCTGCTCCTTGGCGCGGCAAGTTCGGATGAACTCCTCGAGCTCGGCGATGCGGATGAACAACGGGAAGCCGTCTTGGGGAAGCTGCAAGCCCGGTTTTTCCGTCTCGCGGCACAGCTCATAAGCAATCCTGCGCAAGAAAGTAGTTTTGCCGCTGCCCGGATCGCCCGCGATCACCAGCTTGCGATTGCGCAAAGCTTTTTGCAAAGGCACGGGTCGCCGGAGTTGTAGCTTCTCTTTGTTCGATTTTTCCGGGAGACGTGCCGGCCCTGCGCTGGCGATTTTGAGCGGGATGTACAGATCCCCAATTGGAAACCGGTGCGCTTTGCCGCTGCCAACCTGTAATCCGCGAATATCGATCCAGGCGGTCTGATCACGCAGCCAACGCAGATACTGCGAGGGGTCGCGGTTGACGCGAACGGGCATCGCCCGAAACTCAGGATGGCGATCGCGCCATTCATAAAGGGCCGCCAGAATCCCGGCCTTGAGATCGTCCGGACTGGTAAACGTGCGCCGGAAGCCCAAGCCATTCAGCCATTCTTTGAACTCGTTCAGCTTTTCGAGATTGCGCTGCACCTCCGCCGCAAGCTCCGCCGTAAAAGTTCCGCTTTCGAGCGCTTTCGTCGCCCGATAAGCTTCGCGCAGCTCGGGCGGCCAAGCCCATTTTTCATCTAATACGAAGGCCAGAACCTCGCTTTTCGACGTTTTCTGTTGCGCATGCTCGCACTCGAGCCAGGTGATGCTCTTGCTCTTGTTGTCCGGCTGATCCGGCGGCACCCATCCATAGCGTTGAGCAACAATCACCACCAGCACGTCGCACGCTTCCACTTTTGCCATGCAGGCCGGGTAAGGCGGCTGTTGACCCTGTGCCGCGAAATAGTCCATCATGACTGGCTGAAAGCCCGCCTGGATGGCTGCCTCCCGGGCTGCGCTTCGATATGGTTCCAGATCCTCCTTGCTGGAGGAAATGAACACCAGCGGTGTCACTTTCGGCATAGCTCAAGCCTCACGGCTCAATGAGGTCTGTAAGCAGCCGACCCTAGGCCGCGGCGGCTTTCTTGGTCTTGCCGTTTGCGGCGCGCGCCGGCTGCTTCTTGGCCGTTTGCCGGTGCTCTTTCTCCTCTTCCTTCACGCTGTCCGGCTCCTGCTGCCAGGCATCCCACAGCTTCTCGATGTCCTGCACAAAGCGCCGCGGCTTGCGTTCATAGACGCGCTCGCCCCACGACAGCGACTTCTCCCGCAGTTCATTCTGTTCCTCGCCGGCCAACGTGAGAAACAGGCGGACGGCTTTCTCGTCCCCGTATTTTTTCGGCTCATTGTCGAGCTTCTGGCAGAGCACAACCAGATTGTGATCGTCACCGAGCCAGGTCTCGAGATCATGCAGGCTGTTCTCGTGCGCCTGCATCACATCAGTCCACAAACTCTCGAGCAGCCGCACGTGATACCAGTGGTCTTTCACGCGCTTGCGCCACTCGTGATAATTCTCCGGCGTGCCATCCTTCTGCGCGACGCTCATGGCCTTCCGGCCGCGCCGGTAACGCTCCTCCAGCCCACCGGCAATGCCCTGAAACCCGTTCTTCTTCAGAGGCCACCGGTCCACTTTTTTCTGAATGCTCCGCAGGGCCGCGGCCGCGCGCTTCACGACGCTTTCGATCCCTACGTGCTGCTCGGTTTCGCGTTTGCCTGCTTCCAATCCTTTGCGAATTGAAGCCAGAGCGGCCTTTTGCAGCTCGTCCTTGTGCTTGCCGATCAAGCCGTCCCAGACCTCAATAATGGCCGTTGCATCCCGAAGCTCAGACAGCTTGCGGCCCACCTCTCCCAGCCGCCTGTTCTCAGTTCGATAGAGCCGGCCCAGTTGAGGCTGCACTAAGCGCAGCAAACCTCGAATTTTCTTTATGCTTTTCCGTGCCTCGTGAATCCCTTCGTCGCGGCGTTTACCGCTCGCGTGGTTCAGCGCGCCCAGGGCGGAATCAATCTCCTCCTGTACAATGCGCCGGACTCCCTCGGGAATCGATTCACCTTTTTTTAGTCGATAGGCCATGGTATGTAAAGGCCGCGCGGGCCTCCTCCATTGTCTATGATGACGAGCTGCTACTTGCCAACAGCGGAAGCGCCCACCGGGGCGGCGGCTGCAATGGTGTTCACTTCGAGCTTGTGCTGCCGCTCATATTCGTGCAGCACCTTCAGCACGTATTGACGCGTCTCCGCATAGGGAGGGACGCCGCGGTACTTGTCCACCGCGCCCGGACCCGCGTTATAGGCGGCCAGCGCCAATGCAGAATCGTAGTGATACCGCAGTAGAAGCGCGCGCAGATACTTGGCTCCGCCCTGCGCGTTTTCCTCCGCACGCATCGCCTGCACACCCAGTTCCGCGGCCGTTTGCGGCATGAGCTGCATCAACCCGATCGCGCCCTTCGGCGAAATCGCGTTTTGCCGCACACCCGATTCGACTTTGGCAACGCTGCGGATCAATTCCGGCGGCAATCCCTGCTCTAGCGCCGCCTTGACCAGCAGCTCATCCGCGCTCGGCGCAACGGTCTTGGCCGCCACCGATACGCTCGGGACCGCATTCTCCGGCAATTGTTCAATGCGCGCCACATCGGCCAGTTGGAACTCGAGCGTTCCTGTCGATGTATGACAGGTAATCGTTTGATTCTCCTGCTCGTGCGATTCCACTTCCAAACTAAATCCGCTGTTCAGGTAAATCAGCTCCCGGCCAAAGCACGGGCTTACTGCTGCGAGAACAAGGGCGGCTTCAAAGAAACGCATCAAAACCGGTCGAATGCCTTGTCAGGATTTTCTGCGAGTGTACTCTGGTCTATCGATCGGATATCACCTTCGAGCAACATCAACTCATGCTCCAGCAAAGTTGATGATACCAGCGTTTTCACCGCAATCTCAGCAATGCTACTGCTCTTTCCGTAGCGCGCCGTAAAGAGATCCGAGACCTCTTGTAGCTGCTTCCGGATACCAGATAAATATCTGGCCATGGCAGCGTGTTCGTCCCGGCTTAGGGGATACTGCACGGCACTGCACTCCTTCAAGCTTGTTGGCTTACCCGTATTCTGCCACAAATCTTTGCTGCTTACCATCGCCAAAATTGCTTATAACCCCTTTTTTCTAAGAGGCTAACGGGCGTTACCATGCAAGAGCATGGGCCGAGCATCGAATTTGACCTGCAGCCGTTGCGCGAAAACGTTTACGCCTGCCGCAGCCATCCATCTGTGCGATTGTGGAGGTCCTTTATTGGTCCATTACGACCTACAGGCCATCCGGAACACCTGGCGTAAAGAAGATCTGACGACCGCGCCCAGTAATATGTGGCGTTACGCACCGGTACTGCCGGCCGACCCGCATGACGCCGTCACCCTCGACGAAGGTTGGACTCCTCTCGTCAAAGTGGCCAGACTCGGACAACAGTTTGGCGCGCGCAATCTGTGGTTGAAAGACGAGAGCCGCAATCCGACGGATTCGTTCAAGGCGCGCGGCCTTTCTTGCGCCGTAACCATGGCGAAAAAGTTAGGACTTAAAAAACTGGCGATTCCCTCGGCCGGCAATGCGGCAAGCGCCCTGGCCGCTTATGCCGCAGCGGCAGGGATCGAGGCGCACATCTTCATGCCGCGCGATGTGCCGCAATCCAACTTCACCGAGTGCCAGGCGTTCGGTGCAAACGTGACTCTGGTGGACGGGCTGATCAGCGATTGCGCCCGCATAGTCTCGGAACGGAAACAGCGGGAAGGCTGGTTTGAGGTGACCACGCTCAAAGAGCCATATCGGATTGAAGGCAAGAAAACGATGGGCTATGAAGTCGCGGAACAGTTCGATTGGCACCTTCCGGACGCGATTCTCTATCCGTGCGGCGGGGGTGTTGGGCAGATCGGGATGTGGAAGGCGTTTCAAGAACTGGAACAACTCGGCTGGATCGGCAGTCAGCGGCCCAAGATGATCGCCGTGCAAGCGGCGGGGTGCCAGCCCATCGTGCGCGCGCTCGAAAGCAACAAAGAAGCAAGCGACTTCTGGCCTGACGCTCACACCCTCGCCAGCGGCCTGCGCGTACCGAAAGCGCTGGGCGATTCGCTGGTCTTGAAATCCATTCGTGAGAGCGGGGGAACTGCTATCGCCATCTCCGATGAAGAAATGCTCGACGCAGGGCTGCTGCTGGCCCGTTGCGAAGGCATCTTCCCCGCTCCGGAGGGCGGCGCCTGTGTTGCTGCCGTAAAGCATTTGCTCGATGCCGGGTGGCTCGCGCCGGACGACCGCACCGTCATCTTCAACACAGGCTCGGGCCTGAAGTACCTGGAAGCGTATTCGACCCGCTTTTCGCGGCTGGGCGCAAGTGAACAGGACAAACTTGGCGGGCTGATCACGCCTCGCTAGACGCTCGGCGCGTATAATTACTGGCTCCCCGCTGGGGCTTTTCTCGACAGAGTCTTTTGTGGCACGATAGAGACGTCGGTTTGGATGCTCGGTTCGGTTTTCCGCTCAGTTGTGACTCCCCGTCGATTTCTCGCGAGATACCCTCGTGTTTCCGAACAACAGTTAGGAGAGTTGAAGTGACAAAGTTGTTTGTAGGGAACTTGCCCTACAAGGCTACTGAAGCCGATTTACAGGCTTTTTTTGAAGAAGCAGGAGTCCATGTAGACAGCGTGAACATCCTGCGGGACCGTTTCAGTGGTGAAGCCAGAGGGTTCGGGTTTGTCGAAATCAACGATGATGCACTTGCGAACCAGGCGATTCAGGCCTGCAATGGCCGGGCGCTGATGGGTCGCGCGCTGGTGGTGAACGAGGCTCGGCCTCCGGAGCGGCGCGATCGCCCGCAGGGTGGCGGAGGCGGCGGACGTCAACGCGATTTCGGCGGCAGCAAGAACCGCTGGTAACACACGGCGCGGCACGGCCGTCAAAGCGATGGACCGGCCCATGATCGCCGTCCATCTGGATTCAGGACGCGTCTGTCTGCGAGAGATCCCGCCGCCGCGGCGGTCGCGCGGCTTCGCGCTGATACGCATGCTGGTTGCCGGGATCTGCAATACCGATCTTGAGCTGCAGCGCGGCTATTACGGATTCACCGGCACCCCTGGGCATGAATTCGTAGGTGTCGTCGTGGACGCCGATACCCCGTCGCTCGTCGGCCAGCGCGTCGCTGGCGAAATCAATCTCGCGTGCGGGCATTGTGAGTTTTGCGACGCCGGCTTAGGGCGGCACTGCACGAATCGTACGGTGCTCGGCATTGTGAAACATCCCGGCGCGTTTGCCGAATATCTGTCGCTGCCGGAGAGAAATCTGCATCCCGTGCCCGATGAAATTGCAACCGACCAGGCTGTTTTCATCGAGCCGCTTGCGGCGGCATGCGAGATTCTCGACCAAGTGCAGATCCCGCCGGGAGAGCGAGTGGCCGTACTCGGCGACGGCAAACTGGGGCTGCTGATTGCCCAGGTACTGCACGCCCACGGAGCGGCCGTCGTGCTGTATGGGCGGCACAAAGAGAAGCTCCGTTTGGCCGCGGGCGTCGAGACCAGCGTTTCCATTGATCTACCACGGGCTCGCTTCCCGTTCGTGGTAGACGCGACGGGTTCTGCAAACGGCTTACAGCAGGCCGTCAGCATGGTCCGTCCGCGCGGGACGGTCATTTTGAAATCCACCATTCATGGCGAAGTGCGGGTGGATACCGCGCCTGTGATCGTGGATGAAGTGACGCTGGTCGGTTCGCGCTGCGGACGTTTTGCGCCCGCGATCGACCTGTTGCGCAGTCGCAAAGTGGATGTCAGCCCGATGATCGCGGCTGCGTATCCGTTGGAACAAGCTTCCGAAGCGTTTGCCGCAGCGGCGCGCAAAGGGGTGCTCAAGGTGCTGCTGCGCAACAGCGCTGCGTGATTACGAAACCGGCACGTCTTGCGCCCGGCCTTTCCATTCACCGCCTTGTCCGCGCCAATATTGCGTCGCCGAATGCAATGTCGCGCCCATATAGAAAAGCGCAATTAGCGGCAGGGCTAGGCTCCAGGCCGGCGATCGTTGGTAGAAGCGCAGCATGGGGACGTAAGCGAGGCTCATCAGCAGCCAGGCGATTGCGCCCAGCAGCACCGGCAACGGCCTCGCTGTGAGTAGCATCAACAATGGCAGCAAATAGGTGAGCAACAGTGCAACCACCGTGCCCGCCAGCAGCAGAATCGAATGGTGCAGTTGGTTGAAGGCGGTTCGCGAGATCATACGGGCGATTGCGCCAAACCCGCCGTAGGACCGGATGCTGCAGGTCTCGCGCGTGAGTCCCATCCAAATGCGGCCGCCGTTGCGCTTAACGGCCCGGGCGAGCGCGCAGTCATCGATCACCTCATGGCGGATCGCCGCCAACCCGCCAATCCCACGCAGGGCTGCCGGACGAATCAGAATGCAACCGCCGGCCGCACCCGCCGTCGCCGAGCGGCTCGATGCCGTCCACGCGGGCGGATACAGCTTCAAAAAGAAGAAAACGAATGCCGGAATGAGTGTTTTCTCGGCGGCTGTGATCGACGCCAGCTTCACCATGTAGGAAGCGACATCCAGTTGGCGCGCTTCCGCAACCCCAACCAACTCAGCGACGCTCTTCGGCCCATGTTCTATATCGGCATCGGTGAACAACAGAAAATCGGGAGCGAGCGGCTGCGCATACTCAACGCCTTGCGCCAGCGCCCAGAGCTTGCCGGTCCAACCCGAAGCCAGTGGTTTGCCATCCAGCACGGTGACGTTTGCGCCAAACGTGCGGGCAACATCTGCCGTGCCGTCTGTACTGCCGTCGTCCACCAGGACGATTTGCGCCACCTGCGGAGAGAGCGAGCCAAGAGCGCGCGCGATGACAGCGGCCTCGTTGCGCGCCGGGATGATGGCGATGACGCGCCTGGGTGGAGCAGGCTCGGCCCTCTCGGCTGCTATGCGCCAAAAACCTCCACGCCCGAGCAGCAGATACATCCAGATGCCCACCGGCAGGGCTGCAAGCGCAATCAGCATTTATGCGGGCTGCTGCTGCGTCATGCAGTGCAATGTGCCAAGTCCTAAAACCAGATCGGTGGCGGCGATGCCGACCACGTCACGGCCGGGAAACAGCGCGGCCAGTTTGTTCAGCGCCACTCGGTCGTTCTTGTCGTTGAAAGTCGGCACCAGAACCAGCCGGTTCGCAATGTAGAAATTTGCGTAGCTCGCCGGAAGGCGCTGTTTGTTGAAGAAGACCGGCTCCGGCATCGGCAACGTCTCGATGCGCAGCCCTGTTTGTCGCAGCAGCAGCAGATTCTCCTGGAGCGGCTCGTAGTTGATCTCGGCCGGATTTTCTTCGGCCGCGATCACCACCGTATGTTCGTCCGTGAAGCGCGCCAGGTCGTCCACATGGCCGTGCGTATCGTCTCCCGCGATGCCGTTGCGCAGCCAGATCGTATGCGATGCGCCCAGGTAGTCACGAAACATCTGCTCCATCTCCTGCCGTGTCAGACCCGGGTTGCGCGCCTGCACATCGCTCAACAGGCATTCTTCGGTCGTAAGGATCGATCCTGCGCCGTTCACGTCGATGCTGCCGCCTTCCAACACCGCGCGCCGCTCGTTGCACATCGGCATCCAGACACGCACGCCGAATCTTGGCGCCAGCCGTTCCGTCACCGCATCGTCGTTCAAGAAATTGTCGTATTTCGCCCAGCCGTTGAAACGCCAGTTCACGATGCCGCGCTCGCCCGTCCCGCTGCTGACGAAGATGGGGCAGTAGTCGCGCGTCCAGCTTCGATCCGTCGGCGCTTGGAAAAATTCGATGGCTTCCATCTGCGCGCCCGACTTCTGCAAGACGCGTCGCGCTTTCTGCTCGGCCTCCGCATCGTTAACCAGTATTCGCACTCGCTCCACACGCGAAAGATGCCGCACGATTTCGCCATACACCCACGGAATGGCCGCGAATTTCCCCGGCCAATCGGTGCCCTCATGCGGCCAGGCAAGCCATGTTGCTTCGTGCGGCTCCCATTCGGCTGGCATGCGAAAGCCCAGCGCGGTTGGCGTCTGCTCGCGAGCCGATGTTTGCTCAGCAGCCTGCATGCTTCAGCCGAGCCAGCGACTCATGATCGGCGCGTAGGCGTCGATGCGCCGGTCGCGCAGGAATGGCCAGTTGCGCCGCACTTCGTCCATCTGCTTCGGGTCGCATTCGGCGACCAGCACATGCTCCCCGCTCGCCGGCGCTTGCGCGATCACGCGCCCGAACGGGTCCGCTACGAACGAATTGCCCCAGAACTCCAGGCCGTTGTCGCGCGGCCCTTCAAAACCGGTGCGATTCACCGCGGCCACGAAAATGCCGTTTGTAATCGCATGTGCCCGCTGCACCGTTCGCCACGCATCGAGCTGCGCTTCCCCGTATTGCACCTTCTCGGAAGGATGCCAGCCGATGGCGGTCGGATAAAACAGCACGTTCGCGCCCTGCAAGCTGGTGATGCGCGCGCCTTCCGGATACCACTGGTCCCAGCACAC
>Ga0070737_10003829_pt1 | contig 15703 bp, 14 predicted proteins | sample Coa_R1_10_FD_66438 | JGI IMG/M metagenome (GOLD analysis project Ga0070737, IMG submission 66438) | Surface soil microbial communities from Centralia Pennsylvania, which are recovering from an underground coalmine fire - Coalmine... | ecosystem: Environmental > Terrestrial > Soil > Unclassified...
CGCCATTGTGATGGTGCTGGCGGCGGGCGCGTTGTCGTCGGCAGGCGTGGCGTTCGCGCAGCAACCGAAGTCGTCGGCAACACCAGCGGCGAGCCGCTCGGAACTTTCCTATGCGCTTGGCTACGAGGCAGGCCTCGACCTGGGCCAGCGCAAACCCGACGTCGACATCGCGACGGTACTGCGTGGGGTGCGCGACGGATACTCGCGGAAGAAGCCGGAGTACTCGCCGCAGGCGATGCAGCAGGTGCTCGAGGCGATGCAGCGCAAGATGATCGCCGACGCACGCGCTGCCTTTGAGAAGCTGGCCGCCGAGAACCTGAAAAAGGCGCGCACGTTCTTCGCCGAAAACGGCAAGAAGCAGGGCGTCGTCACGTTGCCCTCCGGTGTGCAATACAAGGTGCTCGACGGCGGGAGCAGCGACAAGAGTCCGACCATCGACAGTGAGGTGACGCTGCAATACCGCGGCCAGTTTCTCGACGGCACCGTGTTCGGGGATACCGCCGACAGCGGCAAGCCGGCCGTTTTTCCGGTGAAATACATGATCCCCGGTTGGCGTGACGTGATCACACGGATGCATGTCGGCGATCATTGGCAGGTCTTCGTGCCGCCAGACCAAGCCTATGGCATTCGGGGCGATCTGCCGCGCATCGGGCCCAATGAAGCGCTGGTGTTCGACATCAGGCTTTTGGGCGTCAAACCTTGAAGCGAGTTGTGGTTGCTCGCTGCGAGTGGATGTTCCACACCTTCCTCCGCTTCTGGCCAGCCGCTGTGCGCAGGAACACGCTCCTGCATCGCGTCTGCGGTAGGCTTGGTGCATGCAACCCGAGCCCGTCCGCTGCGATGAAAATGCGCCATTGAGTCCGTGCGTCGGCATTTGCCGCATCGGTGCCGACGGGCTGTGCATGGGCTGTCGCCGCACGCTGGCCGAGATCGCGCGCTGGAGCACCCTGAGCAACGATGAACGACGAAAATGGATGCGCGAAGAGCAGCCGCGGCGCCCGCCGGCGCGCCCATGACAGATCTGATCAGTGAATTGACGCGGGCGCTGCATCCGCTGGATACGCCGCCAGCGTGCCGTGGCGCGAACCGCGAGTACCCCGTCGGACTGATCGGCGATGCGCCGCGTCGCGATGCCGCGGTCCTGGTCGGCGTGCGCGATGTGCCCGATCCCCGGGTAATATTCACGCTGCGGTGCGACGATCTGGTGCATCACGCGGGCCAGGTCAGCTTTCCCGGTGGCAGCGCCGAGGCGGGTGATTTGGGCGCGGTCGCGACGGCCTTGCGCGAGAGCCATGAAGAAATCGCGCTCGACCCTAAAGCCGTCGAACCGCTCGGCTTCCTCGATGCGCTCGAGACGATCAGCGGTTTTCGGGTCACCCCGGTCGTGGCGCGCTTGGCGCACGACGCCGTGCTGGTGCCTCAACCCGGTGAGGTCGCGCAGATATTCGAAGTGCCGCTCACGTACCTGCTGGAACCTTCCAATGTCCGCGAATTCGACTATCGCTCGCACGGCCTGCATCGCAAGGCGTATGAATATGTCGGCGTCGCGCCGCGGATCTGGGGCGCGACGGCGAGGATGCTGGTGAACTTGATGCGCAGGATGGGACGAATGCGATGAACAAACGCAACGTATTGATCGAGGCGAACGCGCTGGCCGCCTTGCAGCGGGAATCCGTGCTGATCGTGGATTGCCGGTTTGCTCTGGCCGATCCGGGCAAGGGCGAACGTGATTTTCTGGAGGCGCATGTTCCCGGCGCGGTTTACGCGAGTCTCGATCGTGACCTGTCGGACCTGTCGATCAAAGGCATGGGTCGCCATCCGCTACCGTCGGTGACCGCATTCGCGCAAACGCTCTCGCGCTGGGGCTGGCGCCAAGGCCAGCGCGTCGTCGCTTACGACGACGCGGGGGGTGCGCTCGCCGCAGCGCGACTCTGGTGGATGCTCGAGAGCGTCGGCATCGCTGCAAGCGTGCTCGACGGTGGCTGGCAGGCGTGGAAGGCTGCGGGATTGGCGGTCGAGAATGGACCCGCTACGCCGCGCGCGGCGACACCGGTCGAATTGCATTTCGATCCGGCGCGGGTGGTGTACTACGAGGAGCTGGAGGTATTGCGCGGGAACGATTCGCTGCTGCTTGACGCCCGTGCGGCGCCGCGTTTTCGCGGCGAATCCGAACCCTTGGATCGCGCCGCGGGACACATTCCCGGCGCACGCAACCGGCCGTTCTCGCAAAACCTCGATGCCAATGGATACTTCAAGTCCAGCGACACCTTGCGCTCCGAATTCGCGGGCGTGCTCGGCGGGCACGCCCCTCGCGATGTCGTGCACATGTGCGGCTCCGGGGTGACCGCGTGCCACAACCTGCTCGCGATGGAAGCAGCGGGTCTTTCAGGCTCGCGTCTGTTCGCGCCGTCCTGGAGCGGGTGGGTGAGTGATCCGTCGCGGCCCGTCGCCACCGGCGACTGAGCCTCCGCACCCGTAGCCCGGATGCAGCCACGTAGCGGCGCAATCCGGAAAGGCCCCGGATGATGCTGTGCTCCCCGCGCTACCCGGACGGGATTTACCAGCGAACGCCCGCCAGCAGCATCGTCTCACCCAGGTTCTTGCCGCCGCCTATGAGCCGGCCGTTGGAAACGTGGCGCACCATCACGACGAAGTGGCCGTTTTCCCAGCCACCGCTGGTCATGAACTCGAAACGGCTCGAGAGCGCGTCCGTCTCCCGGCTGGTCGCGGCGACCTGTTCACTCACGAACCAGTGATGTCCCGGCGTGACGATGCGCAAGCCACCGCCGGCGAGGAAAACCTCGTGGTGCAAATCCTCGCTGTGGGTGTGATGTGCGCCGATCCAGCCCACGGTGCCGATCGGCTCGAAGTGGAAGGAGTCGTCCCTGGACGATTCGCCGAAGATACTGCCGAAGATCGCCGCAGTGCCGCGTTCCCCCGATGTCACGCTCGGCCCCGCCACGACATCGAATCCGGCCGCCTGGACCGCCAGCGGGAAAATCGACAGAACCAAAAGCCACGCCAAGCGTTTCAGTTTCATTTCACGCCCCGATCCGTCTGGACAGCATTCTTGTTTTTGGGAGGCCACTGAATTGGGCCTGCGCCGCGGTGATTCAAGCAAGCGAAGTTCATCCGCATGAGGAAGGTCCCACGGCCGAAATATTTGCCTGCATGATAATTGCCTTGACAAATACTGTTCCGGCTATATTATCTCCGGCATGCAAGCTGCTGCAACGCCAACCGAGACGCCATTCGGGCTGTGCCGGCTGATCGGCCAGATCCGCGCCGAGATCGTGTTCGGCATCGAGCAGGCATTGATCGAAGAGGGTGTGGAACTCAACTTCAGCCAGTTCCTGGCGCTGAAGCGCCTCGGCGAGGATGGTCCGATGGCACCCGGCGAACTGGCGCGTGTCCTCAACTACAATCCGGGCGCGCTGACGCGCCTGCTCGACAAGCTCGAACAACTCGGCTATCTGCAGCGCGTGCCCGATCCCAATGACCGACGCTCGCTGCGGCTGGAACTGACCGCTTCCGGGCGCGCCGTCCATACGCGCATGATCGCTTGCGGCAACGCCGCGTCCGAGCGCGCTTTTGCGAAGATTTCCCGGAACGAGCGCGTCCAGTTGCATGGCCTGCTGGTGCGAGTGCTGAACCACCTCCGTGACGAGCACGAGCGGCTCGCCGGCTCCTGACCGACAACACTTCCTATCCTCATGAAACCCGTGCCTGTCTTGCGCAACGGTACCCTGTTCGTTTTGCTGAGCGCCGCCCTGCTGGGCGGTTGCGCCAGCACGGGGGGATTGCATCCGACCGCCACCCCGGTGCAACCGGGCAGCCTCCATGCGCAACGGACCCTTGCCGGGGTCACGCAGGATGCATCGGCCTGGCCGCAGGTGGACTGGTGGAAATCCATCGGCGACACGCAACTCGACGCGCTGGTCAATGAGGCGCTCGCCGACAACCCCGACATGACGCTGGTGGACGCGCGCGTGGCTGCGGCCTTGGCCGCCGCGGGCGCCGCCGATGCAGCACGCAAGCCGACCCTGAACGGCGGCGCCAGCGCGGCGGGTGCGCGCGTGCCGCCGTTGTTGCCGCCACTGGCCTCGGGTCATTTCGGCGTAATCCGGTACGGCTTCCTGAGCTTCAAATGGGATCTCGACCTGTGGGGTGGCAAGCGCGCCGCATGGGAAGCGGCGGTCGGCAATGCACGCGCGGCCGAAGTGGATGCACAGGCCGCACGGCTGAAGCTTTCCGCCGACGTGGTGCAGGCGTACTTCGGCCTTGCGGGTGCGTACGCGCAGCGGGACCTCGCGCGTGAGGAACTTCAGCGAGCCGAGGACTTCCTCAGGCTGACGCAGAAGCGCGTCGCGAACGGGATCGACAGCAAGTTCTCGCTGGCGCGGATCGAAGCGGAAACCGCGAGTGACCGCGTGCACCTCGAAGCTGCCGAGAATTCCGTGCGCACCAGCGGTCTGGTGCTGGCGGCGCTGCTGGGCAAGGGACCGGATCGTGCGCTGGACATCCAGCGGCCGTCCTTGCCTGCCATTCCGGCGCTGGCGATACCGGGCGATTTGCCCGTCAACCTGCTGGGCCGGCGTCCCGACATCGTCGCCGCGCGCTGGCGCGTCGAAGCCGCGGGTCAGGACATCAAGGCCGCCAGGACGAAATTCCTGCCGAACATCAGCATCAGTTCGCTGGTCGGCCTGATCGCACCCTCGTCGATGGACCTGTTCTCGCTGCGGAACCGTTTCTATACCATTTCACCGGCCCTGAGCCTGCCGATTTTCGAGGGCGGCGCCTTGCGCGCCAACCTTGCGGGCAAGGACGCCGCCCGCGACATCGCGGTGGCGCAGTACAACCAGACGCTGGTGCACGCGGTCAACCAGGTCGCGGAACAGGTCGATGACCTGCGTTCGCTCGACGACGAAGTGCAGGGCGCCGAATCCGCGCGCGCCAGCGCGGAGGACGCGTACAAGCTGGCGATGCAGCGCTATCGCGCGGGTGTCGGCAACTTCCTCGAGGCGCTGAGCGTCCGCCAGGAACTCATCGCTGCGGAACAGCAGTTGGCGGCCCTGCAAACCCGCCGCAGCAGCGCGTGGGCCACCCTCAACGAGGCGCTCGGCGGCGGATTCCACGCCGACGATGCACCCTCGATTGCGGCGAACCAAGACTCCCAAAACAAAACCAAGGCACATCGATGACTTCCCCCATCAACCCGAACCCGGTGATCGAAGAAAACCGGGAGGCTGAAATCAAGGCCAGGCGATTGAACAGGCGGCGCTGGCTGCTGCGCGGGCTGGTCGCCCTGATCGTGGTGGTCGCGATCATCTGGGCTCTGTACCACTTCCTGGTCGGCCGCTGGTACGAAGGCACCGACGACGCGTACGTGGACGGCAACGTGGTGCAGATCACGCCGCAGGTTCCCGGCACCGTGATCAGCATCGGTGCCGATGACAACGATTACGTGCGCGAGGGCCAGACGCTCGTGAAGCTCGATCCTTCCGATGCCAACGTCAAGCTGGCGCAGGCCGAAGCCGCGCTGGCGCAGACGGTGCGCAAGGTGCGCGGTCTTTACAGCTCGGTGCACACCTCGAAGGCGGATGTCGCCGCGCGCGAAGCCGTCGTCCAGCAGGCGCGCGCCGACTATCAGCGCCGCAAGGGACTGGCATCCTCCGGTGCGATCTCCGCCGAGGAGCTCGCGCATGCGCGGGATGCCCTGACCACCGCCGAAAGCGCGCTGGCCGCTGCGCAGGCGCAGCTTGCCGCCAGCAATGCCCTCGTTTCGGATACGAAGATCACCACCCAACCCGATGTCAACGCCGCGGCGGCGGCGGTGCGGGCCGCATGGCTGAACGACCAGCGCACGACAATCGTTGCGCCGGTGTCCGGCTACGTCGCCAAACGCACGGTGCAGGTCGGCCAGCGCGTGCAGCCGGGAACGCCGCTGATGGCCGTGGTGCCGCTGCACGACGTGTGGGTGGACGCGAATTTCAAGGAGACCCAGTTGACGGACATGCGCATCGGTCAACCGGTGACCCTGACGTCGGACGTGTACGGCGGTTCGGTCACCTACCACGGCCATATCGCGGGGCTCGGCATTGGCACCGGCAGCGCGTTCTCGCTGCTGCCGGCGCAGAACGCTTCCGGCAACTGGATCAAAATCGTCCAGCGCCTGCCGGTGCGGATCGCGCTGGAGCCGAAAGAGCTCGAGAAGCATCCGTTGCGCATCGGCATGTCGATGAACGTCAGCGTGAACCTGCACAACCAGTCGGGTCCGATACTGTCGAAGACGCCGCCGCAACATCCGGTGTTCGACACCGATGTGTTCGCGCACAGCAAAGCCGAAGCCGATGCGCTGATCGCGAAGATCATCCAAGAAAACAGCGGCGCGGCCGCAGGCACTTCGCCCGTGGCCACGAGCGCAATCACGCACTGATCGCGCGAGCATGGCAGCCAATGCAGCCACCGCCACGGCCGGGGTTTTCGGAGAGTTTCGCCCTGCCAATCACGCGCTGACGGTCGTCGGCTTGTCGCTGGCGACCTTCATGCAGGTGCTGGACCTCACCATCGCCAACGTGTCGCTGCCGACCATCGCCGGCAACCTCGGCGCCAGCCAGGATCAATCCACCTGGGTGATTACCTCGTTCACGGTCTGCAATGCGATCGCATTGCCATTGACGGGGTTTCTCACGCGACGCTTCGGCGAGGTGAAGCCGTTCATCACGGCGACGATATTGTTTTCGCTGTTTTCGATGATGTGCGGATTCTCCACCAGCCTCGGCATGCTGGTGGTCTTTCGCGCGCTGCAGGGCGCGATGGCCGGCCCGATGTATCCGATCACGCAAAGCCTCATGGTGTCGCTGTATCCCGGGCACAAGCGCGGTACGGCCTTGGCCATGCTCGCGATGATCGCGATCTGTGGACCGATCGTCGGACCCGTGTTGGGCGGGTGGATCACCGAGACGTATTCCTGGCACTGGATCTTCTTCATCAACGTGCCGGTGGGATTGTTCGCCGCTGCGGTGGTCGCCGGCCAGATGCGCGGGCGCCCCGAGCACATCGACAAGCCGCGCGTGGACAAGGTGGGGCTGGTCACGTTGATCTTCGGCGTCGGCGCGCTGCAGATCCTGCTGGACAAGGGCAACGAGCTCGACTGGTTCCACTCGAACACCATCGTGGTCCTTGCGATCGTCGCGGCGATTTCGCTGACGGTGTTCCTGATCTGGGAATTCACCGACCACGAACCGATCGTGGACTTCCGCTTGTTCAGGCATCGCAACTTCGCGGCGGGCACGTTGGCAATGGTGCTGGCGTACGCGATGTTCTTCTCGACCAGCCTGCTGGTGCAGTTGTGGATGCAGTCGACGCTGGGCTACACCTCGATCTGGGCGGGCCTCGTATCCGCGCCGATCGGCGTATTTCCGCTGTTGCTGAGCTTCATCATCGGGAAGTATGCGGCGCGCTTCGACCTGCGCTGGTTTGCGTCGTTCTCGTTCCTGGTGATCGGGCTGACCTGTTTCATGCGCGGGGGATTCAATACCCAGGTCGACGCCTATCACGTGGCCATGGTGCAGTTGATCCAGGGCTTGGGTGTCGCATTCTTCTTCCTGCCGATTCTCACCATCCTGCTGTCGGACCTGACCGGGCGCGACGTGTCCGCGGGCTCGGGGTTGGCAACCTTCCTGCGTTCGCTGGGCGGGAGCTTTGCCGTCTCCATCGTGACATATTTGTGGGAACGCGGCGGCGCGATCAATCACGCCAATCTCACCGAACACATCAACGACTATTCGGGACGGGTCCGCACGGGCATCGCCGCCACGGGCGGCCACGTGCAGCAATACGCCGCGCTCATGAATCACGAAATCACCCGTCAGGCCACGCAGATTTCCTTCAATCACCTGTTCGTGGTGCTCGGCTTCATTTTCCTGGCGCTGATCGCGGTGGTGTGGTTTGCCAAACCACCTTTCATCAAGCAGGGTGGTCCTGCGACATCCAACGCGCATTGATATGCGATCGTTCGTGTCGTTCCTTCGATGGGCTTTTCGCAATTCATGATTCCGAGTTTCCGAACACCAGAACGGCCATCCCTGGCCTGACTTTTCTGTTTATTTTTGCGATCGTCCCTGTTCGCTGCTTCGTTCAACTCATTCGCAATCCGCTCAAGCCTCGCCAATCAGATTCCACCGCGGCCGTCCATGGCCGGACTTCTCACGAAAGCATTTCTCATGGCTTCAAACGCTGCCACCGCAACCCAGCCATTCGGCGAATTCCGGCCCGCCAGCCTGTCGCTGGCGACGATCGGGTTGTCGCTCGGCACCTTCATGCAGGTGCTGGACATGACGATCGCCAATGTGTCGCTGCCGACGATCGCGGGCAACCTCGGCGCCAGCCAGGACCAGTCCACCTGGGTGATCACCTCGTTCACCGTGGCGCAGGCGATCACGCTGCCGATGACGGGATTCCTTTCGCGCCGCTTCGGCGAGGTGAAGGTGTTCGTGTGGGCGGTGCTGCTGTTCTCGCTGTTCTCGCTGTGCTGCGGCCTCGCCACCAGCCTGTCCATGCTGGTGATGTTCCGCGCAATGCAGGGCGCAGTGTGCGGTCCGATGTACCCGATCACGCAGAGCCTGATGGTGTCGATCTATCCGCGCGACAAACGCGGCATGGCACTGGCGATCATCAGCATGATCACGGTGGTGGCGCCGATCGTCGGGCCCGTCGCTGGCGGCTGGATCACCGATTCGTATTCGTGGCGGTGGATCTTCTTCATCAACCTGCCGTTCGGAATCTTTGCCGCCGGCATCGTCGCGGTGCAGATGGGCAAGCGCATCGAGCAACTGCGCAGGGCGCGCATCGACTGGGTGGGCGTGATCACGCTGATCCTGGGCGTGGGCTCGCTGCAGGTGCTGCTGGACAAGGGCAACGACCTCGACTGGTTCCATTCGCACACCATCGTGGTGCTGGCGATCATCGCGACGATCTGCCTCTCTATATGGGTGATCTGGGAACTGACCGACGACGAACCGCTGGTCGACCTGCGCCTGTTCCGCCACCGCAACTTCGCGGCGGGCACGCTGGCGCTGATCCTTGCGTTCGCGTTGTTCTTCTCGATCTCGCTGCTGCTGCCGCTGTGGCTGCAGAACGTACTCGGCTACACCGCCTTGTGGTCGGGGCTTGCGGCCGCGCCCATCGGCGTGATCCCCATCCTGCTGACGTTCTGGGTCGGCAAGTACGCGCACAAGTTCGACCTGCGCTGGCTCACCGCGTTTTCGTTCGCGGTGATGGGGCTCATCTGCTTCCGCTTCGGCAGCTTCAATACCGACGTCGATTTCTGGTCGGTGGCGCTGACCGAACTGATGCTGGGCCTCGGCATCGCGCTGTTCTTCATGCCGATCCTCACGATCCTGTTGTCGGACCTGGAAGGCCAGGAAATTGCGGAGGGTTCGGGTTCTGCGACCTTCCTGCGCACCGTGGGCGCGAGCTTCGCCGTGTCCATCGTGACGTACCTGTGGCTGCGCGGCGGCGTGGTCAGCCACGCCAATCTCGCGGAACACATCAACCCGTTCAACCCGCAAGTCCGCGAGAACGTCGCCGCGATGGGCGGTCACCTGCAAAGATTCGCCGCGGGCATCAACGGCGTCATCACCCAGCAGAGCATGCAGATTTCCTTCAACCATCTCTTCGATGGCCTCGGCATCGGCTTCTTCCTGCTGATCGGGGTGGTGTGGCTCGCCAAGCCGCCGTTCACGCCCAAGGGGCGCGGTCCGAGCGTGGGGCACTAGCCGCGGCTACCTGGTCAAAGCGGCAGCCGCGCGTTGCTCGGCGAGTTCGGCTTCGAAAACTTTACGTGCATCCTGCGCGTAAGCGCGGCACCCCGCGGGATCCAGCGACGCATTCGCATCGCCGTGCTCGCGTTTTGCCACACGTTCCCAGAAGTCCACCATCTCCGGATGCGGCGCGAGCGGAATGTCGCAGGGCAATGCTGCGACCGTCGCGAAGCTGTGCTCGAAGTCCTTGACGAGGTTCGGGTCGTTGGAGTTGTCGATCAACTTGAAACCGGGTGCCGACAGGCTGCCCACGTCGACCATGTGCAGGCAGCGCTTCCCCTCGCACGACATCCACGCCCAGGTCGTGTTCCCTTTTGTATGCCCCGGCGTCGCGCGCGCGGTCAGCACCAGATCGCCCAGGTGCAGGCGCTCGCCATCGCCCACCTTGCGCGCCACGTGCACCGGCGGGAACGGAAAGCGATTGCCGTATTCGGGATCGTCGAGGCCGCCGCGCTCCAGCAACGGCGCATCCGCGGCGCCCGCGATCACTTGCGCGCCAGTGTCATCCGCGAGTTGCGCCAGGCCGCCCGCATGGTCGGAATGCGCGTGCGAGTTGAGGATCCATTTGATGGCGTGCAGATCGATGCCGAGTCCCCGAATGTTGCCTTCGATCAGCCCGGCGTCTCCCGGCACGCCGCCGTCGATCAGGACGTCGCCCGTCGGCGCAGTGATGAGGAATACGCCGAGGCCGTGCGGCCCCACGTACCACGTATTGCCGTAGATGCGAAACGGTTTCTGCGGTGCCGTCCATGAGGGATTGTCCGCGATGTTCTTTTGTTCCGACGCCGGCATGCGGAACGGTTGCTGCGCAATCGCGCCATGCGCGATGGAGACCAGAACCGCAGCGATGAACAAGCGCATGCTCGATTTCATCGCTTAACCCGGCTTTTTGTTGCGCAAGCGCTCGACCAGCGCATGCAGCGTCGCCTGCGCTTCGGGCGCGAACCAGCCGTCGAGGAAGGCTTCGACCGGCAGCGAGTCGGGATCGTCGAACAGACTCGCGAGATCGGCGCGTGCCAGTGCACGCGTGGCGAGCATCGCCTGCCGCGGCAGTTGCAGCAACGGTTCCAGCCATGCAAGCGTGCGCGTGACGACGTGGTCGACGTCGGTCAGTTCGTCCACCATGCCCGCGGCGAGCGCATCGTCGGCATCCAGCATCGCACCCGAAACCAGCAGGCGTTCGGCGCGATACGGGCCGACCAGTCGGCGCAATGCAGCCTGGATGCAATCCGGAACGGTGAGCCCGACCTGCACTTCGTTGAGGCCGATCTTGAATTCCCCGCGCGCCATGACGCGGTAGTCGCAGAAGATCGCGAGTACCGCACCCCCGGCAGGGCTGTGGCCGGTGACCGCGGCGGCGACCGGAATCGGGGAGCGCGCCAGCGCCGCGCAGACGCCGAAGAAGTCGTTCCAGAACGCGCGCATCGCATCATGGTCGAGTTGCAGCAGGGCAGGGATGTCGAGTCCCGCCGAGAACAGGCCGGGCGACCCGGAGAGCACCAGCGCTTGCACATCCTGTTTCGAAGCCTGTTCGATCGCGTGCTTCAGCCTCCCAATCAGTTCAGGGTTCAGCGCATTGACCGGCGGGCGCGCGAGCTTCAGCTCGCGGATGCCATGTTCGTGTTCGATGATGTCGAGCATCGTCGCGCTCACATGTCCTGTAACGTCCATGTGTACTTGACGGTGTAGGTGAGCGTCGCGTTGCCGTGCGCCGCCACCGGAATCCTGAATTCCAGCAGTTGCGGCGTCTGTTTCGACGGTTTGACGCTGGACGACGTGACGGTCCATTCGCGCCAGCGGTCGGGATGCTCGCGCACCGTCACCGTCCGGACCGTGTCGCCGCCGTTGCCGAGCGTGAGCTTGTAGGACTCGCTCATCGTGCGCGCCTTGGCGTCGACATGGAACGCGGTGCGCTCGCGGCTTGCACGCAGGTCGAAGCTCTGACCGAGTTGCACCGAGACACCTTGGCCCCTGGGCGTATCGGCAATGGCTCCTTCACCGAGCAAGGCCGGCGCACCGTCGCGATCCACGATCCACGCGCGCAGCGTGCCGGCGGGCAGGGCGTCCGGCGCCGTGAAGGCGAGCGTGCTGCTGATGGGGCGATCCTGGTAATCCTGCGCGCCGTAATCGTTGGTGTTGGGCTTGGGGGGATAACCCATGCCGCCGTCCTCGACCACGTATTCACGTTCGCACGCAAGTGTTTGAACGGGATACAGCGGCGTCAGGGTGACGGTGCCGTTGGGCAGGCTCACCGCGGCGGGCAAGGTGAAGCTGCGGTAGTCGCCCAGCGAGGACTGCATCGGCATTGGTGCAGCGGCTGCAGCCGTAACGACAACTGTGCTGTACGTGGGCATGAGGCGATTGCCGAGATTGGGTTGGCCCGCCACCAGCTTGATGGTGGCGCCGTCGTAATCGCGGCCGCTGCGGTTGGCGATGCTGGCCTCAGGCTTGAACTGCATCCGGCAGCCGGCGCCGCTCGCCAGTGTCGCGGTGTAGGCGGCGCGCCAGCCGATTCCCGAGGTCATGTAAGTCAGCAATGCATCGCGCCGACCGGCAGCCTTCGCATCCACGTCCAGCAGCAGACTGCTGCCGCCGGAGACCGCATCCGGGGGAAGGGTTACCGACGCGTACTGGTGGACAAGGTGCACGTTGCCGTCCGACGCGCGGATCAGCAGGCCGTTGTCGGAGGCACCCAGCAGGATGCCATCGAAACCGCTGCCGCCCGCGCCGCCCGTCGTCACGCTGACATTGCTTCCGATCGCGCTGTCCAGCGCGCCGCTTGCGCTGGCGTTCGCAAGGGCCACCCGCTGGCCGAGCACGGATACGGCCGGTCCGGAGCCGAAACCCACCGCGATGGCTTCGGGATCCAGCGTGGCGGGCAACCCGCCGATCCGGAGTGGGTGTGATCCCGCCGGCACGTCCAGGGTGCGACGCTCGTGCACCAGCGCCTGGCCCGCATCGATCGTGCCCTGCGACGATCCCGTGAACAGCGCCTGGTTGTCCGCATGGTAGATCGTCAGGCTGATGTCCCTGGACGCGAATGCTGCAGGCGCGGCGAGCAGCGCGGCCAGTGCGGCGCAAAGCAATCGACTTGCCATGGCGTACCTCCGTGGTGGCGGTTCCCGCCCGATGATAAACGCGATGCCGGGTTCAGCGCCGGAAGCGCCGTTCAAGCCGCGCGGCGGGCCTTCGCGAGCAGCGCCACGATTTCTGCGTGATCGCGCGCGCGCAACAGGCGCGGCGCCAGCGTGCGCAGTGCCCCACGATCGCAGCGTCCCAGCGCATCGCGCTGGGGCAGGATGCGATCAGGCAGCATGCTGAAATCTTCGAGCCCGATCGCGACCAGCAGCGGTGCGAAGGCAGGGTCTCCCGCGATTTCGCCGCACAGGCACACGGGCTTGCCCGCGATGCGTGCGCGCCTGATCACGTGCGCCAGCACCCTCATCACCGCAGGGTGTGCCGGTTCGTACAGCTTGCCCAACTGATCGTTGTTGCGGTCGGCTGCCAGCATGTACTGGGTGAGGTCGTTGCTGCCGATCGCGAGAAAATCCGCGACTTCCAGCAACGCGCGCACGTTGAGCGCGGCGGCCGGAACCTCGACCATCGCCCCAAGCTCGAACTGGTCGGGAATTTCGTGGCCGGCGGTGCGCAGGTCGCGCGCGCAGCCTTCGATCAGGTGGCGTACCTCCGCAAGCTCTGCGGCGTCTGTCACCATGGGCACCAGGATGCGCAACGGCCCGTAACAACTTGCGCGCAGGATCGCGCGCAACTGCGTGACGAACACGTCCGGCTGGCGCAGGGATAGTCGCACGCCGCGCAGACCGAGCGCCGGGTTCGGCTCGGATGCCATCACCAAGCCCGCCGCGTCGGCCTTGTCGGCGCCGAGATCCAGTGTCCTGATCGTGACGGGCAGGCCGCCTGCATTCAGGACCACGTCGCGATAGACGGTGAACTGTTCTTCCTCATTCGGCAAACCGGCATGGGCGAGGAACAGGAATTCGGTGCGGTACAGTCCGATGCCCGCGACGCCCAGGTTGCGCGCACGCTCGATGTCCTCGGCGCGTTCCGCGTTCGCGAACAGGCGCAGCCTGTGACCATCGCGGGTGCGGGTTTCGGCGCCCGCGAGCTCGGCCAGCCGCTGGCCTTCGCGCAGCGCTTCCCGCTGCCAGGTGCGATATTGCGCCAGATCCTGCGCGGCCGGATGCACCACGACTTCGCCGCGCACGCCGTCGACCAGCGCGAGATCGCCGTCGCGCAGATCCTCCAGCACGCCATCGGCATTGACCAGCATCGGCAGGTGCAGGCTGCGCGCGAGAATCGCGCTGTGCGAATACGGGCTTCCGGATCCCGCGACGACCGCGAGGATCCCGTGGCTGGCCAGATGGGCCAGCTCGCCGGGAGCCACGCTTTCGGTGACCAGGATCTCGCCGACCCTGGTCGCGAGTTTCTTTTCCTCGCTGCTGGCCTGGCGAGCCAATGCGCTTTGCACGCGCGCGATCACGTGGTCGACGTCTTCGCCGCGGCTGCGAAGGTAGGGATCGTCCATCTCGTCGAACACCGCGACCAGGCGGTCGCGCTGCGCCTTGAGCGCGGCGGCCGCACGGTAATGGCCCTTGCGGATCATCGCCCGCAGGCCTTCGATCAGTTCCGGATCGTCGAGCAACTGCGCGTGCGCGTCGATGAATTCGCCGACCTCCCGCGCCAGCGCGCCGTGAAGTTTGCGGCGCAATTCGGCCATCTCCTCGCGCGCGACGACGAAAGCGCGTTCCAGCCGCGCGATTTCGTTTTCGATTTCCGAATCGGGCAGAGGCGTGCTGTCGATGCTGAAGCGCGCCGGCTGCTCAAGGCGCACGCGCCCCAGCGCCATGCCGGGCGCGGCGGGGCTGCCGGTAAAGACGCGCCTCATGCGCCCTCGTCGAACTTGCGGTCGAACAGCGCCGAAACCGCGTCCAGCGCCTGCGCCTCGTCGGGCCCTTCCGCGCGCAACTTCAACGGCGTGCCGATGCCGGCGGCGAGCATCATCACGCCCATGATGCTTTTGGCGTTGACTTCGCGGCCGCCGCTCACGAGCCAAATTCGGGATTTGAATCCCTGCACCAGTTGCACCAGTTTGGCCGCGGCGCGCGCGTGCAGACCGAGTTTGTTGCTGACGACGATGTCCTTCTCGACCATCCGGAAGTTCCGCAGCGTGGGCATCCCGCTACGTTACCAAAAGCGGGGGCTGGGGATTGGGGGCTGGGGAGTGGGGCGACCTTGCGGTGCCCGCAGCACGGCGGGGATCATCCCGTTTCGAAAAGGGACGTGCACGCTCCTTGATCCCCAGTCCCCAGCCCCGGCTCTTGTCACACCTTGTCGATGCAAATCCCGCCGCGTCCGCCGCTGGCGGCGACCTCGGCAAGCTCGTCCAGCGGTTTGTCGGGATAATTCAGGACCCGCAGCAGCATCGGCAGGTTGAGCCCGGACACGCAGCGCGCGCGCACGCCGAGGTCCGCGAGCTTGTTGGCGATGTTGCAGGGCGTTGAACCGTAGAGATCCGACAGCACCAGTACGCCGCCGCCGCGGTCGAGCGCCCTTGCCGCGCGGGCTGCGGCGGACAGCAGCGAAGCGGGATCGTCGTTGGCGCCGACCTCCAGGGTGTCGAGTTGGCGGGGCAGGCGTGGCATCACGTGCTGGGCCGCGGCGATCAGCGCATGGCCGATCTCCTCGTGGGTCAGCAGCAGGATGCCCGCCGGCGGGGCGGGTTCAACTTGTCGAAGGGCGGTAGCCGTGGTCATGGCGATGCGTGCGAAGGAGTAGCCGGAGGCCTGCAAGATTCAGTCCAAGCCGTGCGGCCCGGCTATTCGAGTTCGCGATGGAAGGTGAGGACCTGGCCACGGCTG
>Ga0070737_10003830_pt1 | contig 15702 bp, 12 predicted proteins | sample Coa_R1_10_FD_66438 | JGI IMG/M metagenome (GOLD analysis project Ga0070737, IMG submission 66438) | Surface soil microbial communities from Centralia Pennsylvania, which are recovering from an underground coalmine fire - Coalmine... | ecosystem: Environmental > Terrestrial > Soil > Unclassified...
TTCTCAACCTCGCCGACTAAATTGAGCGGTGTTTTGGGGAGCGTGCCAAATGCAGTGGTGATTTTCGCGGGAAGTGGAGCCGTCGTGCCATCGCCGAAGATATTCGTCGGAGGAACGACAGGTTGAGCAGGAGGGCCTACCGGGACAGTCGCAGGAGGGACAGTGGGCGGCAAACCACCGCCGCTGTGAGGGGCGGCACCGGGAGGCTGAAGGATCGTTTGTTCAAGCTCCTTTCCTGATCCGAGCTTGCCCTTGATACGCATCCATGCTGCATCGAGTGTCTCGCCCGGCTGCGCCTGCAGGAGTTCTAAGCTGCGCACGTTGATCGCGATTTTTCCGGCGGCGCAGAGGTACAGCAGCTTTTCCTTCGTCGCCACCTCACCGAGCCACGGTATCGAATGCTTGCCCCCGATACTCGGCTCCTGAAGGTCGGCGATAAATCTGGCGACTGAGGAACTGGAGATCGCGTGCCTAAGCGCGGTTTCATCGAAGTCCTCCGCAATGAAAAGCTCGGTTGCGATCTTCTCGTCAATCGCCTTTGGAATCTTGTCTCCGGTAGCGTTATGCTTCTCCACGAGAAAGCGGCAATTCGCCGGTTGCGCAAAGTCCCATATATCGAGGATTGCGAAAGTATCGAACAGATCTCGGAGTCGCGGACGGAGATGGGAATTCTGATAGGTGGTGTGGAGCGCCCGGAATGCGGCGTCGGTCTCCTTCCACTGGTTTGAAAGAAACACGGCCCGCGCGTATACGATCAGGTCACGGTCATAGTAGATGTTGCCAAAAGCTTTTTTCGGCAGGAGAAACCGAAGAGTGTTACGCCGTTGAGGCAGATGCTGCTTGAGCCAAGTGCCCAGAACGGCCTCGATATTATCAATCTGTTCCGGAAGGACGACCAGTGTAAGACGGCCGTCCCATCGGTCAGGCCGCTCGCTCTCCGGCAACTCTGACCATGGATCGTTTATCCAGTTCTTTCTCAGTGCCACGACGCGGAACTTGCGCGAGACTTCCTCGCTTCCTCCGATGACGTAGCGGACCTCCGCCGCGAGTTGCTCGATGTCCTGTTTGCCACCGAACAGCCTGTCGTTCTTCGCGTGCGCCAGCAGCTTGCCCTCGGCGTTTTCCTCTTCTTTGAAGACGAGACGATTCCCAACAGGATGAATATTGAAGCTGTTTTCACGGATAAGCGCCATCTCAGCGGCGAAGGTATTATCGTCAATCGGCTTCCGGCGCGTAATGTCAGACTGCAACTCGGACGGCTCGGCGCCATTGATCTTTTCCACACTTAGAGAACGGAGCCACAGAGCGCTGATGATGTCCGCAGAGTGCGGCACGTTGATGTCAGGGTCTTGAACCGCAATGCGCACTGCCTCAAGATTGCGGCGCGCCTTCTCAAGTAGCGTACGGTGGACTTGATTGGCGACAGAACTCAAGAGTGAGGTGACGCTGCCCTTATCACTGCTAATGTCGAAGTCGGCAGCAGTAATGACCGGCGATTTTTCGCCGCGTGTTTTGAACAAATCGACGAGAATGCGGATAAGATCGCGGGTTTCCTGAGCTTCCGTTGCGACGAGCACCTGGTCTTCGAGAAGCCGCATCAGCACAGGCGAATACGGCCAGGCTTGAACAAACTCGGTAGTTTTCGCTTCATGTTGAGACGACGGGACCTCTGCCAGCCTGACGTATTCGCTAACGTGGGTTCTGATCAGATCTTCGATCTGGGCGTCCGCGACGTTCAGCCTGTTCTCGAAAATGCGGTAAAGGAGAAGGCGCTGCCGGTCTTGCTTAGCCTGAGTGCCCTGGAAGTCGACGAGCACCGGATTGATCCGGTGAATTTGCTGGTACGCCTGCGATTGGTTGTCGCGGATCGAGGCGACAAACACGAGCAGGTCAGGCCGGTCGTTGCCGATCTCGGCGAGGAGCTGAATGAAATTGAAGGCCCAGGTCTGCGTTTTCGCTTTCGGCGTGTCGCTCAGCCCGTCAAACCATGTCTGGAATTCGTCGAGCAACAGCGCTGTAGGCTGGGCCTTGAACATCTCAACGAGCAGGTCGATGCTCGGTACGTTGGTCCCTTGGGTGATCCATTTCCCTTTGGCGAGCTGGCCCTGCGGATGTCGTTCAAACAAAATGTCCCACAGGAATTTGAACCGCTGCTGATGAAGGCTCTCCGCGATGACGCAGAAGTCCTTGCGGAATGTTAGCGTTTTCAGTTCGGGTCGGATAAGCCTCGCGGCCCAGTCCGCCAGCCACTTCGTTGCTTCGGCCGGGTCCTTGATGGCGTGCCAAAGGGCAGCCATAAGGTGCGATTTACCTTGCCCGCGCCCCCCGAGAAGCACGACAGGACGTGCTTGTGTCGGCTGCGTCGCCTCGAACACGCGCAGGAGATCAACGGATGGATATGTGATGCTAAGAAAATCAGCCGTTGATTGCTGGAGGGCGCTCGTCGGCTTGTCGGCGGAAAAGTCGATCGTAGTCCCTTTGAGGCGTTCCCCCTTGAATTCGGGCCGTAGAGTTAATTCGAGCATATTGTTCCTATCGATTTCTAGCAGTCAAACTTACCGCGAATTGTTTGCATTCCAGCGGCGTCAATGTCGAGACGTGTCACCCAGTGTGCAAGTCCCGCTTGGAGCGCCCGCCGCGCTTTTTACTCTCGGCAGCTTCACCTTGTTCGTTCTCAACGTACCTTTCCGCCGCTTCCCTGACAACCCAAGCCAGAGAGACTTTCTTCTGCTTCGCTAGGCCCTCGAGGGTCTGGTAAATGTCAGCCGGAAAGCTGATCGAAGCGCGAACGAATGTCGTGCTCTGCGTCTTCATACTGCTGTTCAATGCCCCCTGTGGCTCAGGATCCTGGATTCACCACTTTACACCACGGCGGTGAATATCTGAATAGCCTATCACTGATCCGCGGGCTAGTCGGACGCACCCTTCCCACTCGACTGTTGAGTTTCGTGACAATTGATCATCCCCGTGTCCACGGGTCTAATACTTCGACTCCCGTAAGCGCCGGCCATCATCTCGAAGCGGACATTCGCGAGCGAGGCTTCGGCCGTCGCCAACTGATCCTCGTCTCTGCCCCCGTAGGCGCTCGAGATCCTGTAAGAGACGAAAGCTTGGATTCCAGTTCGACCGACGAAAGTTCCTTGGGTTCCTTGAGGGGACGAACGGGCTGTTATGGGCTCTCCTCAATTTGCAAGCGGCAACCGTCGAGGCCTTCGTGGCGGAGGCATCCACGTCCACGATTCGCGGCTTGCCGGGTTTGTGGCCAAATGCTTCAGCATGGATGAAGTCTTCTTCCGGTGGGCGATGCACGCGGTCCGGCAACGCTGCATAAATCTCTTCAAGGGTCGATTCCCACCATCCTGGTGACAATTACGTTGATGTTGTGCACCAGCGCTCGCAAGTCTTCTTCCATTGGCATTCGTTTCGAAAACTTATTACACTACGCCAATCGAGTTAGTGGCCAGCTGGTACTGCGTCCGCCTTCGGGGTTCTGCATCGGAATGCGATCTTCAATCAGATGAGAGTGCACCGTCAGCAAACGATTGATCACTTCTCGCTGCGTGTGTTAGCTACGACCGTGCCCAGGCTTTCCTGCGCCCGAACCGGAGCGCGGTTCAGCCGAGAAACCATTCCATTCAGGGCGTGATATCCATCTGACCTCCGGTCAGGGGTGGACCCGATACTCGCAGGGCCTTTCCACGATCCTCGGCAGTCCGGAAGCAACGCACTCGAACGGGAAGTCGGCTCTACTGCCATTAGCCCCGAACGGGCCGAGGACATGCCGAACGCCCGCTCTTGCCAAATTGAATTTCAGCTTGTGCATGCGGTTGCAAACCGTTGGTGCGGATGAGGGTTGATCCACCAACGTCGGATAGGGAAGGAAAAACGCCGTAGGCTCTTAGAATCACGACTTCTGCATCGCTGCTACTAAGGATCGCAAGATGCTCTTGGGATCATGAACGGCGACGACGCCCCCGGCAACCACTCTCTTGGTTCCGGGATCAATGGGATCCGTGCTGGCCCACGCCACCACTGTAAATCCAAATTCCACTTCCAACCCGCCGATGTAGCTAACCCTTCTGGAGCGCAATCGTCCCCAATCTTCGTCTTGAAAAGATGAAACTTCGCCAAAGCGCTTCATCCAATCTTCGGTCGTGAAATATCGTCCCGGATCAACGACTATAAGAACAATGTCGATATCTGAATCGGCTGTTGTCGCGCCTCTCGCATATGAACCAACGATGCCGACGGCTAGAATATCGGAGTTCTCTATTGCCCAGTTAGCAAGAGCACTCAGGAGCGCGTCGATCATACCTTTGGTTCGTCGATGAGAGTGTGCATATAGCAACGTTGTCGCGAGGCCGCGTTACTTGCATCGTCTCTCAAGGTTTCCGGATCGCACCAGGTTGCGCGCCAATCGGAAAACATCCCGCCATTCGCCAGTTCCGAGATTAGGACCGCCAAACGCGGTAGCATCCGGCATGAGGGCCTTTGGTTTCTCCGTCTACGGTAATTCCCACGCCGGACGACCTGCAGTTCCGATCCCGACGTCAGTTGCCGCATGGACAGGCGTTGAGAGGCACACATTATGCACACCACTCTCATCGTTCTTGCGCGAAATCGCAGAAAAACGACCTGCCTGCAGGTGGACATCTCTGATTGAAGCGAATCAGTGTGAGGCATAGCCGCTTAGCATCCCCACTGCATCACAAGAGTTCCAAGTGTTTCACTCTGTGCCGATGACTGTCGAATCGACGCCTATTCCCGAATGCAACTTTTCTCCTTCGCCAACGGATTTGGACCGCCTACAAATTCGTGTCTCTCCTCTCTTGCTCATCAATGGTTCGGAACCGTAGATGATCGATTCCCGGTCGGTTCATTTCTTCACGAACGTGATCTTCCCGCCTCTGGTCTGTCGCCGCTGTCCGGGTCGTATTGCCTGAACGCGAATGCCACTGCTTTCTTTCCATTCATCCGCTCGTCCTCACCTTCGGTTGCGATTGTTGTCGCGCCGGGCCTTCGCCTGACTTCCTTCAAAAGCGTTCCGCCATTCAACCGCTAATCAACCAAGCTATCCGGTTCATCCCGCATTCCTCTTCCTTCCTGATGTGCTTGGCACCGCTTCAGCCGACACCCGTTGCGCCCGGCACTTGTGCCCGTTCTGCTTTGCGCTTCATTTCTCTAGTTTGTGGAAAGCGCACGGCCAAGCGGTTTCGGCCCCACCACAAAGTTCGAGGGCTACGCCTTTCGCAAACCCGGCGAAAAACTTTGCGGTCCCCCAAAAAAGCACGTTCACAAGTTTGGGAGCAACCAGCCTCGCGTTTTTGTGCCCAAGCACAGCAGGGGCGGAAAAGGAAAAAACTCATGAACCTCAATCAGCTTTCGATCATCGGCTTTATCGGCAAGAACGCCGAGACCAAGTATCTGGCGAACGGCACTCCGGTCACGAAATTCTCTGTCGCAACCAAGAAGTCCTGGAAGGACGAGAATGAACAGTGGCAAGAAAGGACCCAGTGGCATAACGTTGTCGCGTTTGGCAAGGGCTTCGCGCAATTGGCGGACCGGCTCGTGAAGGGCGCTCACGTTTTCGTGCAGGGCGAACTCACCACACGCGAGTACGATCGCCTCATCAAGGTTCCGAACGGCAAGGGCAAGAACATCGAGCACGTGATTCAGCAGCTCGTTGTCGAGCTCAAAGCCGACACCATCCGGACACTCGACCGTTCCGCCGCAAACGGCGCGCAGAGCGATGCCGCTGAACCGTCCGTCGACGAGGTCCCGTATTAGGGACCTCTCACAGGATGGGTATCTCTCATCGCGGTGTCCCGGGACCTCTTGTTGTCAATGCCGGGATTGCGCCGCAGTATATGGATACAGTCTCGGCGACTGCCTTCCTTTCGCGCATCGCGCGCGCGACCCCGGCGCAAGGGGATCACCCTGCGGGTTTCCGGTTCCCCCAATTTTCTTAGATGTGGAAGAAGGCATACTGAAAATTGGCTCCCCCGAAAAGGTCCTACCGGACCTGACCGCTTGCCGCTCGTGGTGCCCCGCTGCGCGCAAAGACATGCGCGAAAGGCCGTCGCCGCGCCTTTTCCACACCTGCCGCCGGGATCATCTTCATGGAGGTCTAGACTGAAGTGGATGCTAGCTTGCCGCGATTAGGAAACCCTCAAGCTACTCGCACCCGAATCGTGGACTCGCGTTGGTCGATTTCTTCACGTGAAAGCGCTTTCGGTTTCAGTGCAAGCCGGTTCACCGGGCTATGCTCACTCAGCAGGCACTCTTTATCATCTGTAAAGATCAATAACTCACGGCTTCCACGTGAGGCGCCCACATACAGCAGGGGCTTGTCCAACAATGTCCGAATGCGCGAGTCACCGGTGTCGATCTGCAGCAGGGTCCGTTCACTTGTCTTTGATTGAAGGGAATAGCTCGTCATCGCATACGCATACTCGACGTGTGGCATGGCCGGCAGCTTCCAATTCACCGTCCGGCCATCATCCAATTTCACGCGTGCATTCCCCATATCATCAAGACGTTCGATAGTGCCGAGCTCGCGATTCGCTACCTTCGTTCGTTTGCCGGGTTTCCATGGACGTGTCAATTGGACCCGTTCGCCCTCGGAAAACCAGCGGTTAGCCGTGGTGAAGATCTCCACCCCAAATGCGCGCCCAGGGTCATATGTCACTTCGCTACCGCTCGTCTGTAAGCGCAGTGTTACCGTATTCGCTTCAGCATCCCGCGATGCGACGCGGCCAAAATCACCACTCGCTACACCGAGAAAACTCACACGTTTTCCGAAGCGCACAACATCATCCACGTTGTAAGTCGCGGCGACCTTCCGGTCCTCTGTGCGCAGATCACGTCGCCCAACCAGGATCTGCGCTTCATAGGCATCCGGTTTTAACAGTCCGCGCATCTGCAGTTCGGCCCGCACTGAAGTATTAATTTCAGCTAAGGATCGGTTATCGGGTGACACGATCAGGGTCTTCTGTGGGTCCGCCGCGTATTCTCGTGCGATGGCAGAGAAGCGGTCCTTGCGGTCACCGAATTCGCGGATACGGTTTTGGTCATCGAGCAGCGTAAGTCCTTCTATCATTCGCCCGCGGGCGAAGCACTCAATCACGTTGAGTAATTCGGGCGCATTCTGCTGTCGCACAATTTTTTCCAGGCGGAAAGCGGCTACGCCCGCCTGTTCCAGTTCTTCAACGATTCGCCCAGCCTCGACGGATTGATGCTGTCGAGGATCATACGCGACAATGACACGATCCTCTCGTCGCACTGTTTGCAAAAACTCGTGAAATTGACGCGTACCTACCAGGCTTCCTTCATCCAGGATGTAGAGCCGCTTGGGCGTAACCTTTGCCACTCCCGACTGCAGGTGGGATTGAAGCGTCTCCGAACGCATCCCAATTTCGGACAGGTTGTTCGTTGCCGCACCCGTCGCCGCGAGTCCCAATACTTCGTAGCCGGCCGAACGAAACCAGTGACATTGGGATGCGATTTCGCCGATCGGCTTCATCGCGGTACTCTTGCCGACGCCCGCGGCCCCGCGCACGATCATTACCTGGTCACGAGACGTGAGAACGTTCCATGCCATCGAGAGCTGTGCATCATTCAGCGTTATCTGTTGGCCGCCTACGGTCCGACTCTTGAACTGCTCACGAAACTGATCTCGAGTCAGGCCCGGGGCAATTGGTTCTGCCGTGCCCTTGCCTTCGAGCGCGAGTGTGATCGTATTCAGCTCTAATTGGCGCATTTCGGAAGTCGTGTATCGCTCGCCAGGTGCATTTGTCCGGTAATGACCGACTCGGACGAATTCGCGCTCGCCGTGCGCCAGGCGCTGCTCGAACGCGCGTTGTACATCCTCGAGCGTTATCTGCCCCAGTCCGTGACGAAGAGCGTCGCGCATAAGTTCAAAATGATCGACCACGGCGTTTCCCTCGAGAAGGCGCCGCTTGGCAAAATCTAGTGCCCGATTCGCTCGTAGCATCCGTTCGGTCTCAGAGAGGGTGAGCGAGCTGCGTTGGCGCGCAACCTCGACGACCTTGCGAGGATCATTTCCGTAATGCTCTGCCTGCCTTCTATGCTCATCCCAGAGCGCTTCCGGTTCCCAGGCCTGCTTCGCCTGTCGCAACCGCTTATTGACCCGCTCATCCGCCTCGGCACCGACCAATCCCTTTTCCGCCTTTTCACGCTCAATTTCCTCAGTACGTGCGCTCATGGCCCTGAGATATTCGTCTGTATAGCCTTTGATAGCCGTTGAGTGATTCCGGCCGTATTCCAATTCGTAACCACGTGCTCGGGCAGAAAACGCGATCTCCGCCTGATAGACCGCCGACACAAAACTCTGTACGCGATACCATTCGTGTGCCTTTACGGATCGGATTTTGTCGCCGGCGTTGGTCATGTTGAATACAACCGCATGGGTGTGCAAATGAGGGTTAGGCGGCGCATCATCCACGGGCCTAGCAGCGTCGTGCAAAAACAGCGCGGATACCCAGTTTGCCGTCGTGACTGGCGCGTTAATGTTACCCATTCGACCTTGCGTGTATCGCTCACCGGCATCTAGCGCTATGCGTACAGCTCTTTTGTGATCTTCAATAAGGCCGCGCTCGCCGCCCACCAGCGCAGTTACCGAAAAACTCTTGTGAGGTGCCAGGGTCCAATCCCAAGCCGCAATGTGCTCCAGGTGCTTTCTTGGTTTCGCGCCAGTAGGGTCCTGATAGTTTTGTACTGACCCGTCTTCGGCGGCAGGCCGATGCTTGATCAGTTGCTCGCCGGTCCGGGGATGCTGGCCGGTCGCGAGTCGGTTGTAATGTTGTTCGTCAACAGCACCCAATAGCTGAAATTCCGCAGCCAAGCGCCCGTGCCACTCGCCAATCAGGTGCTTGCTTTCGGCGTAGTAAGCTTGATCAGCTGACCCGTACTCGAATTTGTAGTACTCGCTGACTTTCTGAACGCCAAGAGGTTTGGAGATCTTCAGCACAGCTCACGGTTGACCCCAAAGCCACACGGTATGGGCTGCCTCTCGAAACACCGCGACTGGGCAATCAATGTGATGCTCAGCGCCCGGCGAACCGGCGCGCCCACAGGTGCAGTTCGCGTGCTGAGCCATATCTTCAAGGACTTGCTTACATTCGTCCCCGAAGCGTCGCCGCATTCTCGCTATTACTTCGTCAGAAAGGCCGACTATTTCGCCACGTTCCATTGTGTTTGTCATATTACCTCGTATACAGGGTTGGTGGATTCGGTCTTGGTCGTCACGCCCGTCGGTGTCTTCGGCTCTTCGGCCGACACGTTCACCAATGGCGGTTCGTCATCGACGGGCGCAATTGATCCACTCGGGCCGAGGTCCCGTTCTGGGGCCTGACGGAAGATTACAGGCGGAATCAGACGATCGAGTCTTCTTGTTCGAACGCGCTGAGGGAGCTTCTGAATTTTGATGCGGACGACTTTCCCTTCTTGCAACAGGTAGCCGGAAAAACGGGGCAGGCCCTGAATTTCGGCTGCTGAAACCACGGGTGTATCCACGGTTTGGTTATTCCAACTCCGCGATCGGTGGCGGGCGAGCAAGTGCACCGGCCGGTTCTCCTGTATCCGCTCTACTTCGTGATGACCAATCAGCATTTCGGCATGCTTTGCCGCAGCAGGATCGCCTGTACGCAGGACGATATTCGTGAACGCCTGCGACATGATTGTAACCGCGCCTTCATCGCCGTATCGTTTCTTTAACTGGGCCATGTCATGGAACCCAAGAACGATGGGATTCCCGGACGCGCGCTGCTTCGTCGTCCCCGACTCAAGTTGCGGTAATTTCTGCAGCGTGGCCGCTTCATCAACGATGTACCAGACCCTAGGTATGGCCCTCACTGCAGCACTCGGCGCCTGATTCTTCAAAATGAGCAAATCCATCACCGCGCTGTGCAGCGGAAGCAGTGCATCTACGGTCTCGGGAGTGGATGTCATAAAGATCCAGCCCCTCCGTTCTTGCGACCATTGCCGGACTGTGAATTCGCGCCGATCCTCTCGCGTCTGTGGCATCATACGCAACGGTTTCGCTATCTCGCCGAGTGTCGCCCAAAGGCCTTGTGCCTGGTCCCTCGCGCGGTCGTCTGTACTAACCGCATGCTCTGTGCCGCTAATCCGCCGCGCGACTTCTGTGCGCGGATGTGTCAACCAGAATCCGAGCGCCGCGCATGTCGCCGGATCTTCCGGTTCGTTGAAGACACTGTAACGGGAAATGAGGTAGGCAAAGATTGCACGGGGATGCTTCTTAAAGAACGGTTGCTGGCGCGGCTCATCCGGCCAGAAAGCTAACGCCCAAGGAGTTGCTTGCGCTTCGTCCGGTGCTTCGGCTTCGATGGCCCAATACGGACAGCGCTGGTCGCCTGGATCAAGGATGATGTCGCCACGTTCCTCGCTAAAGAATTCGTCCCTGTATTCACCCTTGGTGTCATAGACAACGGCTACATCGCCGCGGAGTTCGATTTGGTACAGCAATTCCCGAATCAGTGTCGATTTGCCCATCCCGGTCGAGCCAAAAATGTTGAAGTGATAGGGTTCCAATTCACGCGGGATGATCACTTTCTGACCGAGGGCTCCGACGGTGAATGACACACCCGGAGTCGCGCCCTCTGCCCGCAGAATTTCGCGGTTGAATTCACGGTGCGAAAGCAGCTCAGTTCCGCGAATATGCTCACCGTCCCGTGCATGTTTGCGGCGGTTCAAGTCCCACCAGAGCCCGAGGCCCGCCAGCACGAAGAATGTGAGGAACGAGCCGAACATTTGCCAGCGAAACATGCTCTGCATCGCTGAGCCGCGATAAACCCATTTCTGCATCCACAAATGGAAGGCCTCAGGGTTGGCCGTGATCACTTCCTGGTGCAGTGTTTTGAGATGTTTATCGACAGACTTTTGCACGGCGAGATTCGAGCCGTTGAGGACGGCCAAATACTGTTTTTCGACCGGCTGCTTACCAATATTAGGAAGCACGGACTCCAGCCCAGTTTTGATATACGTCGCCAAGTAATAGCGTTGCAGCTCGGGAGCTAGAGCAACGCCCAATTTGAACCATAGGGGCAACATCGCTGTGGCACACAGCGCGCCGGCAATAACACCGATCGGTGCGCGAATTGGGAACGAACCGCTGGGCCTGCGCATGTCTAAGACTTCACGCTCGGTTTCAGCGGCATCGAGCCCTTCGCCGTCACGATTTGGCAGATCTCGCGAAATTTCTCCAAGCTGAACTGATTCCCTAATTCAAGCCACGCCTCAACAGTCCGGACGAAGATCTCTAAATGCATCACGCTCGGTGAACGGAGCGATTTGCCTTGAATGGCAGCCAGCAATGTCGCACGCACGAAGGTACTAAGTTCCGATCCCTGCGCTTCCGCATAAGCTCTGAGCCGCTCATCTTCCGCTTTCGTCAGCTTGGTCGAAATTGTGCATGTTAGCTTTTCGCCACTACGGTTCACATCGTGGTTCCGGCTACCGTGTCTACTGGTATTCGAAAATTGAGACGCCACCCCCTGCTGGGAGCCGCCGTCTACCGGGCTTTGGTCTACGCCGTTTACCGGTTCTCGCTTGGGCAAGTCCACGGCTCCTCCTACGCTCGGTCGATACTAAACCGAGCTGGCTCTGGTGTCGGCAGCCGATTCTCGGGCTCGTGTTGCAGCGCGAGCCGATTTGTGTTGATCGTTACCGCGATCGCGTGCCCAGGATCAATCGAAAGCCCCAGTTGCGCCGCTTCCTGAACAAGAATTTCCATATTCCGCAGAGCGCGGGCGTGACGCACTGCGGCCTTCACCGGGTCTGTTGTTTCGTATCGTTGCGTGAGATCAATGTATTCGTTACCCGCCCGGATCTGCGCCGCAAAATTCGTTGCAATGCAGGCTTCCGCGCAGGGCTGTTCAAAGACGCTCGCGTAACCAGTCAAGCGGTCGGCGAGCACCATTCTGCGGCGCTCTGATTCGGTGAGCCCGAGGGCCAAATTGTCTTCAGTCATTGTTTAGCTCCGCATAACTTTCTTGCGTGAATTGCTGGTACTACGCCGCCTTGCGTGGAGTCTCTTTGGAAGACCTCGGCGCACGCTGGGCGCGTCCTCTCTTCGCCGGCTTCTCGGGTGGGAGCGCCTGCTCGAGAATCTGCGTAAGCACATAGCTCACGTCGCTGTCGTCGAGCGATTGAGCAAACAATTTGAGGCGCTGAATGAGATCGGGATGCAACTCGAATTCGATCTTTTCGAGATGCCTTTTGTCCTGCGGTTTAATATCGATTGTCATGGTGTTTTCTATCTCCTTTCGTCACCAGGTCCAGACGGGTTTTGCGTCGAACCGGATGGCGCCTGGAGCCACCGGCCCGAAGTAGCGTGAGTCGTAACTATTCGCGTTAAAATCACTCACCGCCCAGATGCCATTTGTGTACGCGCCGAACGGGTAATGTTCGAGCGGCATGCCTGTCCTCGATCGAGCTTTCGGAGCGGTATTGCGAAGCAGCTTTCCCGCGAAAGAAAAACCGCGCGCATCATATATAAGCGGATGCTCCGGGGACGGACAAATCACCGGCTTCATGACGGGGGCCAAACCATCAGGGCACGCACCCGGCGTGATCTCTAAGCCAGCGTGCAGCGCGGCCCGCGCCGTCGCACTCGGAAGACAGAACCCGGCGTACTCTATGGCCTGAATTGCCGAGCTCGCCGGCACGCGCCGGTATAGTCCGAGAGGCACGGAATCGCTATAGTTCATGAGCAGTGCCGACCGTTGCACTCCGACCGGAAGAGCAAGTGCAATGAGGACTGCGGAGATGAGGGTAAAACGCATCGGACTACTTCACGGCAACCGGCTCATAAGGGCCGGGAAACAGCATGTCTCTGTTCACCGAAACTGCGAAAATTTCGCCGGGCCGAATCTTCAAAGTGGGCTGGATATTTAGGTTGCGATTCGTGATCTGCTCACCGAGTTGCGCGGCCTGCGTGCCTATCGCTGCGGCGGCTTCCTGACCAGCAGAAGGATACGTCAAGACGCTGCTGTTCGTCCGGTTCTGCGAGATCTGCAACCCGGCCGCAAGAACCGAGCTCAGCGCCACCCCGCCGATTACTCGTGTCCAATGATTGTCGACCTGATCTTTGAGGCCAACAGCGCCATCCGCGGCATGCGACGGCATGCGGTCCAGATCGATGAAACTGCCATCTGGAAAATAGATTGCAGTCCAGACGACTTGGACCCGATTCTGGCCGTACGAGACGCTCGAATTGTACTCGCCCACGAGCCGTGAACCGGCCGGAATCATGACATACTTTTGCGTCGGCGAGTCGTACACATCCCGGGCGACTTCGGCGATCAGATCGCCCGGCAAGTCGGACACGAGACGATGCGGCAGAGCGGCTGGAATCACGGTGCCGCGCTGCACCACCCATGGGCTCAACGGCGGCGTACGCGTGGTCTTCAGATAATCGTCTTTCCTAGCTTCACCGCCCTCCTGGAATAGCCGCTTCTCGCCTTGCGCATTCTGGGCGAAATAGCCACTGGCAAGCTGCAGTCCACCGGGCGTAGGAACGGGAGCTGTCGCGCCAATCACGGGCGTGGCCGATGGTACTGCAGCAGCGGGGCGAAGCAAATTATTCAGTTGTGCCACCTCCGCCTGGGCGGGATCGGACGAGTTTGTCGCGGCGGTGTGCTGATCCTGTGCTCCAGTTGGTGCTTCCAGGGCCTCTTGTTGCCGCGCGTATCGATGCGCAAGAGCTTGCTTCCGGAGCTCCTCCTGAGGATCGACCTTCGGCATGGACTGAGGCGCGTAATACACCTCCGCCGCTGGCGCTTGAACGTTCTGTGATGCGGGGGTATTTGCAGCCGAGGTGAATGGCTGCGCGACCGTTCGTGCAGCATTTACGAGCGGCGTGGCAATGGAAGGTGAAGCGCCGGCGGGAGACGATTGCGCGCTCGAAACCGACGATGCTGGCATTTCTCCTTCGACCGATTGCCGATTGCTCTGCGCCGCGTCCGAAGCAACGAGTTGGGTCTGCTGTTGATCTCTGCGCGCCTGCTGTTTCTGGAGCCGGTAATGAAACCCGTACACCACGGCACCGATGAGCAACAGAAACACGACAACAGCGGTCGCGACCAGCCGTCCGGATATGGTTGCTAGCGGTCGCGGAATACGCCCGGTGAGGTTAATGGACCCCATTTGAATTCAGACCTTGATTCGTGATGCAGGCGCGCTGCTGCTTGCGGCCCACACCTTCTACCAGACACGCCTGCTCGAACACGGCATCGATGATTAGCTCGTTGCCGTCCCATCGTGCATTTGCTGGGATCGGGCCGCGCGCATCGGCAATCTCCACCACCGGTAGGCCGCGATGCCGAGCCTCTTCAGACAGCGTGATGTGCGTATGAACGCCGTCATCGGCGATCTTCTCGGGTTTTAGATACTGGGCATCTTTGCCGTGCACTTTGACTTCGTAATTCCAATTCCGCAGCGGCTTATCCGTCGAGAGCTTAGCCAGCCGCTCAGCTTCCGCTTTCTGGTGTTCCGCCTCAGCGCGTTTCGCCTCTTCAGCGGCTTTCAGTTTCTTTGCTTCTTCGTCCGGATACGTGAACGCGACACGCGCCATGTGCTCGTGATCGGTTGAAACCAGACGCACGTAATACAGCCGTTTGTCTGTCCCGACAGTCATCGTTGTATCGAGACCGGGCTCGGTGGGCTTGACCACCAAATACGTGAACTGTTCAGCCCCGGAGCCCGCCATGCGCGCCACCACTTCGAACCGATGATCGCCCCAATCGAGCGCGTCTTTGGTGGTCGTCTCGCCGGGCTCCAGGTCCAATTCGCAGACCTGCAGCGTCGAACAAACCACCGTGGCGACTCCCTGGCCGTAGGTGTAGAGGACGCGCCCATCCGGCCCGGTTGTCGGCGGCGCTCCACTGACCTGAAAGCCTTCTGAAAGAGACAGCGCGAGACTGGCGTTGGCCGGGAGCGATACTTCGCGCACGAGTTGCATTGCGCCCGCGCTGATGGTGCCGCTGATATCTGGCTTCGCCTTCCGCTTCGCACGAACCGCAGGCGCTGGAGTTGCAACTGCACCTGGGCCGCTGCCGGCCAAAATCGCGGCAGCCTGATGGTAGTCCGCTGCGGATGGCGTTGACGCTTGTTGTTGCCCGCCAACGGGCATCGCGGCAAGAATGGCGGCGAATAAGAAGATGTGCTTTTTCATTGAACTGCTTCCCAACTTAATTCCGTAATCAAAATTCCGAGACTGTTTTCTTCCCGCGCCGCTTCCGACATGGGGATGTGCATGTCGTAGGCGATCCGCGCGCGCCAAGCCTTCTGTGAAACCACCTGTCCGCCTTGGGACATGGTCGTCTCCTGCCACCAAATCCCATAGGTGTGCTGGCCTTCGACATCGAACGTCTTGCATTGGACCGTGACGATTTCCCCATTTGCGGCACGGCGGATCGGATCGTTCTCCTCGTACCACTTATTGAGTGCTGCTTTGGCTTGCGAGCCGTCCCCGACGTACAGAAAGGCTTTATCCCAATCGGCTGCCTGTGCCGTGCGATCCGCCGTCACTGTCCGCCAGTACTCGATGAATTTCTTCAGCGCCTGGACCTTTACGAGGTCCCAGGTTTTCGCATCCATGTCGACCGGCTTCACCGGCCCGGCATAGCTCACGTTACCAGCCCTGTCGCGGTCGACAACATAGAG
>Ga0070737_10003832_pt1 | contig 15698 bp, 8 predicted proteins | sample Coa_R1_10_FD_66438 | JGI IMG/M metagenome (GOLD analysis project Ga0070737, IMG submission 66438) | Surface soil microbial communities from Centralia Pennsylvania, which are recovering from an underground coalmine fire - Coalmine... | ecosystem: Environmental > Terrestrial > Soil > Unclassified ...
AGATCTATCAGGAAGGCGTGCGCATTCCGCCGTTGAAGCTGGTCGAGGGCGGAGAAGTGAATCGCAGCGTGCTCGATTTGGTACTGAACAACGTGCGGACGCCGCGTGAACGCGAGGGCGATTTGACAGCGCAGATCGGCGCCTGCCGGATCGGGGTCGAGCGCGTGACGGAGATGGTGGCGAAATACGGACGGGCGCGCGTGGAGGCGAACGCCAACGCGCTGCTCGATCATTCCGAAGCGCTGATGCGGGCCGAGCTGGAGCAATTGAGGGCAGGCGCATACGAAGCGGAGGATTACCTGGATAACGACGGTATTCACGATGGGCCGGTGAAGATTTGCGTTCGCATTGAGACGCAACCGGCGCGCGGGCGCATCCAGTTTGATTTCACGGGGTCGGCGGCGCAGGTGGAGGGAAGCTTGAACGCCGTGTATGCGATTACGTACTCGGCCGTGTTTTATGTGCTGCGCTGTTTATTGCCGGAGGAAGCGGCGGCGACGGCGGGATTGATGCGGCCGGTGGAGCTGATCGCACCGGCGGGGACGATTGTGAATGCGCGGCCGCCGGCGGCAGTGGCGGGCGGGAACGTGGAGACCTCGCAGCGCATTGTGGACGTGCTGTTGCGGGCGTGGGCGAAGATTGTGCCGGATCGGATTCCAGCGGCAAGCTCAGGGACGATGAACAATTTGACGATTGGCGGAATCGATCGGCGCAGCGGCGAGGCGTATGCGTATTACGAGACGATTGCGGGCGGCGCGGGCGCGCGGCCGCTCTCGGATGGCGTTTCGGGCGTGCATACACACATGACGAATTCGCTGAACACGCCGGTCGAAGCGCTCGAATATGCGTATCCGTTTCGCGTGCGCAGATACGCCTATCGGCGGGATTCGGGAGGCGCGGGCAAGTTCCGGGGCGGCGACGGATTAGTGCGGGAGATTGAGTTGCTGCACCCGGCGCAGGTCACGTTGTTGAGCGACCGGCGAGTGTTCGCGCCATATGGATTGAACGGCGGCGCGGAGGGGACGAAAGGACGCGCGGTGTTGATCGAGAACGGCGAGGAACGCGAGCTGCCCGGCAAATGCAACGTCGAGGCGGGCGCGGGCGCGGTGCTGCGGATCGAGACGCCGGGCGGCGGCGGTTGGGGAGTCAGCGAATAGGCGCGGCGTGCGCGTGTGCGTGGCGCAAAATCACGCGCCGCGCGAGTCGCACGGCTTTATGCTCGAGGAGCTGCGCAAGGACGGAGTCGGGAACCGGCTCATCCGTTTCAATGATGGAGATGGCGGTGAGCGGCTCGGCGGGACTAGGATGCGGAGCGTCCTCGCGGCCGAGAGCGAAGCTTGCGATATTGATGCCGTTTTTGCCGAGCACGGTACCGAAGTAGCCGATGACGCCGGGGACATCCTGATTTTTGGAATACATCAGGTTGCCGTCGAGCGTCGCCTCGCAGGAGATGTCCTCAACTTGCAGCAGGCGCGCCTTGCCGAGGACCACCGCGCCCACTGCGGACACGGAACCGGCATCGGAGTCAAGCTCGAGGCGCACCGAATCCATGTGCGCCTGGCCGGGCTCGCGCTGCTCGATGACACGGAAGCCGCGTTGGGTCGCCAGTTGCATCGCGTTCACCAGATTGGCGCGGTACTCCATGGAGCGGCTGAGGACGCCGGCCAGGCCGGCATTGCGCAGGAGCTGGGTATTGTTCTCGGCGAGACGGCCGAAGTAGACGAAGCGGATGGTGTGCGGGTTGCCGGAGGAGATGTGGCTGAGGAAGAGGCCCAGGCGCTCGGAAAGATCGACATAAGGCCCGAGGGTGCGGTACTGTTCGGCGGTAATGGCGGGCATGTTGACGGCGTTGAGGGCGACGCCGCCGGTGAGGTATTCGACCAGTTGCTCGGCGATGCGAACGCCGACGTTCTCCTGGGCTTCTTCGGTAGAGCCGGCGATGTGCGGGGTGGCGAGGAGGGGTTCCAGTTCGAACAGAGGGAGAAGGCCGGGCGGCTCGGTTTCAAAGACATCGAGCGCCGCGCCGGCGACGCGGCCGGTCTGAATCGCCTGTTGGAGGGCTGCATTATCGATGAGTTCGCCGCGCGCGCAGTTGACGAGGCGAGCGCCCGGTTTCATGTGCGCAAAGGCGGCGGCATCGAGCATGCGGCCGGTTTCGGGGGTGAGGGCGACGTGTAAGGTGATGTAGTCGCTTTGGCGATAGAGTTCCGGCAAGGCCACGAGCTCGACGCCGAGGTCGCGCGCGGCTTGGGAGCTGACGTAAGGGTCGTGGCCGAGAACTCGCATCTCAAACGCCTTGGCGCGTTTGACGACTTCGCGGCCGACGCTGCCCAGGCCGACGATGCCGAGCGTTTTGGCGCGCAGTTCGTTGCCGAGGAACCTTTTCTTTTCCCACTTACCGCTCTTGGTGGAGGCGCTGGCTTGCGGGACCGAGCGGGCCATGGAGAGCATGAGGGCAAGCGTGTGTTCGGCGACCGAGACGGCGTTGCCGCCGGGCGTATTCATGACCAACACGCCGGCTTCGGTAGCGGCGGGGAGATCGACGTTATCGATGCCGACGCCGGCGCGCCCAATGATTTTCAGATGCGGCGCTTGCGCGAGCACGTCGGTGGTCACCTTGACGGCGCTGCGCACGATGAGGGCGTCGGCATCGGGCAGGTAGGCCTGGTAGGTTTTGGGATCGGCCAGCACGACGTCCCAACCGGATTGGGCGCGCAGGATGTCGAGCGCCGCCGTCGCGAGCGGTTCAGCAACGAGAATTTTCATGGGACGCGGTCAGCTTACAGCGAGCGCTGTTTCCTTCGGGAACGCGGCTTCCGGGAGCGCAGCCGCGGGCAGAGCAGCCTCGGCATACACGTACTGCGCCACCGCGACGCCGGAGCCGAAGCGCACGGGGTGGCCGTGGGCGTGGAGAATAATCTCCAACTCGGCGAGGACGGCGAACAGGTCGTGGAAGTCGAAGTAGCCGAGGTGAGCGAGCCGGAAGATCTGGCCCTTCATCGAGCCTTGGCCGTTGGTGATGATGGCGTTGAAGCGGTTGCGAAACTCTTTGACGATGACGCCGGAATCCATGCCCGCCGGCGGACGGACGGCGGTAACGGAAGAACCGGGAGAGCTGGAGAACAGCCGCAAGCCGAGTTCGGTCGCGGCCTCGCGCGTGGCCCGGGCGAGCAATTGCGCATTCTCGACAAGCTTTTCCATGCCGAGCGACTTGATGTATTTCAAAGCTTCGGCGAAGGCGAGCAGCAGAGCGGTGTTGGGGGTCCAGGCGGATTCCCCGTTGACGGCATTCTTGCGTTCGCGCTTGAGGTCGAAGTAATAGCGCGGGGAAGTGGCCGCTTCCGCCATAGACCAGGCCTTCTGGCTGATGGCGAGGAAGGCAAGGCCGGGCGGGATCATGAACGCCTTTTGCGAACCGCCGATCACGATGTCCAAGCCCCAGTCGTCGATATGCAGCGGCATGGTGCCCAGGCCGGTGATGGCATCGACGACAAAGATTGCGTTCGTATTTTTGACGGCAAGGCCCATGGATTCGACGTCGTGCTGGGCGCCGGTAGAGGTCTCAGACGCCTGCACGAAAACGGCCTTCAGATTTTTGTTTTGCGCGAGGGCCTGCTCGACCGCTTGCGGCTGGACCACGTCGCCATAGGGGGCGGAAAGCACGGTGGCTTTGAGGCCCCAGGCCTTGGCGATTTCAACCCAACGCTCGCCGAACTTGCCGGCCGAGCAGACGAGCACTTCATCGGCGGGAGAGAAGAAATTCTGAGCGGCCGCTTCGAGCGCGCCGGTGCCGGAGGCAACCAGCACCAGCACATCGTTCGAGGTACCCAGGATGTCTTTCAGATCCGCAAGGACTTGCTTATAGAGATTGCGAAAATCCTCGGTGCGGTGGTGGATGTCGGAGCCCATCATGGCGTGCAGGGCAGAGGGCAGAAGAGGCGTAGGGCCGGGCGTCAGAAGACGTTGTTTCTTGATGTACATCGAGCTATTTGAGGATCTGCTGGAGGGGCAGACCCTCAGAATAGCAAAGACGGCGGCTGGCCCCAGGGGAGCTAATTGATGATCGAGAAGGGAGCCGTTGCGGTCGAGCGCTGGCCGGTAGCCGACACGGCCGTGACTTGGAGCGTATGAGCGCCATCGGCGAATTGCGTCGTATCGACGCCTATGTTCCAGCCGACGTTGGGGCAGCCGGGGGGATTGCCGTTGGTGGCGCAGGCGTCGGGCCGGCTCCCTCCGTAGGCGGCGGTGCCCACTGGCGTGCCATCCACGGCCACCTGGACCGTGCTGATGGGCGTATCGACGTCGAGTGCCCAGCCGCCGAAGAGAACAGTTCCGAAGTAACCGGAGTTCTGGGCGCTGGGGGTATCGATGCCGATGCGGATGGGATCGGGCGTGGACCAGTTGGCCACGGTGAAGACCCAGCTCACGACGGCGTAGGCGCCGTTGGCGGAGTTCGCGGTGACGCCGATGGTGTGAACTCCATCGGTGAGATGCGTGGTGTCCACCAGGATCGACCAGCCGACGTTAGGGCAGCCGGGCGCGGTGGAGTAGACGGCGCAGATATCGGGGCGTGAGACGCCGTATTGCGCCGCGCCGTAGGGCACGCCATCGATGGAGATGGAGACGCCGGAGATGGCCGAGCTCTGATCGAGGGCCCAGCCGGAGAACTGCGCAAGACCTTGGTAGGGACTGGCGTCGCCGGCAGGTTGATCGATGGAGATGGTGATTGGATTCCCGGCGAACGAGTTGGCCACGGTAAAGGAGGAACCGATGGTGGCGTGCTCGCCTGTGCTCGAGACCGCGTCGGCTTCAACGGTGTGGGCGCCGTTGGTCAGCGTGGTGGTATCGAGGCTGAACGTCCAGCCCACGTTCGGGCAGCCGGCGCGGTTCGGATAAGCGGCGCACACGTCGGGGCGGCTGGCGCCATATTGTGCGGTACCGCGCGCCACGCCATCGACGTAGATCTGGACGCTCGCGATGGAGCCGTTGTCGGCGACGGCCCAGCCGGCGAAGGTAGCGGCGCCGCTGAACGGCGCGCTCTGCTTCCGTGGAACGTCGATATCGAGGTGCAGCGGGTTCGAACTGGTGAGGTTTGCGATCGTGAACGTGGTGCTGATGGTGGAACTCTGGCCGGTCGTCGTGGTGCCGGTTATGGCAAGCGTGTGCTTGCCGTCGGCGAAGCGAGTGGTATCGAAGATGATGTTCCAACCCACATAGGGGCAGCCGGGCCGGTTCGGTAGGTTGACGCAGACGTCGGGCCGATTGCCGCCATAGGTCGCGTTGCCGTAGAACACGCCGTCGACTGAGAGCGCGACAGTTTGGATAGCGGCGTTGTTATCGACGGCCCAGCCGCCGAATCCGACCGAGCCGCGGTAGGGGCCGCCCTGAGCGCTCGGGGTGCCGATGGCAAGCGCCATGGGATTGGCGGTGGTCCAGTTGGCGACGTTCAAGCTGGCTGCGGTAGCTCCCACTTCGCCGTTGGCGGCGGTTGCGACCGCTTCGATGGTATGGGTGCCGTTGGACAAGTTGTTGGTGTCGAGCAGCAGCGACCAGCCGACGTTGGGGCAGCCGGGAGTGGTGGGGCGACCGGCACACACATCGGGCCGGGGGACTGTATATGAGGCATTGCCATAGGAAGCGCCATCGATCAGGATGGCGACGGTGCTGATGGCAGAGCTGGGATTGATGGCCCACCCGGCGAGAGAGATCACGCCTTGCACGGCGCCGGTGCTGGCGCTCGGGTTATCGATGAAGGCCAGAGTGCCGGTTGAGCCGAGGGCGTTATTCACGGTGAAGGTAGAGGCCTGCGACAGACGCTCGCCTCCCGCCGCTTCGACGCTGACCAGAAAGGCATGCGTGCCGTTGGCGAGCGGCGCGGTGTCGTAGTAGAAATCCCACCCGACGTAGGGGCAGTTGGGGGCGCCGGCGTGATGCGCGCAGACGTCCGGACGGTTTGCTCCGTAGATGGCGCGTCCCACGGTTGCGCCATCGATGGAAATGGTGACGCTTCCGACAGATGCATTGGCATCGACGGCCCAGCCGCCGAAATGAGCAGTTCCGCTGAACGCGGAGCTGGAGGCCGCCGGGCTATCGATGCCGATGACGATTCCAGTGAGGACGTGAACCAGGACGGTGGCGAGCGTGGCGTCGAGGCTCTTGGGATTAGCGGCCGTCAGGTCCTGCAGGTAGAACGTGGTGCCGTCCGCGACGTTGTTGACGGTAGTGGTTCCGCTGCTGAAGCCGAGCGCGATCTGGCCGCCAGTGGTGGTGGGATTGCCGTTGTATACGGCGACTTTGCCGGGTGCGCCGGCCCAAGCGAGCGTCGTAGAGCCCAGGCCGTTGGAGCCGGGCGTAATGGGATTCGGAGTGGCTGTGAAGGTAACGCCGGAAGTGAATACGGAATTGCCGTTGCCGGAACCACCGGCGACCTGTGCCGCCGGGCCGACGGGGAGCGTGACGATGTTGCTGATAAACGCGTTCTGGGCAATAAACAGCTGCGTGTTCGGATTGGTGGTTGCGCCGGAGGGGACGATCAACTGCACCTGATAGACGCCATAAGAGCCCGAGGGCAGACCGGCGCTGACCACCTCAGCGGTGGAGCCGCCCATGGTGGCGCTCACGGAATTGATGGCGGTATTCGGCTCGACTCCCGAGTAAGCCGCGCCCGCAAAGCTGCTGTTTGCCGCCGTACCGGTCGGGTCGGTGAGGGTTCCCAGGCCGGCTGCGCTTATGTTGATCGTTTCGCCGGGAACGGCTGGATTCGAAGCGGTGATGGCGGAATTCGGCGTGACATTGCAGCAGGTAGTCCCGTTGTAGGCGGTGAGCGTGACCTGTGCGCTGGAATTGGTGGAGGTGGTGATGGGAATGCCGTTGCCGGCCGCTCCGCTCTGTTTCGCAGTCAGCACAACGCGAGTGAACTGGCCGCCGGCGGTAGCGGTGACTTGCGGATCGCCGGGACTGTTGATCTTATTGATCAGCGCCTGAGTGATGCTGGCCAGCGTGTCGGTGCTTTGGACAGTATAGGTGTAAGCGCGGCCGTTGATGGTGATGGTGGCGGTATCGCCGGCCTGCACCGTTCCGTCCACCGACACTGTGTCCTCCGGATTGCCGGATTGATGGAAGGCGCCGGATGCCGGCCTGAGCACGGGCGATTGGCCGGGCGTGGCGGGCGTGGCGAACAGGCCCGGGTTGGCGGGTGCAATGTAAACCGGCGTCGCGTTCGTCACGGTGATGCTGCCGTCGCTATGCGTGGTGCGAACGAAGATGCTGGTGCTGTTGCGGTCGATGAAGGAGAACGGCACCTGCGTGATGATCTGGACATCGGAGACTCGATAGATGGGAGCGGCGAGCCCATCCATAAACACCTGGACGCCGCCGAGCCTGGTGGGGATCTGTCCGGTTAAGGGCGCAACCACGGGCGCACTCTGTTGGGCCAGATTCGTGCCATCGATTTCGACCAGCATTCCGGGAGCAGCGGTGGCGGCCGTACCGGCAGACAGATAGGCTCCGGAAGTAATGGGCGCGACGTCGGCTGTATTGGAGCTGGTGGCCGACAGTGCAATGGCATCGTAGGCCAGATTCGTGCCCTTTGAACTGAGATAGACGCTGGCTGTGCCGGCGCCGGCAAAGAGGGCAGTCGCGTTCGGATCGCCGGCCCCGGAGTTACTGGAGTTGATGGCGTTCGCCACGCCTTGCGCGACGGTATCGAGCGTATCGCTGCTTTTTTCGGTGTAGCTGTAACTCGCGGTTCCGATGGTAATGGACACTGTGTCGTTGGCCGCGATGGTGCCGGTCATGGTGACGATGCCTTCCTGGCGAATGATCTCGCTCGCCCAGTTCACGACCGAGTTGTCGGGCAGACTGGTGTCGCCGGGCGAGAAGACCAGCACGCGCAGGTTGAACGGGTCCGAGACATACAAATTCGTTCCGTCGTAGGCGAGCGAGGTGGGGCTGGGAATCGTGTCGACGCCCGCGGTGTTGTCGATGGCGGTGCTCGCGATGCTGATGGTCTGGTTGGTGATGACGTCGGTGGTCATGTTGGGCTGGCCGAGTACGACGTCGGCGTTGGCGCCGTTCTGGGTGGGGATGCTATTGAAGATCAGAACGCGGTCGTTGCCCTGATCGGCGATGAACAGACGCGTGCCATCGGAGAGCGCGTAGCTGGGAAAACTCAACGTTCCGGCGCAAGGCGAGCCGTTGTCGCCGGTTCCATCGGGGCAGAACGTGGTGGTCCAATTCGCAACCGAAGTGGTCATGTTCGGCTGGCCCACAACGACGTCGGCGGGCTGGTCCATGGAGGTCGGAATGCTGTTCCAGATGAGCACGCGATTAAAGCCGTAGTCGGCAATGTAGAGGCGCGTGCCGTCGGAGGTGACCGAAGTCGGATTGAAGAGCTGGTTGGCGGCAGTTACGGGATTGACTGCCTGCAGCGGAGGCGCAGTGGCAGAGTTGAAGTTCTGCTGGCCGAGAACCAGGTCGGCGGGCTGATTGTTGGAGGTGGGGATGCGGTTCCAGATCAAGACGCGATTGTCTTGCGTGTCGGCGACGAAGAGCTTTCCGTTTTGGATCCAGAGGCCTTGCGGCGCGCGCACAGAGCTGGAGGTCGGGGTGGTGAACACGGTGGAGGAGGTGAAGTTCGCCTGACCGAGAACCACGTTGGCGGGCGCGTCTATCGTGGAGGGGATGGAAGTCCAGATCAAAACGCGGTTGTTACTGGTGTCGGCGACCGCCAGGAAATGCCCGTCGCTGGCCACGCCCGCGGCGCCGCGCATGTTCGAGGCCGTGGGAGTGCCATACACTTGGCCGGTGGGGACCGGGTAGTCCGCGGCGGTGGTGGTGAAGTCGGGCTCGCCGAGCACGTTGGTCGCCGAGTAGCCGCACACGTTGCAGTTGTAGGCGTCGAACGGAGTGATGGTGCTCAGGTCGGTATGGGGGCCGGGAATATTGTTGGTGTTGAAGAACAGGACGCGATTGTTGACGGTGACCGGTTCGCCGGCCAGTGTCAGGTCTTCAGGAGTGGCGCCGAGGGGGCTGGAATCGGCGACGAAAAGGGTGCCGTTGGCCCAGGCGAGGCCGCCGACCGAGCCGACGACCTGCTGGCCGGGAGTGGTGTCCTGTGCCGTGAAGGTGTATTGACCGATGACGGCGCGAGCCGCTTGCCCGGAGGTGAAATCCGCGGCCCGAATCAGGCCGCCAAACGCAAAAAGAGCTAGAAGTGCGGTGTACTTTCTCAAACCAAAGCCTCAAAAGTAGCTAAGTATAACAGCGGGTGGGACGTGGGACGGGCGGCGCGGGTTGCAGCGAGCGTTGGGGGGCGGCGCGCGCGGTCGCGGCCGCGTACAATAGTTGGGATCGCGCACCATGGCGCCCGAACGCCCTGGGCCGGTGTCGAAACGATGGCTCTTCTCGATCGTATACAGACAGATATGGTGCAAGCCATGAAGGCCAAGGACGAGAGCCGGCTGAGCGTGCTGCGCATGATGAAGTCGGCGTTGCAGAAGCAGCAGATCGATTCGATGAAGCCTTTGAACGAGGCTTCCGAGCTGCAGGTGATGAATACTCTGCTGAAGCAGCGGCGCGAAGCGGCGGATTTATTCCGCAAGGGCGGCCGCGAGGAGCTGGCGGAAAAAGAAGAGGCCGAGATCGGGGTTGTGGAGCAGTATCTGCCGTCAGGACCCACGCCGGCGGAAATAGAAGAGGCGGTATCGGCGGCAATTGCCGAGACCGGCGCCACATCGCAGAAACAGATGGGCGTGGTCATGAAAGCGGCACAGGCGAAGTTGGCGGGCAAGCGGGTGGATGGGAAAGCGTTGAGCGAGATGGTGAAGCAGCGCCTGGGTTAAGCTTCGTCTTTCAACGCCTCGTCGAGTTCGGCAAACAGAGCGGGAAGGGAAACGGATATGTCGGGGTCGTGCGCGGTGAGATAGTCGCGCACTTCGCGGCCTTCTTCGGCGGTGTAGCTGTAGGCGGAGCGGCTGGCGGGATCGATCACCCAGACGTGCTTTACGCCGAATGCAAGATATTCTTTGACCCGCTCGATGATGCGGGTCATGCGGTCGTCGGGAGAGACGATTTCGACACACAGAAACGGCGGATGACTGGGAACTGGTTCGAGGGGCTGGCGCTTGAGCATCACTGTGATATCGGGAATTCGATAGCGCGTCGGGCTCACTCGTATCCGCAACTCCGGACGGACCCGAATCGGCAACATATGTTCGAGGGCCAGGAGAATCCTCAAAAGCAAAGCTTGTACAGTTGAATGGCTGTATTCACCCACGTTGCGCTCCACCAACTCGCCGTCTACGTAGTCGCAATCCGGCTCGTAGGAGGTGTGAAGATAGTCCGCGATGGAGACCGCGGTGGAGCTGGCCATAGTTCGACTATACGGCATTTTGCGGCGCTGATTCAGCTATGGGCGCGCTCGCGCATACAATAGCATCACCTGACCCATGAGCACACAAGCGCCCTTCAAGCCCTTCGTTCCCGAGCACATGCAGATGCGCGAGTTGACGCTGCGCGCCATGCTGCTGGGGTTGACCATGACCGTGATTTTGGGAGCGGCGAATGCATACCTGGGACTGCGCGCGGGCATTACGGTGGCGGCCACCTATCCGGCGGCGGTGATCAGCATGGCTGTGTTGCGGGCCTGGAAGGGATCGCTGCTCGAAGAGAACATCGCGCGCACCAGCGGCACGATTGGCGAAGGATTGGCATCCGGGGCGATCTTTATCATCCCCGCGTTTCTCATTGCGCATGTGTGGCCGTCGTTCGGCTTCCGCGAGGCGTATTGGAAAACGACGGTGCTGCTGCTGGTGGGCAGTGTGTTGGGCGTGCTGTTCATCTCGCTGGTTCGCCGCGTCATGGTGGAAGACTCGGAGCTGCCGTTTCCCGAATCGCTGGCGGCCTCTGAAATTCATAAGGCCGGGCAGCGGGGTGCGCAGGCGGCGAAATATCTGTTCTGGAACATCGGCGTGGGCGGCCTGGTGTTTCTGTTGGGGCGCTTCGGTCTGTTTGCATCCGATGCGGAGTTTGCGACGCCTATTGGACGGTTGGGCGCCAGCCGCGTGCGCCTGGGCGGTGCAGGCTCCACGAATTTTCTGGCGACGGGCGGCACTTCGACGTTCGCCGCGCCCACCATCAGCCCTGCGTATCTGGGTGTCGGTTATGTCATCGGTCCGCGTCTGGCGGCGCTGCAATTTTCGGGCGGCGTTCTGGCCTGGGGCCTCATGGTTCCGTTACTGATTTATTTTCTCGGCCCGCAGTTGCAGGCGTTCCTTCCGGCTGGAACGCCGGCGGCGTCCTGGAGCGATCTGGCCAGCGGCGTGTGGCGCTACATCGTTCGTCCGATCGCAGTCGGCGGCATGCTGGTGGGCGCCGCTTATACGTTGTTTCGCATGCGCGCGAGCCTGACGTCGGGGCTGAAGCGCGCCATTGGCGACGTGCGCCAGACGGCGGCGGACACCGCGGGCCTGAGCCGGACCGAGCGCTACATGAGCTCGAAGGTGGTTTTCTCGCTCATCGGCGCTGTTTTTGTGCTCATGATTGCGCTGTATATCTACTTTTCCGGCCAGGTGGCGGGCGGCGTGGTAGCAGCGATTGTGATGCTGCTATTGGGATTTTTCTTCGCTACCGTTTCCGGCAGCCTGTGCGGGTTGATCGGCTCCTCGAACAATCCGGTCTCCGGACTGACGCTTTCAACGCTGATTATTGCGGCGCTGCTGATGGTTTCCCTAGGCGTCTCGGGGACGGCCGGAGTGGTGGCTGTATTGGGCGTGGCGGCGGTGGTCTGCGTCTCCTCCGCAGTGGCCGGCGAACTGCTGCAAGACTTCAAAGTCGGCTACATTCTAGGCGGCACGCCGCGCAATATTCAAGTGGCGGAGCTGATCGCGGTAGTGGTTGCGAGCCTGGTCATGTATTTCCCGCTGGTGCTGCTGCATGAGGGCAACATCAAAGCCGGCGGCACCGGTTTTGGCGACCGGCAACTGCCCGCGCCCCAAGCCGGCTTGATGGCGCTGCTGGCGCAAGGTATCGTGGCGGGCGACATGCCGTGGCCGTTGGTGCTGGTCGGCATCCTCATGGGCATCGCATTCATCATGATGAACGTGAAGAGTCCGATGCTGGTGGCGGTCGGGATGTATCTACCGTTTGAGACCACGTTCGCGATTTTTGTCGGCGGCATCATCCGCTGGATCGGCGACCGGGCGGCGGACCGGCGCGGCTATAACGCGGCGCAGAAGGCGCGTGTGGAGAATGCCGGCGTGCTGACCGCCTCGGGCCTGATCGCAGGCGAGGCAATTTTGGGGCTCGTCTGGGCAGGCCTGCAGTTCGCCCCGGAGAACGTCCGCAGGCATCTACAACTCGTCCCGCATCCTTCCTATCTGATCGGCCTTGCGGTCCTGGTGGGCTTGGCGTTGCTGATGATCCGCAGTCCGCTTGCGAGCGCGGGAAGTCCGGACGAGCCGGCGCCGCCGGTAGCCATGATGTGAGAGCGTCTTTCATGGCGGAAGCGCGTTGTGCAGCGCTATCGCAGATCGAAGTTCACGGTGATTTTCGTCTCGACGGCAACCGGATGGCCGTTCACGGTCGTGGGTTCGTACTCCCACTGGCTCACCGCATGCTGTGTCGATGCATAAAAAATCAGCGGACCGCTCAAAAATCCAAGCTGTTCAATGCGTCCGCTTGCGTTGATGATGGCCGAGAACTCGAGCGTGCCTTGAATGCGTTGCTGTTTCGCTTCCGCGGGGTAGGGCGGCGCCACCCGTTTCTTCAGCTTCGCGGATGCGTTCCGCTGGGTCGAGTGGATCAGCGCCACGGTGTCAATTGGAGGGTTGTGATCCACATCGCACGAGGCGCTGGCGGCAGGATAGATCTGCCTGGTGTGGTCGAGCAGCCGCTGGCAGAAGTTCTGCGCTTCCGGTGTCCAAAGATTCAGCTTCGACAGCGCAGCGTGAGCGCTTTCGACCGTTGCCATCGCCGACAGCACCGCTTTTGCGTTGGTCGCGTTCAGCAAGGCGGACTGTGCCGACGCGGCAAACGTTTGTCGCGCGGCGGTTTCATCCACGGCGACCGGGTTGCCGCCCCGAGGATCTAGCGCCGTGACGGCCAAGGCCCGCAAGGCGTACACATTCCCCAGCCACACATTGCTTTCCGGCCAAGCGCGCAGGCCGCTCAGAATCTGGATTGCTTTGCCGGGATCGGTTATGCGGAGCAGATTCACCGCGTGTTGCGCAATGGCCGGGTTATTGGCTGAGGTTTGCAACGCCTGCAGCCATAATTGCTGGATCCGGGTCTGCGCCTCCGCGTCCGCGAGTGGCTCAGCGGAGGCGTTCACAATGGCGGCGGGACTGCCCAAAATGTCATCGTCCGGGTAGTTCTGTACGAGCCAGGCGATCACTCGAGCCCGCGCCTGGCGTGCCGTCGAGACGTCCGGCAATCCTTTGGCATAGTAGACCAGCAGCGAGGTGCGCGCATGGGCCAAGGCTTCGGCTTGAGGCAGGTTTTGCTCCAGCTCTAATGCCTTCTCTGCGGTGAGTTGGTTGCCGTCCTCCACGGCGTGGCGCACCTGGTCCTCCAGCGGCGACCATCTGGGCAGAATACTGCTCTCCAGCACGGGCGTAATCTGGCGGCGAAACGCAAGTGTCAAGTTGAATGCGCAAGGGACGGCGCGGCCCTTGTCCTTGTAGGGCCGATAGCGCCATTGGCTGACCGCCTGCACAACGTTATCGGGCAGCGCAACAGAGGACTTCAGAGCGAACGGCACGCCAGCGGCATCCAGTGTCATCTCCAGTTCGGCGCTTTCGACTACGTATCCTGTCGCCACATTCCGGTAATCGGGTTCGACTTTCGTAATCAGAACCGGCGGCTGCGTTTTGTCCTCGCCGGATAACAGAGGCGCCAGGCAGATTGCAAACACCAGCGGCGCCAGGATCTTCATAGAACAAGAGAATAGTGGTTGGATGAGAGAACAATTATTACACTAAAATGTACTTACAGTTACTCCCTCCTCTTTTGATCTCGACTGCCAGTTTGCGAGGCATCGCAGTGCTGTCTACAGTGACATGCCTCTTGCTGGCAACCCAGAGCTCGCAGCCGCCGGAGGCAGATAAACTCGTTCGCATCGACGAAATCGACATTCGCGGCACCCGATTGCCGGCCGACTCCGTGGTTCGGCTTTCCGGCCTGACGATCGGCGAAAATGTCAACGACTCAATCGTAAACGCGGCCTGCCACAAGATCACCGCGTCGGGGCTCGTCAAGACGGTGGATTACGGCTACGCGATGTATCCGGATAAACCAGGCGTCGCGTTGACGTTGACTTTGCAGGACGAAACCCCGTTGTTGCCCGCAGCCATTCAGCCGGAAGGTGACGGGGAGCGGCTCTGGGGCTGTCTGGCTTCGGCTGATCCGTTGTTCACACGCGAGCTGCCGCGCACCGAGCGAGCGCTCAAGTATTACTCTGCGGCCATTGAAAAATGTTTGAAAGCGGTTGGCCGGGAGAATGAATACGCCTCTGCAGTTGTAACTGGCCATGCGCAGGGAAATGCCAGGCAGATCGTTTTTCAGATCCGGAAATACCGCTAACTGTCAGTTCTCGCGCAACGCCGCCGCCGGGTCCACGAGCGTCGCCCGATTGGCCGGCCACCAGACCGCAATGATGGCAGTGGCGAGAAGCACGACCGGGATGGTGGTGAAAACCAAGGGGTCCCATGCTGTGACGCCGAACAAGAAACTCGATAGTTGTTTTGCGAGCGCCAGCGCACCGCATATGCCGAATAGCAGCCCGAAAAGAGCAAACGTGACGCCCTGCCGCATCACCATGGCCCGCACGTCGCGGCGTTCCGCGCCGAGCGCCATGCGAATGCCGATTTCTTGCGTGCGCTGCTCGACTGAATAAGCCATTAACCCGTAGATACCGATGGCCGCCAGCAGCAGCGATACAGCGCCGAAGACACTCATCAGCAGCATGTGAAACCGTTCACGCGACGTGGAGCGGGCCACGATTTCATTCATGGAGCGGACATCGCTTACCGGAAGCCCGCTGACCTGGCGCAGTTGTTCTTCGACCGCGCTGCGCAGTTGCATCGGTTCGCCGCGAGTGCGGATGACCCAGGACAGCGGCCTGATGCTTGAATTCAGCGCCTGAATTGCATCGGTTAGCTGCCCGGTGGGCACGTACATTTCCGGCTGGGGGTCCTGGTTCAGCGATCCGTCTCTTTGATCGGAAACGATGCCGATAATCTGGCGTACCGGTTCGGCGTCGAACGCCGGCATGAATCCTTTGCCAATCAGAATGCGGTCCTGGAGAGGATCGCTCTTCGGCCAGAAACGCCTGGCCATTGATTCGTTGATGATTACCACGGGCGCGCCGGCGTGACTATCGCGCTCTGTAAACGAACGCCCGCGAACGATGTGAATGCGAAATACTTCAAAGAAGCCTGGGGAAATGGATTTAAATCCTCCGCCGCCATGGAACGGGGCGCCTTGCAAGGGCCGGCCCATCACGCGAAAGCCGATTCCATAGCCGCCTTCGAGAGGCACGCAGCAAGTGGCACTGGCTAATTCAACGCCAGGGAGAGCATCCAGCCGTTCCGTCGCCTGTTGAACGAGTTGTTCAACCGCCAGGCTGGTCGCATAGGACTTACCCGCGAGGGACATGCGCATGGTGAGGACATGTTGCGTGTTGAAGCCCGGGTTCACGG
>Ga0070737_10003833_pt1 | contig 15691 bp, 9 predicted proteins | sample Coa_R1_10_FD_66438 | JGI IMG/M metagenome (GOLD analysis project Ga0070737, IMG submission 66438) | Surface soil microbial communities from Centralia Pennsylvania, which are recovering from an underground coalmine fire - Coalmine... | ecosystem: Environmental > Terrestrial > Soil > Unclassified ...
AACGCCACCAACCTGCATAATAAGCGAACTCTTCGTAGAGCGGGATGTTGAGCGCGCCCCATGCGAAGAGTATCAGCATGGCGCCCCAGCGCGGCCAGCCAAGCCCAAGCGGACGCGCGGCACAGAGCCGCCACGCCAGATAGCCGATCTGCGTCAGCACCATCATCCACGAGAACGGCATATACAACGGCGAACGCCAGAGCATCGGCTCGTTCGGTGGATAGCTCAGCGAGTGGGCGACAATCTCGCCAGCCGCGTCGGTTCCCAGTTCCAGAATACCGGCAATCAGACCAAAGAGCAGCAGCCGTCCCACTATTGGACGCCACGCTCGCCGCAGCATATACCCCGCTAGCAGCAATGACTCCCCCAGCGTGATCAACATAGATGAAAACCAGCCCGCGTGCGTCACCGCCGCAGTCGCATCGCAAGCAACCAAGAGGCCAAACGAGAGCAGTATTGCCCCATCGAGCGCGGTGAGGCGTAATCGCATATTAGTGGGCGCTTTCGTCGGCCTCTCTGCGGCGGGAACAAGTGGACGCGCGAGAGAAGCGTCTCCGGCAGACGTCGTGGGGGATGGAGTATACTGCATGAGAGAGACTCCTTTCTTCATCACAGAAATTATACCGTTTGCCATGTCTGAGACACCATCGCCCAACAACCGGCGTCGCCAGCGCGATCTGGTGATCCTCAACGAGATCGCCGCGACGCTCAACAGCGTCACCGACCTTGGCGAGGCGCTGCGCACAACGCTTGCGCAGGTCGCCAGGGTATTTGGCATGCACACTGGCTGGGTCTGGCTGTTGCGTGAAGATGACGGCGAGCCATACCTTGCAGCGTCGCTCCACTTGCCTCCTGCGCTGGCGCGTCATCCCGACCGCATGGAGGGCTGGTGCTACTGCCTGGAAACCTTTGTTGCGGGCGACCTAGCGGGCGCGGCCAATGTCAACGTCGTCACCTGTTCGCGGCTGAAAAAGCTGGTGGACGGCGCGAACGGGCTGCGCTACCACGCCAGCGTTCCGCTCTACGCCAACGAGCAGCGGCTCGGTGTGATGAACGTCGCCAGCCCCGACTGGCGCGAACTCTCGCCTGATGACCTGCGACTGTTGCATACGATTGGCGATATGCTGGGCGTGGCCATCGAACGGGCGCGGCTCTTCGCGCGCAGCGCCGAGGCAGGAGCCACAGAGGAACGCAACCGGCTGGCCCGCGAGATTCACGATACGCTGGCGCAGGGCATGGCTGGTGTCGCCTTGCAGCTCGAATCAGCCGACGCGCTGCTCGAATCGCTCGAATTGCCTGACACCTCTGACACCTCTGACGCCTCTGACGCCTCTGACGCCTCAAGCCAGTCAAGCGCCGTAGAAGCAGACGCGCAACGCACGGCGCAGGCGCGCCGCGCCATCCATCAGGCGCTCACCCTGACACGCGCCACGCTCGAAGAAGCGCGCCGTTCCGTCCTCGACTTGCGCGCCGCCCCACTGGAAGGGCGCACGCTGGCCCAGGCGCTCAGTGCGCTGGCGCATGACAAGGCAGCCAGCAGCGGGGTTGACATCAAGCTACGGGTGACGGGCGGCGCGCGTCCTTTGCCGACACGCATCGAGGTAGGGCTGTATCGCATGGCGCAGGAGGCGGTGGCCAACAGCGTGCAACACGCCAACGCGACGCGCATCACCATACGATTGGCCAGCGAAGAGCGTCGCGTCACGCTGACGATCACCGACAACGGCCAGGGTTTCGAGATGTCGCAGGTCGAGCCGGGGCGCTATGGCTTGATTGGCCTGAACGAGCGCGCGAAGCTGCTTGGCGGCGTGGCGTCGCTTGCCAGCGCGCCCCAACGAGGAACACGCTTTCGCGTGGTGATCCCGCTGGAAGGCAGACTATCCACCGAGGCAGATACTCAAGAGCACTCCTGAAGGTGAGGCAGCCCATATGAACGCAAGCAATGCGAGCAATACGAGAAATGCGACTCTGGCAGGGCAACAGCCAATTCGCATTCTCGTCGCCGACGATCATCCCATCGTGCGCGATGGCCTCGTGGCGATCCTGAGCGGGCAGCGTGACTTCACAGTGGTGGGCGAGGCAGCCAACGGCGAGGAAGTGGTGGCGCTGGTACGCAAGCTGCGCCCGGATGTGTTGCTGCTGGATCTCGCGATGCCAGTGCTGGATGGCGTTGGCGCGCTCGAACGTTTGCGTGCGGAAGGGATCACCGTCAACGCCATCGTCTTCACGGCCTACGACACCGACGAACGTATTATGGCTGCCGTGCGGGCAGGCGCGCAGGGCTATCTGCTGAAAGGCGCGCCGCGTGAGGAGGTCTTTCGGGCGGTGCGGGTGGCGCACCAGGGCGGTTCGCTATTGACGCCGCTGGTTGCTTCAAAGTTGCTCCGGGCGATGGAGCGCCCACACGAGGGTAAGACCGGAGCGCCGCCGACACTGACCCCGCGCGAACGCACAACGCTCAATCTGTTGGCGCGTGGCCTGCAAAACAAAGAGATTGCGCATGAATTGGGCATCACCGAGCGCACGGTGAAATACCATGTAGGCGCGGTGTTGCGTAAGCTGGGCGCAGGCAACCGCACGGAAGCGGTGGCGCTGGCCGCTCAACAAGGCTTGGTGCAACTATGAATCGGAGAATTCTTCGACTGAACCACTTCTCGTACACAAACGTATAAAATATGCTATAGTGAGATGCAAGAGGCGCTATTCTATGCCTTTGTGCTTCACTCCGCTCATAAGCCTGTTCGTGCGAGAGAGGTATATTCACCTCATCCAAGGGCATTGGCAAACGTTGGCGCCGGGGAGGTATGCCCTATGCCTATGAGAGATTGGATTAGGTTTGGTCGCGGGAAAGACAAAGAAATCGCAAGCCCTCCGGCGCCAGCAGGTATTAGTGAAGCGGAGGCGATTGGCGTAGAGACCAATCAGCCTTCCTATCGGTGGACAAATAAGCTGAAAGCGTTGCTGGTTCGCGCGCTGGAAGTATTCGGGCTGAGCGATGAAGGAATGGCCGAGGCGCTCATTTGTACTCCGGGAACACGCCAACTCATTGCGTCGGAAATCCAACCTGAGACCTCAGTGGCGTTGATTAGCCGTATTCGCTCAGGAAACAGCGTTGTCTGGCGCGCTTACGCTTCCGGCACGCCTGTGATCGCCGCGATTGAGGAGCGTAACCCACGGTCGCGTGCCATGGATACCAGCGAACAGACCACACTGTTCTCCACACGCTCTGTGTTAGCATATCCTCTGCGCAGCGATAATGACATCATCGGCGTCCTCAACATTGAAAGCAGCAAGGAGAACGCCTTCCCTGCCGATGCTATTGCGCGTCTACAGCACAGTGGTATCGCGCAGGAACTCCACAATGAAATGCGGACGATTCGTTTTGAACCAATGTCCGAACAGGCGATTGTGGAAGACCTCCTGACGAAGATGCGCGCAAGGATCGCGTTCGCAATCGCTCAGGACGATCTTACGGAGACCTGCTACCAGATTCTGCGTGTCGCCGCCTCCGTTGTCGGGCCAACTCAGGTCTCAGGTGGGCTGATCCTTGTGCGCAGAGAGGAGCATAATCTTTCTGGGAGTGAGCGCAAGCTCTTCGCCGTGCGCGCGGGACGTATCGGCTCCTTCAATTCCGAGCCTGAGTGGGAATGGAAGCAGGGAGACAGCATCGCGTGGAGAATCTATGCCAATCAGCAGGGTGAAGTGATCGATCACGCCCAAGAAGACAAAGATTACCGCGACTCAGGCACAACGCTCGGCGAAACATCTGAATTGATTGTCCCGTTGATCGGCCCTGGTGGCTCGTTGGGCGTGATTGGGCTGGTCGCCCCTGGCATCAGAGCGTTCAGTAGAAACGCTGATTTGCCTGCCCTGCAACAGGTGGCGGACATTGCGGTGTATGCGATCAGCCGCAGCATAGAGTATGCGCGGGATCGTCGCCTTGCTGACGAGCTTGCCTGCTCGCTCGAATTGCAGGCATTGCTTGCCCCTTTGTTTCCCAGCGATGGCAAGTCGGTCAAGCGCGACCTCATCCAGCAGATACGGGCAGTAGTAGGCGAAAAGATTCTTGGCTGGGCGACGACGTATACCCATGCCGAACATGGCGCATTTGCTTTGGCGGAAGTCACGGAGGGTCAGCAAACCTATCTGGTGATGCGTGATCAGATGACGAACGCGCCAGTGAACACGGCAGTTGGCACACGCTGGCTTGCAACTGAGGGTGTGTCCGGCTCTGCCTATACTGATCGTGAAACAAAACCCATTCAAGACATTTCCAAGCTCCTTGAAGGACGAGAATACCTTCCCTACTTCCCCGCCGCCCGAAGCGAAGTTGCAGCGCCGCTCTCGATCGGCCAGACCGCGCTTGGTGTGCTGGATGTGGAATCCAACACCGTCCATCACTTTACCTCCGACTACATTGATTGGATCGAGTTTCTGGCACAACTGGCGGCGTTCGCTCTCTCGGTGATTGATCGCGCCGTGAAAACGTCCATCGAGATGACGTTGGCCGAACTGTCCAATGAGGTGGATCGCAGCATCCGAGAGCTAGATGCTCTCAGCGACTTTACTTTGCTGCGCAAGAAGCGCAACGCAACCATCCTAAGTATCATTGAGCAAATGAACGATCTGATTGGGTGCTGGGTTGGGCGGTTTACGGTTGCGCTCAACGCCTATACGGCTTCCGGGGCCGTAGACCGTGAGCGTGGTCGTTTGTCTTATCTGGTTTCCACCGATCACAGGGAGACACCCGATGAGATTACAAGTCGCGAGGAACATACGTTTTCCTTCGATAAGGGTGTCTCGAGCGCCGCTTTTCTCGAACGGCGGATAATTGTATTCAACGACAAAGAGACACGCGATCAGACAAGTTGGTTCGATAGCGACCCGACCCGACAAAGCCTGTCAGGCATCTTTCTGCCGGTTGCGGAAGGAACACAGGTAGTTGGCGTGCTCAATCTAGAGGGTGGGGTCGAGGGCACTTTCACAGAGGATGTCAAACATGCCTGCCAAACGGCAGCCGATCTGATCTCTAAGATGATGACTGCAACGCGCCTGAAGGTTCTTGCCGTGCTGCGCGAGAAGCTCCGCGATTTCGAGACAACCATCCTGCAAACGCAATCGGCCAACCTCGGTGATTTTATGCGCCGGGCGCTTCAGGACGCCGCCGAGCTTTCAGATATTCAGGCGGGCTGGGGAACCGTGATGCTCACCTGGGCTGCTCAAGATGATAAGCCCTTTGTAGAGAAACTGTACTGGCGGGCGTATAACAAAAGCGGTGAAGAGTCGTTTCGCGAATATGTGTACGATGATACGCCTCTTCCCGTCGTGTATCCGCTTTTCCTGGAGGCGCTCCGTTCGCAGCAGCCGGTATTGATCTTGGATCGAACGGATGAGCCAATAAGAGAGCGAGAGGGAGAACCCTGGCCCATAGAGGCTCGCTCGCTCGTATGTGTTCCCTTGCTGCGCCCGGTCGAAGGCGGCGCGGAAGGGGAGATCGAGTCGTTCGGCGTGCTTGCGCTGGCTCACCCCAATGTGGCCGAGTTCAGCGACTTCGATAAAGAAATCCTGACGATGTTCGCCGAAACACTGGTTGGGGGCATCAACGCCGTTGCGCTGATTCAGGCGCGCAACGATCTGATTCGCCAGATGCGCCATGACATCGCAATTGCGCTCTCTCCATTGGGAGATGAACTTGATGGCGCAAACGACATCTGGGAGAAGATCGAACGCGCCAATGATATTGCCGAACGGCGCATGGGTCTCGATGAGGCACAGCAACTTACTGAGGACATTGGAGACCTGATAAAGCTCATCAGCGACCTGTCTACCTGGTTCCTCGATCTGTCGAACGATGAGCTGCAGCCACCTGTGACTACCAACAACACGGCGGCGTACGAGAGGCAAACCGCCCAGACTATCCTCCAAGTGTTCAGGGCGCCGATTCATACCTTCGCCTCCGCGTTCGCAAAGACACTCCAATGGAATGTTCCAAATGAGAAGCTGCAACCAATCTATCTGGAGGCTGGCGCAGAGCGAGGGCGGCTCATTCGTGCGGCGTTGTTCCAGTATATAGACAACGCGATCAAGTACGCTGATCCGGACTCGCCGATCTTGATCAGACTCAAGCAAGAGGCCAATCAGGTCATCTTTGAGGTGGCGAGCGCCGGTCTTCCCATCCCCGAACGAGACCGGGAACGCATCTTCCGGCCGAATGTGCAGGGTGAGGCGGCGCGGCAGCTTCGGCTGAGCGCGCTCGCCCTTTCAGCGCCTAGTGAAGGCGACCGACAAACGCCGCATGACGCTGGGCAGGGCAACGAAATACAACGGCGGCAGTTGCGAAAATTGCTCAATAGTGGTGGGCTTGGACTTTTCCAGGTACGCAGTATCGCGAAGCGGCTGGGCGGGAGGGCATATTACCGGCCCGATGCCGATACTCCGACCCTGCAAAATGTGTTCTGCCTGGCCCTGCCAGCTGTGACATCAGCCTAGACGTCAGTATGATGGTGTACTCGATGTGAGGAGGCTCCAATGGCGGTGCTCATACTCTTGGAAAATGTACCCCTTTCGCTGGCCAAGCGGAAGAGCATGCTCATGAGGCTGCTTTCACAAGAGGAGATTTCCTGTACAATTCGCGAAGCCAGAACCAAAGAAGACCTCGATCAGATTGTGCTGGAATTGCAGGACAACCAGGCAACGCGAGATGAACGCATCCTGCTCATTTGCGATGTCTCACTGGATCGTGGTGTGTCAAGCGAGATCGAAAACATGCGGCCATTTCTTGTTCACGTCTGGAACAAACCCTCAACAGACTGGTGGGGAAGGACGCACATCATTGTCTTTACAGCATCGGAAAATGATTTCGACGAGCTCTCCAAGCTACCAAAACACCCGCATCGTGTTGTTCTCAGCCAAATTATCTTTCGTGGAAAAGACAAGAATGAAGACCTGAAAAAGGCCGTTCGGGACTGGCTACACCAGAGAACACCCTGAAACTACCCTGAAACTACTCTGAAACTACTCTGAAATGCTCTGAAAAGTCGCGAAGAGTTGCTGGAGGGAGCATGAGATGCTCGACACCGCAGTACCACCGAAACTACGCACGCCTGAGATACGCGCCTTGATCACTACCGCCGAAAAAGGAGATGCGCCAACATTCTCCGGGAAATACCGCACCTATCTGGGTAGCAGGGGAATTGCGATCAACGCTGAGCGAGAGAAGCAATTCCAACAGGCGGAAGCGGGCAATCATGATGCCCTTCACCACCTGTACAATCACTTGTTGGCACGGGCTACTGGGATGTTCGATGATGCTGGCCCTATTACCTGCGAAGAGGTGATTGGCTATTTGACCCGGCAACGAATGGGAGATCTTGGCGCCAGAGACGAGCTTTTCAGCTACTTTGAACAGCAAATAGATCACCTTATCGCAAAGGCGCTTTATCCCGGCCAAAAGAGTGACCCAAAAGATAGCATGCAAAGCGCCGCTGGGGCTACTCAAGATTCATCTGCTGATACAAGTGAGCCAGATCCCGTAGATGCGACAAAGGCTGACGAATTATGGGGCGATCTCATCAGCGATATTGGTGGAGCGGCTGAACGTCTTTGGAGAAATGAGTTTCTTCGGGATGATCCACAGGAGAGCCGAAAAATCCGCGCTGATGAGGCCAGACTTAGTGAGATTGGTTTGACGACTGCAAGAGCGCATCAAATCTGGTTGCTCTGGCTTGAGGCGTCTTTGTATCAAAAACGCGCGTCGGCGAATTTTTTAGGGCGACAGATGAGCGGTAGTGGCTTCGGAAAAGATAATCCCACGCGCGCACCGATAAGAGATGATGTTCGCAAGTATCTTACTCGCCTTCGGGAATGGGACAGGGAATTGTACCAACTGACGAATCGGCACTACTTTCTGACCGGTTTTCTCGACTCGGAACAGTTTCGTCGTCTGATCAAGCAATTTGGCGAAGCTGCTCCCGAAGAGGTCGGCTGGCTCTCGCAGGCTGAAGACGCGCAATCCGAGTTGCGCTATCAACTACGTGACGAGATTGTCCGGGAACTCTGGAGATGTCGGTCTCAGCCTCATCCTCAGTTTTGGCGGCGGCTTCAATTTCGGCTTCAAGCTGCAACGCTATGGCTACTGAAAGTCACCACTGGCTATGGCACACGGCCAGCCAATTATGTCCGTACCGTGCTAACCGTCATAGGGGTGGACACGGCGCTTTTCTTTCTCAACGACCTGCTCAATCCAGGAGTTCCGGCGGTTTGGCATGGAACACTCTTTTGTCCTGCGGAGCGTCCGCATCCTACCTCCTGGTTTGATTACGTGCAGATTTTCGTGCATTATCTCTACATTGCCGTCACAAATCTCACGGCGCTTGGCTCCAATTCCTCACTGGCTGCCTATTGTGGAGGTTTCAGTACACAGGTTCTCCTCGTCCTCACGAGTGTTACCGGCTATGTTCTCCTCGCGTTATTGGCCTCCCTGCTCTTCAAGCTGCTCACTGAGCAGAGCTGAGCGCCTCGATGCTTGACGAGTTTTGACGAGTTGAAGCATCAGAAGACGCCCAGCGCGCCGCTTCGGCTCCTGCTCCCATCCTCTGTGAGATGGGAGCGCCTATATTTTTACCCCTGGCGCTCGGCCAGCATCTCGCGTAGCTTGTACCGCTGGATTTTGCCGGTCGCAGTCATGGGTAGCGATGGGACGAACTCGATCCAACGGGGGTATTTATAGGGCAGCAGCGTCGTCTTCACATGCTGCTTCAGGGCGTCTTCCATCTCCGGCCCCGGCGTCACACCCTCTTTCAGCACGACGAACGCATAGGGTTTGGTCAGGCCGTCGGCGTCTTCATAGCCCACTACGGCAGCCTGCAACACCTCCGGGCGACTGATCAGCGCAGCCTCCACCTCGACGGGCGAGACCCACTGCCCACTGACCTTCAGCATGTCGTCCGAGCGCCCGCAGTACCAGAAATAGCCCTCCTGATCCTGGTAATACTTGTCCCCGGTCTTGATCCATGGGCCAAGGATGGTGTTACGAGTGCGGTCGTACTTGTTCCAGTATTGCGTGCAGGTGCTATCGCCCGCAATTAAGAGGTTGCCGATCTCCCCTTGCGGCACGGGCTGGCCTTGCTCGTCGGCGATCAGCGCCTGATAGCCTGGCACGAGTTGCCCGGTGCTGCCCGGCTTGACGGCGCCCGCGCGGTTGGAGATGAAGATGTGCAAGACCTCGGTGCTGCCGATGCCATCGAGAATCTCGACACCGAAGCGATCCTTCCAGCGAGTGAAGATGTCCGCCGGGAGCGATTCGCCCGCCGAGACGCAGAGCCGCAGCGACGACATATCGAATCGTCCGCTATCGGGATAGGCCAGCATGCCCGCGAAGAGCGCTGGTGAACCGAAGAAGATCGTCGGACGCTGCTCATTGATCACCTGGAAGGCGACCTCCGCCGTCATACGCGCGGGAGCGTGAACCGCGCTTGCGCCCACCGCCAGCGGGAAGTATAGCCCGTTACCCAGGCCATACGCGAAGTAGAGCTTGGCAGCGGAGAACGTAATGTCGTCGGGACGGATGCCCAGTATGGGTTGCGCATAGCGTTCGCTGCACACCGCCATATCCTGGTGGCGATGGACACAGCCTTTGGGGAAGCCTGTGCTGCCGGAGCTATACAGCCAGAAGGCGGAGTCGTCGCGCACAGTGGGAGCAGCCGCAAGGCCAGCCGACGCCTGGCCCACCAGCGTCACATAGTCGCCGATGCCTTGTCCACTGTTCGCGCCATCCGCTCCACTGGCTCCATCGGCAGTCGCGCCACGCCGCACAAGGATCACCTGGCGTAGGAAGGGTAGCTGATCGCGCAGATCGGCGATCTGTGGCCAGAGGTCGGCCTCCACCACCAGCGCACACGCCCGGCTATCCTGCAAGAGGTAGGCATAGTCCTGTGGGCGCATCGCCGTATTCATGGGGACGGCGACCGCGCCGATCTTCATCGCGCCGAAGAAGCTCGCAGCGAACTCCGGCGAGTCATAGAGGAGAATGCCTACGCGCTGTTCCATGTCAACGCCAAGCGCGCGAAGCGTATTGCCTACGCGGTTGACCTCCGCCGCCAGCCGCGCGTATGTCCAGTTGTCGGCGCCGAAGCGAATGGCGACGCGCTCACCCCATCCCTTCGTCAGCGCGCCATCCACAAAGACACTCGCCGCGTTATAGGGCGTGAGCTCGGCTGGCTGCGCAGACGCTGTGGGCTGTGCGGTGGCTGCGGGAGCCGTTTGCTCTTGCTGGGCCATCGGTGTACTCCTCCTGCGGGCGGCAAGGCCCGCGCCTGATCAGGCAATAGATAGCGTATCAATCGCGCATAACAGGATTATTACGAGAGCGCGGCGTCATACGCGACGAAGACGCCAAAGTGAGGGCTTATGCCATATTGTACAACGAGGCGTGTTACACATATCATTCAAGACGCCTGTGCATTGGCTCTAGCTCACGAGTACGTACTCTCGTTTACCGATGCCGCTGAGCAAGTGTTGGAAATTTTCCGGAAAGCAGCAGCCGCTCCATTACCGTGATATTACGCAGCAGGCATTCTCGCTTGGTCTTATTGAGACAAATGGCAGAACCCCCGAAGCTACCCTCTATGCCTCTGTACTGGAAGAAATTGCAAGAAGAAACAAGCGTGGTGTTTCGCCACGCTTTGTCAAGCTAGGGTGCGGCTTTCTCGGCTTGAGCCGTTGGCAGGAAGATCAAGGACTGGCTGCGCAAATCGAACGCCATAATGCAAGCGTTCACTTACAGATGCTTACACAACTTACCTCAATGCCTCCTGACCAATTCGAGTCACTGATTGGCGAGATGCTTGCGACTATTGGATTTGAGAAGGTTGAGGTTACAAACTGGTCGGGGGATGGTGGCATTGATGTACGCGGAACACTCGTTGTAGGCGATGTCATTCGTACACGTATGGCTGTGCAAGTGAAGCGATGGAAAACCAATGTCCAGGCTCCAACGATACAGCAAGTACGCGGCGCATTAGGAACACATGAGCAAGGACTCATCATCACCACCAGCGATTTTAGTTCTGGGGCGCGAGTTGAGGCTGAGCGAGGGGATGCTGTCCCGGTGGCGCTTATGAATGGTAAGCAATTGGTAGCTCTTCTTGTCGAGCATGGAATAGGAGTGCATCGCAATACCTACGACCTGTTAGAACTGGCTCCCCTGAGCCAGGAAAGCTGAGTAGCCAAAGTCGGGTACATTCGCCTTGAAAATCGGCTAGCGCCACGAGCCTGGGTATTGATGTTCGGCTCAGTTCGTGATACTCATCGTTGCGCTCCACACTCACGCATGCCAACCCTAACACCTCTGCCACCCAGGAGTGCAGCGTACGTATCAGGCAGACTTTGTAGCGCCGCCTCCAGGCGCACGTTCATGCGCCCACTTGCTCACTCCCCAATCGTTTCCCCTGCGTCATTGGTTTCCGCACCCCCATCGCCGGAACCCTGGCTACTGCCGTCCGCTTGCGTTTGTCCTAGAGCGGCGTCCTGCGCGGGATTGTCAGTTGGCCCGTCGTTCACCCGCTGGCCGGCTGGCCCATCCTTGCCCCACTTGCCTAGCGTATAGGGCACGTCAATCACCTTGATGTCGCCATCCGCCTGCAAGGCGCGGCGCACTCGTCGCGCCACACGCCGCTGCAACGGCCATTCCCACCACTTGCGGTTGATCTGGCGAGGCAACAGCACGGCCACACGCCTCCCCTTATAGACATCGTGGCAGCGCCAGCGGATGAAATTGACCAATGGCAGAACGATGGTGCGATACGGCGCGACGAGAATCTCAATATCTACGCGCCCCAACTGTTTCGCGCGCTGCGGATGCTCCCGCCGCTGGCTCGCCAGGTAATGCTGCCATGCGATGCGGAACAGCTTCCCTTCATGCTCGTTCTCCACCACATGCAACACGATTACCTTCGGAGCCACATCCAGCGCATAATCAAGCTCTTGCTCCACCACCTGCGGCCAGGTGAGCCGATGTGGGTTGGTATGCTCTGCCGCTTGCTCTCCGGCGGAGCGGACGACCGATTGCGTTTCATCTCCACTCGGCGGGATTTGTGTTCCTGTCTGGCGCGCCCGATGATCGCCACTAACCATGCGTTGAACCGCAGCAAACTCTCGTGGGGAGACAGGCAACGGTTGATGGGAGAAGATAGGGACAAGCGCGATCTCGGCGCGGCGTGCGCGCGTTGCGGCGTCGAGGTGAACGCTGCGAGGGCGCTCATAGTAGCGGCGTGTCGCCAGGAAAAGAAACACCAACGTAGGAATGATGATCACCGTCACCCAGGCGCCACGGTCGAACTTCGCCACGGCAATCACCACAGTTACTACGCCCGTCATGAACGCGCCAAGACTGTTGATGGCGATGCGCCTACGCCATTTCGCCTCGTTCCTGCGTCGCCACCAATGGAGCACCATCCCGGTCTGCGAGAGCGTGAACGCCGTGAACACGCCAAGCGCATACAGGTTGATCAGATTCGTTACGTCGCCCCGGAAGATCCAAAGCAAGCCCGCGCTCAACACGCCCAGCACGCAGATACCCGCCGTGAACGCCAACCGCTCACCGCGATAGGAGAAAAGCGCGGGAGCAAAGCTATCTCGCGCCAGAATAGAGAGCAAGCGCGGAAAGTCAGCAAAGGAGGTGTTTGCGGCGAAGACTAGAATCAGCAGCGTCGCCGCCTGGACAATGTAGAATAGCCACGAGAACGGGCCAGTAAAGACGGCGCTGGCGATCTGCGCGGTGACGGTGGGGCTGCCGGTTGGCGAGGGAATGGCGCCAAATCGCCATGCGAGGTAGGTGGTTCCCAGGAAGAAGCTGGCCAGTAACACGATCATCACTGCTAATGTGCTGGCGGCGTTGCGTGAGCGTTCCTGGGGTTGTTCCCCCTTGAAGACGGGCACACCATTGGAGATCGCCTCTACACCCGTCATCGCCGAACAGCCCGATGCGAACGCCGTCAGAATCAGCAGCAGCGAGATCGATTGCCCCGCGCCTGGGAAGAGCAAGATCGCATGCGCCGACGGGTGAACAGGCGTCGCCAGCCCTCCCTGGAACGCATGGATAATGCCCAACACTAACATCAGCCCAAAGCTGAACAGAAAGAGGTAGGTAGGCAGGGCGAAGACAGTTCCCGACTCACGCAGGCCACGCAGGTTGATGAGGGTGATGAAGACAATGGCGCCGATGTCGAGCCAGAGCGTGTAGGGAGTGAGTACGGGAAGCGCTGAGGCGATGGCGTCAATGCCCGCCGCGACACTCACCGAGACGGTCAGCAAATAGTCCACCAGCAGCGCGGCGGCGGCAATCAGTCCGGCGATGGCGCCGATGTTGGCCCGCGCAACGATATAGCTACCACCTCCGCTGGGATAGGCATGGATGGTCTGCTGATACGACGCGCCGACGATCAGCATCAAGAACGCCGTCACCAGCCCGATGCCAAGATTCGCGCTCAACGCCGCCGCCCCGGCCACCACCAACACAGCAAGCGACGCCTCTGTGCCATAGGCCACCGACGAGAGCGCATCGGACGAGAGGATCGCCAGCGCGCGTATGCGGTCGAGCTGCTCGTTTCCGGCAAGATTCTCGGGGATGGGGTTCCCAAAGACAACACGTTGCAGGCGTTCGGCGGCGGTATCCGGCTCGGAAACACGCAGATCGGCCTCAAACGTGTCATTCCCCAGGGGGCGGAAGTCTTTTGAGGTGGGCGTTATGCCTGTGGCGCTCTGGCCCGATGGCGATGTACTCATAGGCGGGGAACCATCCTCTCTGACGAAACCCTCAACATTGGTGTGTTATGTTCTTCGTGCGGCTGGCTGCGCATAGCATACCATAGCGTAACGCACTGTAACACCGCTTTGACGCTACCTCCTCCTAGCGATTGCCGTTCCAAAAATGCCACTGGTGAACTGGTATATACTTTGTATGAGGAGACATGAGGGGGTAAGCGGCGCACACGGCAGCGCGATCACGCCTCCAACCCCAGCCAAACCGTAAGCGTACAATGCGTAGACCGGAAGAGTTCAGCGAGTACACTTCTTGTCGCATAAACACCGGGCGAGATGCTTGCCCATCATCAGAGAGAGAGCAGCGCGTATTCCATGTCAAGTGAACTGTTGACGTTGCTGGGAGCCATTGTTGGCATTGTACTGGTTGACCTGGCGTTGAGTGGCGATAACGCGCTGGTGATCGGCGTGGCCGCCGCCGCGCTTCCTGGCGCGCAACGGCGCACGGCGATCCTGATGGGCGGGGCGGCGGCCATTATTCTACGCATTCTCTTCGCGATCCTGGCTACCTTCCTGCTGCAACTGCCGTTTTTGCAGGCCATCGGCGGCGCCGTGCTGCTCTTCATTGCGGTGCGGCTGCTGCTCGACCGCAAAAAAGAAGAGAAGTATGCCAAAGATGAAGCCACTGAGGTGACAGGACAAACAGGGCAGGCAGAATCAGAGCATACTCAGCGCCGCAAAAAGAACAAAGCGCCCAGCGCGCGAACAACCCTGCGTGGCGCGCTGCTGACGATTGTGGTAGCCGATGTGACGATGAGCCTCGACAACATCCTGGCGATTGGCGCGCTGGCGACCTCGACCGCCAATGAGACGAACGCGATTATCTCGCTGGTGATTGGCCTGTTGCTCAGCATCGCGATTGTGCTGGCAGGCAGCGCGCTCGTCGCACTGCTGATGGATCGTCTGCCGTGGCTGCTGGATGTGGCGGCGCTAGTGCTGGCGTGGACGGCGGGCAATATGTTCCTGCACGATAAGCAGGTCGGCCCCTACCTCAATGCGCTTCCCGGCCCCAGCCTCATCATCCCAATCGTCATCGCGGCGCTCTTCCTCGCGGTGGACGGCGGCATCTTCTGGTATCAGCGCACGCATACACGTCGCTTGGCCGCCTAAATAGAAAAGGGGACAGCGCCGAGCTGACCCACAGAATCACACAATCGGATAGTGAAACTCTTTAATCTTGATTTCCATACGAACGTTCCCCCCACCCAGCGCCATCGTGGTTTGGAGCACCTTATGAGGGAGAAGCGTACGGGGCGAACCGGAAGGACATAGTGCGCAACTTGGCATGCTGCGATTCTGGCACAAGCGTGGCATTGCCTGCCAACCGCGACCGATATGCAGCATAATTTGCTGAAGCCGCTAGAGTACCGCCGTCGGTCTCGGTTGATGTGTTCCATCGCTTGTTTCCGCGCATGATATGATAGTGCGTAGAACACGCTGGCATGATGCGGCGTCTTTCTCTCTGTGGACAATTTGTTGTGGATCGGGAAGCGGGGAGCGTTATGACGACGATCCGGCGGGAGGACAGGCAAACAGGCGCGGCGCAGCGTCCCGATCTTTCCATCGCTTTCGATGAGCGAGATGAGCAAGAAGGACGACGTAGCCCGCCCGCCTGGGTGATCCGCCTGGAGATGGCGGCGCTTGGGCTGGCGCTGCTTGGCGTCACTGTCTTCACACAGGTCAGGCTGAGCGCCTATTCGGCCACAGGTGGCGGCGCGGCGAATGTCAGCGCGCCTCCCTTGATCGTCGCCATCTCGCTTGTCGCCAGCTTTGGCGCGGCGCTGTTGCTTGGCGGCGACGATCTGCTGCGTGCGCTACGTCGCCTGCGCGGATTGTCCTGGCGCTCTCGCTGGAAAGAACTTTGGCGCGCCAA
>Ga0070737_10003834_pt1 | contig 15687 bp, 12 predicted proteins | sample Coa_R1_10_FD_66438 | JGI IMG/M metagenome (GOLD analysis project Ga0070737, IMG submission 66438) | Surface soil microbial communities from Centralia Pennsylvania, which are recovering from an underground coalmine fire - Coalmine... | ecosystem: Environmental > Terrestrial > Soil > Unclassified...
GGATTGATGATCGGGCTGTTCATCGGCCTGGTTCAGGAACTGACCAAGGTGGCGTGGCTGACGGTGGAGGCGGGACGTCTGCGGGGACGCGAGTACCGGCTGGAAAAGGCGCTGGCAATTGTCGGTCGCGCCGAGGAGTGCGACGTGGGGCTGTTCGGCGATCCCGCGGTGGCGGCGCGTCATGCCACGATCGAGCGCAAGGGCGCCGATTTCACCATCAAGGACCTGACGCGCGAGCCTGGCACTCTCGTCAACGGACAGCGCATCGAGAGCGCGCCGCTGCATCCGGGCGACCTGATCACGATCGGCGGCTACCAGGTACGCTTCAACATGCGCAGCGCGGCGCCCGCTCGCAGCGCCGCCCCATCGCTGCCCGCGGCGTATCCGGAGGCAGCGGCGGGTGCCGGCCCGTGCCTGATCGATGCGGACGGGCGGCGGCTGGAGTTGCGCCGCGACGCACCTACCACCATCGGCCGCTCGCTGGATAACGATCTGGTGCTGCCCTATCAGTCCATCTCGCGCCATCATGCCAGAATTGCACAGGTCGGCGGCGCCTTTCGCCTGCACGACCTGGGCAGCCAAAACGGCTGCTTCGTGGACGGCAAACGGGTCAGCGAGGCGCCGCTGCGCGACGGTGATATGATTAAGCTTGGTGACGCGCAGTTCAAATTCCGGGCCTGACGCGGCGATGGCGGCTCCACGCTTTTGTTCCAGTTGCGGCCATCCGGTGGTGGTTGGCGACGCGCGCTTTTGCAAGGACTGCGGCGCGGCGCTGGCTACCGGCCTGCGCTTCAAGCACGACCTGAACTGGAATCCGTGGTTGGCCGCCTCGCTCAGTTTGATACCGGGGCTGGGCCAATTCTATAAAGGAGAGCGCTGGCAAGCCGGGTTGTGGTTTGTTGGCGTTGTGATTCTTTACGCGGCGGGACCGGTCGGTCCGCTGGTGCATCTGATCTGCATCGCCAACGCGGCGCTGGCCGGCGCGATCGATTTTCCCGCCGCGCGCCTGCCGGCGGCCTCCGCGCGCGGTGCCAATAGCCTGGCGAACCGGCCATGATTGCTCCCAACACCGTCATCGGTAACCGCTATCGTGTGACGCGGCTGTTAGGCGGCGGCGGCATGAAGATGGTCTATCTGGCCGAGGACATGCGTCTGGCCGATCGGCCCTGCGCGTTGGCCGAGATGGTCGACGCGATCAGCAACCCCGACTTGCAACAGCAGGCCTCGGCCAGTTTTCAGCGCGAAGCCGACATGCTGGCCGAACTCGATCACCAGCACATTCCCCGCATCTACGACCGCTTCAGCGAGCAGAACCGCCATTACCTGGTGATGGAATACGTTGCCGGCCAGACGCTGGAGGAGCAGCTCAAGGAGGCCGGCGGCAAGCTGCCCCAGGAGCGTGTGATCGATATCGCGCTGCAGGTGCTCGACACCCTGGAGTACCTGCACCATCGCGAGCCGCCGGTCATCTACCGCGACCTCAAGCCCTCCAACATCATGATCACGCCTGGCGGGCAGGTAAAGCTCATCGACTTCGGTATCGCGCGCCATTTCCAACCGCTGAGCAGCGCCACAATGGTGGGAACGCAGGGCTACGCGCCGCCCGAGCAGTATCGCGGCAAGGTCGAAACGCGCTCGGATCTCTACGCGCTGGGCGCAACGATGCATCACGCGCTGTCGGGCCGCGATCCGACTACCGAGCCGCCCTTCAGCTTTCCCGTGCTACGCAAGTTTTGCCCCGAACTCAACGCCGCGCTGGCCGATTTGGTCAGCGACGCACTGGCCTATGACGTCGAGCAGCGCATCCGCGACGTCGGCGAGATGAAGCGCCGGCTGCTCGCCATCAAAAACGGCGCGGCGGCGGCGGCCAACGGCGCTCAGGCCGCCGCGCCGGCCGGTCAGCCGCAGTTGAAACTGCCGCTGAAGACGCCGCCGGCTGCCGCCTCCGCGTCGGCTCCTACGCTGCTGACCAACGAGATCGCCTGTCCCGCCTGCACGCGGGCGATCCCCGGGGATTCGCGCTTTTGCAGTTATTGCGCCGCCGACCTGCGCAACGTGCTGGAACTCTTCCAGGTGGTCAGCGATCCCAACGCGCAAACCATCACGCTCAGCCAGCCTTCGCCGGGACATCCCCGCACCGCTGCCGCGCCGCCCATCGGCCGTCCCTGGCACCGGCGCGGACGCCGCTCGCCGCTCCTCCTCACAGTGCTGGTAGTGGTCCTGCTGGCGGTTGCGGTCGTCAAGTTGCTGCTGTTTCTGTCCGATGTGGTCTCCGCGATCCAGTCGGGCGCCAGCGCGCCGCCGGTCCCGCCCGTCGCCCGTTCTGACAACCCCTGGGGCGAGTCCGAAGCCGACCCTGTCGATCCGCTTCGAACCACGATGCTGCGCCAGATGCTCGATGCGCAGGGCTACGGCGCGGTCCGCTTCAAACTGAGCGGCTCGACGATCTCATTGTGGGGCAAGGTGCGCAGCGACGCCGACCGTGAAACGATCGAAAACGAAGCCTCGATGATCACCGGCGCGATGAATATCGAGGATCATCTGCAGCTCGAAGAGTAAGGCGTTGCGGCCCAAGCGCTCACCATTGCAGGACCCCGGCCATGCGCCGCTTGTGCCATTTCGGATCACCCAGGTAATTGAACAGCGTGCGCGACAACTGGGTATGCGGCGTCAGGCCGTATTCGTGGACCGAGCCGATGCCGGCGTGGACTTCGTGCGCGGCGTTGCACGCCTCCATGTGCGCCTCGGCGGTGACCGCCTTGGCCAGATGCACGCTGTCGGCGGCGGGCCGCCCGGCGTCTAACTTCCACAGCGCTTCGTAGGTCGTCCAGCGGGCGGCATCCAGATGGTTGACCAGGCGCACGATGTGGTCCTGCACACGTTGAAAGCGGCCAATCGGAACGCCGAACTGGATGCGGGTGTTGCTGTATTCCACCGACATCTCGAACACCGCCTGACAACTGCCGACCTGAAACGCGCATAGCACCGCAATCGCGCGTTCCATGGCGCGCGTCAGCGCCGCCCATCCGCTATTCTCGCGGCCGCCCAGCAGTGCATCGGCGGGAACCTCGACGCGCTCGAACCTGACCTCCGCCTGCCAGCTCAGCAGTCCCGGCAGATTGCGAGCCGAAACGCCTTTGGCCTGCTTGTCAACAATCAGCAGGCTCACACCATCGGCGCCGGGGCCGGTGCGCACGGCCACGATCAGATGCGAGGCGGCGACCGCGTCGCTGACAAATAGTTTGACGCCGTCGAGTACGTAGCGATCGCCCACGCGGCGCGGTTCCATTGCCACGCCCTGCGGCCCCCACGACCGATGCGGCTCGGTGATCGCGACGCTAAAGATTTGCCGCCCCGACGCGATCTCCGGCAGGATCCGCCGGCGCTGGGCGTCGTCGCCCGCCTCCATCACGGTCAGCGCGCTGAGCACGCCGGAACTGAAGAACGGTCCGGGCAGCGGTCCGCGCCCGAACTCCTCGTACAGCGCGGCGGCATCGGTCAACGTCGCGCCGCCCCCGCCGTAGGGGGTGGGAATCAGCAATCCCAGCCATCCCAACTGCGCAATCGTGCTCCATATCTGCGGCTCATACCCGCTTTCCGATTTTTGCAGCGCCACGACCGCGGCTTTCGGCATCCGCCGCTGCATAAACGTCCGCGCACTTTGCGCCAGCATCCGCTGATGTTCGTTATACGAGAGATCCATGGCGCCCCACCCTCATAAGACCTTGCCGGCGGCTTCACGAGTGGTGCGGCCGATGCCGATGCGGCGCGCCATGCTGACCTTCTGGATGTCGGCGGTGCCGCCCGGATGCATCAGGACGATGCCGTTGCGCTGCTGGGCGTCGAGGAAGCCCTCCTCCGAGCCCCAAACCGGATCCGTGGTCAAGGCCGCGGGGCCAACCACTTGTAGGATTTGCTGCGTCATCCACAGTCCCGCCTGCTTCATGTATAGCGACAACTGCGGTCCCTCGTAGGACCTCGGCTGCCTGGCGTAGGTCAGCCAGAAGTTGCGCAGGCCGAACAGCCGTCCCACCTGGCTTCTGATGTAGATGTCGGCCAGCGTGTCACGCACGTCGGGGTCCTCGACCAACGGGCGGCCGTCGCGCTGGGTGGTACGGCAGTAATCCAGTAGGCTGTGCCAGAAGCGATTGCGTCCGATATGTCCGCCGCCGCCGTGCTCCAGTTCCAGATGGGTGGACGCAACGCGCCATCCGTTGTTCTCTCCGCCGACCAGGCATGAGGCCGGCACGCGTACGTCCTCGAAGAAGATAGTGTTCTTCTGTCCGCTGCGCGCGCTGCTCTCGCCCGCCCCCAGCAAATCCATCGGCTGCACGGTAATCCCCGGCAGGCGCGCATCGACCATGAACCAGCTCAGGTTTTTGTGCCGCTCGCCGTTGGGGTCGGTGACCGCCAGCGTCCACATCCAGTCGGTGCCGTTGTCGCTGCCGATAAACACCTTCTGGCCGTTGAGCACATAATGATCGCCGTCGCGAATCGCGCGCATCCGCACTCCCGCCAAATCCGAGCCGGCCTCGGGCTCCGACAGCAGTTGCCACACGCGCACGTCGCCGTGATAGATGGGCGGCAGCAGCGTTTTGCGCTGCTCCTCCGTGCCCCACACCAGGATGGTGGGCGCGCCCAGCGTGCCGCCGCTGTTGTAGTAGGGTGGCAGCGACAAGTCGAGACGGTCGGCCTCTTCTTCCAGCACGATTGCGTGATCGACGTCCAACCCGCCGCCACCGTACTCTTTGGGTGCCATCGGATACAGCCATCCCTTCGCGCCCAGCTTGCGCCCCAGTTCGCGGCGCATGCGGTAGTTGGCCGCCGACTCCGCGTCGGTGGTGGGCCGCCGCGTGATCCCCGCCGGCACGTTGGCCTCCAACCACGCACGCACCTCGGCCCGAAAGCGCTGCTGCTCCTCGCTGTAGGTCACTTCGAAGTCCATGTCGCGCCCTTCCCGGCCATGGCTTGGCACGCCGCGGCCGCCGGCGCCGCGGCGGATCGATGGTGTGACGGGCGCATCGTAGTTCAGCGCCCAACAAACCTCAAACCGCGCGCACTTCCGTCATCGGCGCGCCGCGGCTACAGTGTCGGCCAGATGTGCCGCGCGGTCGGCCGCCGCCTGCCGGGCGCTGCTTTGGCGATCGAAACCACAAGCGAGAGTCGCAACAGATGAAAGCAGGAATTGCGCTTACCCTGGCCGGACTGGGTCTGGATCGTCCCGACCATCAACTCTACCAGGAGGAGTTGAAGCTGGCCGACATGGCTGAGCCGCTGGGCTTCGATTCGATCTGGAGCCTGGAGCACCATTTCACCGGTTACAACATGGTGCCCAATCCGACCCAGATGCTGAGTTACTTCGCTGCGCGCACCAGCCGTGTACAGCTCGGCACGGCGGTAATCGTGCTGCCCTGGCACAACCCGGTGCGGGTCGCCGAAGACATCGCGCTGCTCGACGTGCTGTCGGGCGGGCGGACGATTTTCGGCTTTGGCCGCGGCACGGCGACGGTCGAGTTCGAGCGCCTGGATAGCCCGCAGGAGCAGTCGCGCCAGCGCTTTGCTGAAGCCGCCACGATTATCCGCAAGGCGCTGACGCAGGAGGTGTTCGAGCACGACGGCCAGTTTTGGAAGGTCCCGCCGACCACGATCCGTCCGCGCCCCATCTCCCATCCCGAGCGCCGCTTCTATGCCTCCACCGTCAGCCCCGAGTCATCCGAGATGATGGCGCAAATGGGCTTCGGCGTGATGATCATCGCGCAGAGCACGTGGGAGAAGGCGGCTGACGACTACCATCGCTACTGCGACGTTGCGCGCGCCAACGGCTACGGCGTCAAGCCGCCGATCGCGCTGATGACGGTGCTGATGGCGGAAGATGCGGCCGAGGCGCGTGACTTGGGCGACATCTACATCGCCAAGGGTTTCGAGCACGTCGACCTGCATTACGGGCTGTCCGACGGACACCTGGGCAAGGTCAAGGGCTATGAGTTCTGGGCCAAGATGGCCAAAACCTACTCGCGGTTGAATTCCCCCGAGGAGCGCGCCCGGGCGGTGGAGTTCTTCAAGAACCTGCAGATGGTAGGGACGCCGGCGCAGGTGCTGGAAAAGTTTCGCCACGTGTTCAGTCTGACCGGGTTGGGGCACGCCGCTGCGCAGTTCCTGCCCGGCGCAATGCCCTACCATTTGGGCGAGCGCAGCCTCAAGCTGTTCGCGGAGAAGGTGTTGCCGGTCCTCCAGCGCGACCCGGCCTTTCAGCCCAGGGAAGAGCCCGAGGCGGCCGGCGCCCGCGCCTGACGCGCCGCCGGGCTGCGCAAAAAAAAAGAACCAAGAGGCGGGCCGCGATGCGGACCGCCTCTTCACTATCGCCTTAAAACGTTCTGCCGCTCAGCCGACTCGGCCGGCATCGCCCTCAATGCACCGTCACGGTCACGGTGGTGGTCGTGCGGCCGTAGGCGTTGGTGGAATACAAAGTGTAAGTGGTGGTGGCCGATGGAACGACGCTGACACTGGTACCGCGTACCGGGCCTAGGGCGGGCGAGATGAGGTTGTAATCGGCGCCGCTGGTGCTCCAGCCGAGCGTCACCGGCTGGCCCTTGGCCACTGATGACGGATTGGCGGTAAAACTCAGAATGGTGGGCGCGGGTCCGCTCGGCACGTTGCCGGGAGTGTAGATCGTGCCCATTGCCACCACGTCGAAACTGGCCGCGGTGATCTTTTTGAGATTGCTCAGGTCGCTGTTGTTCCAGCGGTTGTCGGGCGCGCCGCTGATGAAGATCCCGCTGCCGTTGTCAGCCAGGATCATCCCGTATTTCTTGAGCGCGGTGAGAAGCACCCGGTTGGCCGCGGAGTAGCCCGAAATGTCGAAACTCGCCTTAAGCCGCAGCCGCGTGCCCATCGGCGGCGCACTCGTGCTGGTGTCGGTCGACGCCCAATGAGAGGCGGGCGCCACAAAGGCCTGACGCGTGGCCGGCACCGTGAAGCGCAGCGCATGGTTGATCGCACCCGCCGCGACTTCATCGTAACGCACCAGTCCCGGGAAGATCGGCAGCCCGGCCGCGTCTGCCGAAGTCCAGGTGTAGGGCCGCTGCTGGCTGATCGTCATGTCCCACACCGCGGCGGAATCCGCCTTCCAGCTTCCGTTTTTCTGCAGATAGGCATGATACAGCTCGTAGAGCCAGCAGCCGTCCTTCTCCAGCACCAGTACGTGCCGGTCGCCGTTGCCGGGCTTGGGATAACCCTCAATCAGCGCATTCTGTGGAATCGGCATCGGCCCCGGATCGCTCTCGTCGGGATAAAGGCCGAAGATGATCGGCACCTTGGCCTGACTGCCCGCCACCACCTGGTAGGGAATGCCGATGGTCTGGCGGTTGTAGTAGCCCGCCCCGAAGTCGGGATGCAGTGTGGTAGCGGGGCCGATGAAATTGATGATGTTGGTGGAGTTGGGATCGACCGGCGCGGATGAAACGTCGGCGTTCCACAGGCTGTTGGTGCCCTGGAAGGGAACGAAACCATTGAGGCTTGTGAGCTGGCCGACCGTCATCCCCGCGCAGGTGCCGGCCTGCGCAACCGCCGAGCCGCGCAGCGCCAGCAGCACCGCCAGGGTGATGAGAGAGATTTTCACGGGCCGCACGCTCTTTCCTCCCGTAGTGGAATTTAACTACATGTTGATAATTAATGTCAAATTCTCCTACGCTATACAACAGTCCATAGTTTTGCGCAGTTTATTTGAAAAATAGGCAGCCCATCACCCAAGCTGGCAGTTCTGCCGCTTTGCACCGCAAGCCGAAGCGTTCTAAGCTGCGGACCGGCGCATCTGCCCGGGCGGCGGCGCCGGGAAGGATAAAGCGGGATGGCTTTGAAGGTTGTCGGCGCCGGGTTCGGACGAACCGGTACGCTGTCGCTGAAGAACGCGCTGGAAAAACTCGGCTTCGGACCCTGCTATCACATGTTCGAAGTGCTGGAGCGGCCCGACCACATCGCGCTGTGGCATCGGTTAGCCTTCGGCGGCGCGGTCGATTGGGACCTGCTGTTCAGGGATTTCCAAGCCACCGTGGACTGGCCGGCGGCGCGCTACTGGCGCGAGCTGGCGGCGCATTATCCCGACGCCAAGGTGCTGCTGTCCTTGCGCGACCCGGAGTCATGGTACAAGAGCATGACCGATACCATCTACCAGGGGCTTAAGATGCCCATACCTGACGGCATCGCCGCCGCACGCCGCCAGCAGATGGAGATGGCGCGCAAGGTCGTGCTCGAAGATACCTTTGACGGGCGCTTCGAGGACAAGGCACACGCGCTCGAGGTGTACAACCGGCACAACCGGGAAGTACAGCGCGCCATCGCACCGGGCCGCCTGCTGGTGTTCGACGCCAAACAGGGATGGGAGCCGCTATGCCGTTTTCTGGGCGTGGCGGTGCCTGATGAACCCTTCCCCCATCTCAACGACACCGCCGCGATTCAGGCGATGATGAAGCAGATGCGCCAGTCGGGCCGCCCGTAATCGGGCAGGGGAACAGTCATGAAGGCAGCCGTATTCCGCAAAGTGGGACAGCCGCTGGCGATCGAAGAGGTCGCGGTCGACGCGCCGGGCCCCAATGAAGTGCTCATCCGCACCGCCGCCTGCGGCGTCTGCCACAGCGACCTACATATTGTTCAGGGCGTCCTGCCATGGCCGCCGGGCGCGGTGATGGGGCACGAGGCGGCGGGCACCGTGACCGCGGTGGGCAGCGCGGTCAGCTACGTCAAGCCCGGCGACCGCGTGGTCGCCTGCCCATCGCCGTTTTGCGGTAAATGCTCCCAGTGCCTGACCGGCCATCCCCATCTATGCGCCGGGCGCGGCACCTTGCGCCGCCGCCGCAACCAGCCGGCGCGTTTATCGGCCGGCGGCGAAGCGCTGACCCAGTTCGCCGACATCGGCGGATACGCCGAAGAACTGCTGCTGCATGAAAACGCAGTGGTCAAGGTGCCCGACGCGATGCCGCTGGATCGCGCGGCACTGATCGGATGCGGCGTGACCACCGGGATGGGCGCGGTGCTCAACACCGCCCGGGTCCATACCGGCGCCAGTGTGGCGATCTTCGGCGCCGGCGGCGTCGGGCTGGCCGCGATTCAGGCCGCGCGGCTGGCGGGCGCCGCCAAGATCATCGCCGTCGATCTGCTGGAGAACAAGCTGGCCGCGGCGCGCAAGATGGGCGCCACGCACACTGTCGATGCGAGTTCGTCGGATCCAGTCGCCGAAATTAAGAACATCACCGGCGGCGGTGCGGACTACGCCTTCGAGGTGATTGGAATTGCCAGGGTGGTCGAACAGGCGCTGGCCTGCGTGGGGCCGGGTGGAACGGCGGTCAGCGTCGGCGTAGTGCCGCCCACCGATCCCATCAAGGTGCAGTGGAACGACTTGTTCCAGGAGAAGAAACTGACCGGCAGCCAGATGGGCTCCAACCGCTTCCGTATCGACATCCCCACCTACGTCGATTTCTACTTGCAGGGGCGGCTCAACCTCGACGACATGGTGACGCGCCGCGTCAAGCTCGAGGACATCAACGAGGCGTTCCGCGCGATGACCGCCGGGGAAGTGCTGCGTTCGGTCGTGGTGTTCGAGTAAGACGACGGCGGCGCCGCGCATCGCGCGGCGCCGGCCAACCGCCCGGTGCGGGACTGTTCATCCTCAAGCCAAATGCGCTAATAGATTGAGTAAACCGCCGCTGAACGCGCATTACCTGGCGGCTCGGCGGGGCGGAATACGACAGAGTTGCGGAAGGTCTAAATGGCGGAAAAAGCGCAGTGGCATCAGGAAACGGTTAACCTCGACGGCGCCGAGCTGCAGGTGATAAAAGGCGGCGCGGGCCGTCCGTTGCTGGTTTTGCACGAGGAAATGGGCCATCCGGGCTGGCTTAAGTGGCACACCGAACTGGCCCGCGAGCACTCATTGATAATCCCGCTCCATCCCGGGTTCGGCGTCAGCCCACGCATCGACTGGATCTGGAATGTGCGCGACCTGGCCGGCTTCTATGCGCGCTTCCTGCGCCAGCAAAAGCTCAATCCGATCGACGTGATCGGCTTTTCGCTGGGCGGATGGGTCGCGGCGGAGATGGCGGCCAACAACCAGGAGCAGTTCCGCCGCATGGTGCTGGTGGGGGCGGCCGGCGTGCGTCCGCCCCAGGGCGAGATCCTCGACATCTTCCAGCTCATGGCGCCGGCCGAACTGGCGGCCAGCGTGCTGGATCCCGAGAACACGCCGGAATTCGACCAGCTCTATGGCGGCATCGGCCCGGCCGCGTTCGAGCTGTGGGAAGAGGCACGCGCCGCAACCGCGCGGCTGGCCTGGGTACCCTACATGCACAACCCCAGCCTGCCCCATCTGCTGCGCGTCATCGACAGCCTGCCGACGCTGCTGGTGTGGGGACGCGAGGACCGCGTGGTGCCGCTCAGCGCCGGTGAGGCCTACCAGCAGGCGATCGCCGGCTCGCGCCTGGTGGTGCTCGACCAATGCGGGCATCGCCCCGAAATCGAGCAGAACGCGGCGTTCGTCCGCGAAGTCAAAGGGTTTTTGAGCTAGTCTCGAACAGGGAGGATTTGACCGTGCATTTAGCGTATTTTACCGAGCGTCCCTACCGCTACGCGCCGCAGGATCGCGTTATCGAGAAGGGCTTCTTTGGGACTCCCAACAGTTTTTTCGATCCCGCCAAGGGACACGAACTCTATCACGAGTATATCGACGAAAAGATCTTGTGCGAGGAGCTGGGCTTCGACGGTGTCGCGCTCAACGAGCATCATGACACGCCCTTTACGATGGGCGCGGTGATGGATGTCGAGGCGTCGATCCTGGCGCGCGTTACCAAGAAGGTGAAGATCATTCTGATCGGCAATCCGCTGCCGCTAGGCGGTCCCCTGCGGCTGGCCGAGGAGCTGGCGATGATCGACGTCATCTCGGGCGGCCGGCTGGTCGCCGGATGGGTGCGCGGCGCGGGCAGCGAGCAATTCGCGCACAACGCCAACCCGGCCTACAATCGCGAGTATTTCAACGAGGCCCACGACTTCATCGTCAAGGCGTGGACCCAGCCCGGTCCATGGCGCTACGAGGGGCGCCATTTCCATTACCGCTTTGTCGATCCGTGGCCGGTGCCGATGCAAAAGCCGCATCCGCAGATGTGGATCCCAGGCCTGCTAAGCCCCGAAACCGCCCTGTGGTGCGCCGAAAAACGCTATCCGTACATCGCGCTGGCTACCTTCCTGGAGCCCACCGTGGAGTTGTGGAACATCTATCGCGACCGCGCCGCCGAGTTGGGCTACCAGGTCGGTCCGGAAAATTTCGGCTACATGCAGAAAGTGTACGTGGCCGAGACCGAGGAGAAGGCACAGGAAATCGCCAAGTTCGACATGTTCGGCGGCGCCGGCAGCGGCTACAGCCTGTTCGCGCAGCCCGCGTACAACTTCCCTCCGGGCTATAACTCCAAGCTTGCCACCCGGCGTATCGCCACGCAGTTCTCCGACCCCAACAAAAAACGCAGCAGCTCGCCCTTCCAGGCGGCGGGCGAGACCTCGCGGGCGGAAGTATCGGCCGCCCAGGTCGACCATCGCTCGCGCTTCTGGCAGGAGGCCACGGTCGACATCGAACAGACGCGCAAGGCGATCTTCGGTCAGCTCCCCGACGTGCTCAATTCCTTCGGTATCATCTGCGGCACCCCCAAGAGCGTCATCCCGAAGATCCGAGTGGTGCTGGAAACGCTGCGCCCCGGAATCTTCATCATCTGGCAGAACGACGGCCCCATCACGCGCAAGGATCGCGAAAACAACCTCAAGCTGCTCGCCGCCGAGGTAATGCCGGCCGTGCGCGAGATGGGCAAAGAGCTCGATCTGAAGTCGCCCTACGAGGCCAAGCCCGGAGCGCGCCCGCTCGCCCATGCCGGCAAGCCCGAGTCGGTGGGTTCGCTCGAGCCGTGGAAGGCCTGGCGCCAAGCGCATCCGTACTGAAGCTGCAACCTAACCCCTGACCCCTTCCCTGAGAAGGAAGGGGAACCGGGCCCCTTTCCGTTTTGGGAAGGGGCCCGGTCTTTGCACATTTGCTGGGCAAGAAGTAGCCTGCCTCTTCCCCCGGTCGTGCGGCTTGCTCGCAACCGCATCCGCCCACGATCATCCAGGCTCCACCGCAATCGGTTACGCTGCGCGCCGTTGCCAGCGGTCGTACTTTGCAGCGCGGGCGAGGAGTCCGCCATCCAACCGTCTTACAGGCTGGAGCCGATGGCGGCCAAGACGCTGTTGATGTGACCCGTAAAGGAGACCACCACGGCCGCCATCACGGCGCCGACCATCCCCATTATCACGATATATTCGACGAAACGGCGAAACTCCTCCTGACGCAAACGAACTACGAATCTTGTTAGCCGATTCACGCCGGCCCCCTCTCCCGTAAAAGGCTGGAAACAGAGCGTACCTTTCTCGTCCGTCCGCCGGCGCGAAAAAGATTCCTGCTATCCCAGTTTGTAAATGCCTTTGACGGGGAGAAGTCAAGACAGAAAATGCAAAAGAAATAAGTTTTCTACTATACTTGTAGTATGCAATTAATAACAAGAATTTCCGGATTTCTTGATAGAAAGACGAAGCACATAGACAAACCGTCAGTATTGTTAATGACTATACTGTACGTATACTATTTGCCGCCGATCGCCGTTCCGCGCCGCGCACCCAGCGTCCCGCCGTCAGCGCAAGCAGCGAAGGGCGGGCGGCTTCAATCGCGGATGATGGTGTCGTGCAGCCAGTGCGCGTCGTCGGTCTGCGGATGGTCGATATTGTAGTGCAGGCCGCGCGATTCCTTGCGCTGCATCGCCGAGCGCACGATCAGCTCCGCCACCACCGCCAGGTTGCGCAGCTCGATCAGGTCGGAGTCCAGCAGATAGTCCCAGTAGTACGAATGGATCTCCTCGCGCAGCAGGGCCAGGCGCCGATAGGCGCGCTCAAGGCGCCGATCGCTGCGTACGATGCCGACGTAATTCCACATCAGGCGGCGGATTTCATCCCAGCTCTGCGTGATCAGTACGCGCTCGTCGCTGCGAATGGCGCGCCCCGGATTCCAGGCCGGAAAATCGGGCGGCGAGCCAACGGCGCGCGCTGCGCCCCGTTCGGCGATGTCGACAAAGGCGCGCCGCGCCATCACCGCCGCCTCCAGCAGTGAGTTGGATGCCAGGCGATTGGCGCCATGCAGCCCCGTCATCGCCACCTCGCCGGCGGCATATAGTCCCGCCAGCGCGGTACGGGCGCTGAGGTCCGTGACCACGCCACCGCACATATAATGCGCCGCGGGAACCACCGGGATCGGCTCGTGGGTGATGTCGATGCCCAGCGCGGCGCATCGTGTATAGATGTTGGGGAAGCGGCGGCGGATGAAATCGGCGCCGCGATGGCTCAAGTCGAGGTACACGCAATCCAGACCATGGCGCTTCATCTCGGCATCGATCGCGCGCGCCACGATATCGCGCGGCGCCAACTCAGCGTCGGCGCTGTAGCGTTGCATGAACGGCTCGCCATTGGGCAGCTTCAGAATCGCGCCCTCGCCGCGCAGCGCCTCGGAAATCAGGAACGATTTGGCCTCGGGATGGTACAGGCAGGTGGGATGGAACTGGTAGAACTCCATGTTGGCGATCGGCACGCCCGCCCGATGCGCCATCGCCACGCCGTCGCCCGAGGCGATGTCGGGATTGGTGGTGTACAGGTAGACCTTGCCGGCGCCGCCAGTGGCCAGCAGCGTAAAGGGCGCCACGAAGCGGCGAATGGTGCCGCTGCGCCGGTCCAGGGCGTATGAACCCCAGCATCGCGCGTCAGGCCGGCCACGATTTGCAATCAACAGGTCAACCGCCAGATGCTCGTCGTAAAAAACGATATTAGGCCGGGCGCGCACCGCCTCCCACAGGGCGCGCATGATCTCCTGCCCGGTCAGGTCCTGGGCGTGGAGGACCCGGCGATGACTGTGGCCGCCCTCACGTCCGAGGTCGTATTCGTGTTCGTTGCCTTCGGGCACCCGGGTAAAGCGCGTTCCCAGCCTAATCAATTCGCGCACCACCTCCGGACCGTCGCGCACAATCGCCTCCACTGCCGCGCGATGGCACAATCCGGCGCCGGCTTTGAGCGTGTCTTCGACATGGGATTCGAAGGAGTCGTCCACGCTCCAGACGCTGGCGATTCCGCCCTGCGCGTAGGAGGTGTTGGCGTCGGCGCTGCCAGCTTTGGCCAGCACCGCCACGGTGCCAAGCGCGGCGGCCTTAAGGGCGAAGCTGAGGCCGGCGATTCCGCCGCCGATCACCAGGAAATCAGTGGTTATTCGCGTGTTAGGCATCGCAGGCGCCAGACGCCATCCGGTGGTAGCATTTCCTTAACGCAATTGTAACAGAAAAGTGCCCGCGAGCCGCGCGCGCCCTCGCCCGAGGTCTCGTCAACGATTCAATCGCGCGGCGCGTCTTTTCACATGATTGCCCGACTCGCTCGATTGCCCTATTGTCGAGGTAGAAAAGGCCGCCATTTAAGCTGCTTCGACCATCGATTCAAGGTTAGCCAGCCGTGGTGTTAACCGTCCCCAACATCGTGACCCTCTTCCGCATCGGTTTGGTGCCAGTGCTGATGGTCCTGCTGCTGTTCACCGGACCCACCGCGTCGTGGCTGGCGGCGGGCGTCTTTCTAATCGCCACGCTGAGCGACTACCTCGACGGCTACATCGCGCGCAACTACCGCTCGGGCAGCGTGCTGGGGACTTTTCTCGACCCGCTGGCCGACAAGCTGTTGGTCAGCGCCGCACTCATCATGCTGGCCGGGATGGCGCGCACGCCGCGCGTGCCGGCCTGGATGGTGGCGGTCATCGTGGGGCGCGAAATCATGGTCACGGCGCTGCGCGCGGTGGCAGCCAGCGAAGGGCTGGTAGTCGGCGCGGAGGAGATGGGCAAGTACAAGATGACCCTGCAGGCGATCGCGCTGGAGGCGCTGCTGGTCCACTACACGCACTGGCACATCGACTTTTTCGGCGCCGGGATGTTCCTGCTGTGGATTTCGATGGTGGTCAGCATCTGGTCGGGCGTCGAGTACTACCTGAAGCTGCACTGGCTGCTGCGCGAAGACGCCCACGCCCGCGCGCAGGCCGGCCAGCAATCCATCGGCCGCACCGCCCAGGGCCGCTGAGCCGCTCGGGGTCGGCGCAGGCTTCTTAAGGCTGCGCGCTTCACGCGCACCGATTGCGAATTGACACGGACCGCGACGGCGGATAAATCCTTAATACCGGCCTTCCCCAAGGCGAGCGGGTGTAGCTCAGTTGGTAGAGCGTGTGCTTGCCAAGCACAAGGTCGTCGGTTCGAAACCGATCACCCGCTCCACAAAGAATAGCGCCTCCAGGACGAACCATACGCCTGTGCGGTTTATCACCTGCCAGAATCGCAATCGAGTGTCTCGGGGCCCGACAGCCGCTGCGAGCTCGACTACGGGGCGACCAGGCGAGGGCGGTTGTCGACTTCTTCCAGGGCGGGCAGTTCGCGCGGGCCGGCGGTGCCCAGATCCGCCAGGCGCTGGGCGGACGGCATGACACGGTAGTTGAACGAGCCGATGGTCGAGTTGAAGGCCTCCACCGATTTTTCCAATGACTGGCCCAGGCGGCTCAGGTGCTCGAGCATCGTGGTCAGACGCTGATGCAGCTCGCGCCCTAGTTCGCTGATGCGT
>Ga0070737_10003835_pt1 | contig 15681 bp, 9 predicted proteins | sample Coa_R1_10_FD_66438 | JGI IMG/M metagenome (GOLD analysis project Ga0070737, IMG submission 66438) | Surface soil microbial communities from Centralia Pennsylvania, which are recovering from an underground coalmine fire - Coalmine... | ecosystem: Environmental > Terrestrial > Soil > Unclassified ...
CTCCGTATAGTTGATATTTGGTTCTTGGCCTGAACTCAAATTCAGACTAACGCGGCTTCCGCCAGCCCCGGCCACCCACTACGCTCACGTGGCAGAGGAGCTAATTTGGACAAGAGTGGTGAAATCGAGCGCGCTCAGGAAATATTCAACGTTTTGGCTGCCGAAACTGAGGGAACGGGCCGGCTGGATCGAGTAGGCGATGCCTTCGGCGAGCGGGATGTTGCTGAACTGAACCAGCACGCCGGGCGTGCCGGCAGCCAGGGCCTGCGTGGAAGTCGCGTAGAACGGCAGGCGCCGGGCCGGTGACCGTCCTCGCCAAAGCCGCTTTGAGATTGAACAAGGGGGCGACGTGCGTCGCGTCTCCGGGCGCCGGAAGATCGCGGCCCGCTCCGTGATCGGATACGTTACAGTTCCTATAAGCCGGACGCCCCGGAGCGCACCGTTTCTGCTCCTAGCGTGAGGGCCATGCCCGCCGGGATTAGCAACAACTTGAACAGAGAACGGTTCATAATCCACCTTTTTTGGGCAGTTTAAAAAATTGGACGGTGGGAGGATTATATCCGCCGAGCGCGAAACCTGCAAAGCAATTGTGTGCGGGCCATCGCCTTTGCCGGGGTTAAAGTCAACTCCGCATGCGGGTCATGAGGTACATACCCGCCAGGGCGAAGACGGCGTCCGGGGACCAGGCGGCCATTTGCGGGGGTAACTGGTTGACGTCGCCGACCTTTTCGAAAAAGATGCTGATGCCCCAGTAGCTGAGGGCGATGGCGAGGCTGACGCCGATGCCGGTCATGGCGCCGCGGTTGCCCACCAGGAAGGCAAAGGGGATAGCGATCATGGCCATGATCATGGCGAACAGCGGGACCGAAAACTTCCGATGGAAGCGCACCTGGAGACTGATGGTATCGAAGCCGCTCTGCTTCAGGTCGCGGATGTAATTTTCCAGCTCCAGAAAATTCATCTGCTTGTCCTGCGCGGGAGCTTTCAGGAAATATTCGGGGGCTTCGGTGATTTCGGAAAACGTTTGGGAAGAGAAGCGGCGCGTATCGCGGTGTAGAACATCGTGGAATTCGCTCGACCAGCCATTTTCGAACACCCATTGATTTTGCGCCGCGTCCCAGCGGGCTCTCTCGGCGGCGATTTCGCGCTTCAGCCGGAAGCTGGCCGATTCGAGGTCAAAGACATAAACGCCGGCCATCACTCTCTGTTTTGGATCGAAGTAGCGGTAGTAGAAGATGCGGGAGGAATCGCCGGTGGGCATGCCCCAGATCCATTTGCGGTCGGGATTCAAATAGGTCTGGGTGGCACGGCCTTTGATTTCGTCGCGAAGAGCGTCCTGGGTGCGGTTGGCGCCGGGAACGTAGTAATAGTCGAAAGCGAACAGGCCCGCGCTCAGGAAAATGCTTCCGAGAAAGACGGGCATGGCCATACGGTAAAGGCTGACGCCGCAGGCTTTGAAGGCGGTGACTTCATTCTGTTTGCTCATCACGCCGAAGGCGCCGAGCGCGGCCAGCAGGACGCTAATAGGGAGGAATTGGTAGATCAGGCTGGGGCTGAGGAAGAAGAGATAGGTGAACATCTTGGCGAGCGAGATATGATTGCGGATCATATCCGGAACCAGCTCGAAGAAGTTGTAGACCAGGGTCATCATCACCAGGCTGGCCAGCCAGAGGAAGCAGTGAAAAACGAAGGTGGAAAGGATGTAGGTGTCGATAAGTTGCGGAAGCAGCGGGAGGCGGGAGATCCGCGGGCCGGCGATGGCGAAGCGCTGCGGCTTGACGCCGGAGAACAATAAGCGGAGCGAGCCGAGCAGGTCACGATCGCCGGGCCGTTCCATGCGGATCAACAGGATAATGCCGGCGATGCCGAAAACGGCGTCGGGCAGCCACATGGCAACCGGCACGGGGAGCTTTTGTTGCCGCGCTACGCCGATTAAGGTGATGGAAGAGAGGTGGTAACAGAAGAAGGCGAGGAGGACGGCCATGATGTAGGCAGCCGACTTGCCGCCCTTACGCGTGACGATGCCTAGAGGGATGCCGACCAGCGCGAGCATGATGCAGGCAACGGGCAGGGAGTAGCGGCGATGAAGTTCGACGCGGGCTTCGATCCAATCAGGGCCGCCATAGCGGGCCAGCTCGCGGGTGTTCATGGCGGCGAAATCGGGCCCGTTATTTTGATCGGGCGGGGAGGCATCGAGGGCCTGTTCGCCTTGCGGGAAGGTGCTGTCGTGGGCGGTGCCGTCTTTGGCCATTTCGTATTGGGCGGCATCGCGGAGCGCAAGTTGAATGCGGTTATGGGCGAGATCGGAAACGACTACGGCATCGCGGGCCACGGTGATGAGAGGTCCGTCGGCCTTGGCGCGGATACCGCCGCTGGTGCGCTGCTCGGGGGGCGTGACGTCGGCCATGAAGACATTGCGCCAGAGGGCGGGATCGCCCGGACGGACGGGCGGGACATCGCTGACGTAAAGAACGGTGTTGGGGAAATCTTCATCGAAGACGCGGGGCTCGATGGTGGCGGAAAGGCGGGTAGCGAGCAGCCGGTTCACGAGCCGGGTGGTTTCCCGGAACGAGAGCGGGGCAAGGCGCAAAGAGGAGAATGCCGCCAGACCGCCGGCGAGAACGGCGAATAGCAAAACCGGCGCGATGACTTTACGGCTGGAGACGCCACAGGCGCGCATGGCGACCACTTCGCCATCGCTAGCCATGCGGCCGAGACCGATGAGGATGCCGACCAGCATGCCGAAAGGGATTGTCCATGGCAGGACCGGCGGCATCGCCAGCGCGAACAGCGTGACGACCGTAGCCGGCGAGGCGTAGGTGTGGACGAGGACCTCGAAAATTTTATCGACGCTGTGCAGGAAGATGACGAAGGTCGCGAGGAAGGTACCCAGGAAAGTGCTGGAAAGGATCTCGCGGAAGACGTAGCGGCCGAGGAGGCGCATGTTTATTGCATCCTCGGCGCGGTTTTCAGGAGCCAGGAGTTAGCAGTCAACAGACAGAATTGGATGCGACGGCGCACTGGCTGAAACTTAGGGGGTGAGGTCTGGGGGAGGGACTACGGGTAGCTTGGGTTGTTCTTCTTCGACGGGGTGCAGTTCCAGGTCATCGATGAGGACCGAAGGCGCAATGACGGCAGCGTTGGCGACGTATCCGGAGCCGCCCATAAGAGCGAATGGGGCGGGGTTGTCCATGAATTCGAAGGTGGTGAGGTCGTCGCCGGCGGCAATGATGTCTTTGAGCGAGCGGGTGTTGAAGCCGCGGAAGCGCATGCCGCGGATCAGCTCTTCATGGCCATCGGGGTAGACGCGATAGGCGAGGATCGGAATGCTGACGGGGCGGCCACCGGAGTCGGCGGCGAGCAGACGGCGAACTTCGGCGACGGAGGCGGAGGAGGGAAAATCCATTTTGCGGATGATGATGCCGTAAGGCTTGCCGCGCGCGTTAATCAACTCCAGCAGCTTAGCCTTGAGATCGTTTGGGGACATGGTTTCCGTGGATCGGACAAACAGATTGCTGATGCCGGGGGTATCGGCGCCGAACGAGCCGGGCATGCGGGCGCGGCCGTTGGAGCCGTTATGGCCGCGGACGGGCTGGCGGGTGAGCAGGTAATCCTTGAGAATGCCTTTTTCGATAACGCGGACAGGCCTGGGTTCGACGCCTTCTCGATCGACTTCGTAACTGCCGAACAGCGGCTTGCCGCGCCATTCTTTTTGCGTGGGATCGTCCACAACATCGAACGATTCGGGCAGAACACGGGCGCCGATGCGGCCATCGAGTTCGCTGATTTCGACCGAACTGGCGCGGCCGCGGCCTTCGCCTACAGGCCGGCGCGTGAGGCCGAGATTTCTCCCCAGAATTTCGGCGAACACCTGTGGGCCGGCCTCGCCTTCGAACAGTATCGGGCCACTGTAATCTTCGCCGACAGGCGCATGGGCGAGAGCCACTAGGTTCTGTGCCATGGATTCGATACCGCGGCGCATCTCCGCTTCATTCGGAAGGCGGGAGGCTTCGAACGCCTGATAGACTACGGCATCGCGCACCGTCATACCGTCGGATGCCTGGGCGGAGCCGCGCGCGCGCAAATAAGCGGTGCGGTCGGGAACGCGAACCTCCGTGCCTTCGGAGTTGACGATGTAATAGCCGCCATCGCCCGCGTTGAAATCGACGCCGGAGATTTCGACGTCCGGATATTTATTGAAGACGGCGGAGAGGGCACGAACACGGTCCGCCCAGGCGTTCTCATCGAGACTCAGCTTGTGGAGTTCGGCCAGGTGATGCAGAGGTTGGGCGTGGGCGAAATCATCGATCTTCTCGTTAACCGTGAGGTTGCGGAGAGCCGCGCGCTTGCGGGAAATGGCTTCGACGGCGGATTTGTAAGCTGAATCGGTGGCCAGCCAGAAATAGCGGCGGAGCACGGAGTAAGTGTCATCGAGGGGGAAGCGTTCGAGATCGTAGCGCGAGCCGAAGTTGAAATCGCTGCCGACGTAGTTGGTGTTGTCGAAGCTGTAATCGCCGACCCGCACGGAAACATCGAGGTTGCGGAAGCGGTCGTGGCGGCGGCCGGTAAGGCCGCCGAGAGTGGCGGAGGCGGTGAAGCTTTCGGCGTCGTCCATCAGGTACTGGATGAAGTAGGGCATTTCCAGATTAGGGACGGTGAGCTTCATCGACCGGGCAATTTCATCGCGCATGGCGCGGATGATGGGATCGGGGGAAGACTCAGGTTCGGCGGCGGGCGCCTGGGCTGCGGCCAGGCAGACGGCGGCCAAAACAAGTACGCAGGAGAAAGGAGTCAGGAGACAGGAGACAGGAGACCGGAGGCGGAATTTGTTTTTCACCGGGCGCTCCTGGCAACTTCGGCATCGAAGGGCATGGGGAGGAGCGGCGGGCGGTCGTTGGACTTGGCTTTCTTTTCGATTTCAATCTCCGATACCAGGATCGCCGGGGACACGGCCGAAACAGGCACACTGCCGGATTCGGCGCCGCAGTAGCCGTTGAAAACCTCAGGCTTATTTCCGGTGGCGAGAATTTTGGCGAAGCTGGCGAGGGGCGTGCCGACGATATCGGCCCCGCGCACAAGTTCATCGGGGCGGCCATCGGGATACACACGGTAGACGATGATGGGGATCACCTTGAAGGCCTGCGGGCCGGAACGGGCCGTGGTGGTGAAGCCGCTGGTGATGTCTTCGAAGTAGAGACCATAGGGCTTATGCTGGCGCTTGATTTCGTCAATCAGCATAGCGCGGAGTTGCGCATCCGAAACGCCCTTGGAGGATTCCACGATGAGATTCGACTGGCGGGAGACGATTTCGTAGCCAGGCTGGCGGCGGCCGTGGCCGTTGGAATGATCGATCCCTTGGATGGGGGAGCGCGACATGAGAAAAGTCTTGAGGACGCCGTTTTCAACGGCCGTAACGGGGCGGGCTTTTACGCCTTCGTCATCGTATTCGTACCAGCCGTTAAGATCGATTCCGCCGATTTTGCGGCGCGTCGGATCGAAGACTACGGAAAGAAAATCGGGGAGGACCTTGAAGCCGATGCTCTTGGTGAAGGTCTGGCCCTCGGTTTCGTCCTTCTGGCGGTGGCCTTCGATGCGGTGGCCGAAGATTTCGTGGAAGAAGACGCCAGCGGCGCGGCCTGAAAAGATGGCGGGGCCGACGAAGGGTTCGGCTTCGGGGGCGTGGAGAAGAGCTTCGAGATTTTTAGCGACGCGATCTACGGCGGCGAGAAGCACGTCGTCCTTGGGGAGCCCGGAAGGGTCGACAGCTTCGAAGGTCTCGCCGGTGGAAAGATCCGCGCCATCTTCGGCTTTGGCGGAAGCGCTAATGATCACGCGGGCAAACCCGCGGCCGTGCTGGATCCGGCTGCCTTCGCTGTTGACGAAATAGCGGACGTCGGTCTGGCCGCTGACGCTGACGTGGGACGTGAGGATCGCGGGATGGTTGAGGAAACGGGCGGAGAGATTTTTGACGCGATCGCTCCAGGCGGACTGGTCGAAGCTCAGGTGGGGCGGTGGTTCCACAAAGGTGGCCGAGGGTTCGGAGGAGAAATCGGCGGAAGTGTCTTCGGCGGCGACCTTGACCTGCGCGTTGGTTTTGATGCGGATGAGGCGCTCGGCGGCGCTGCGATAGGCGCGGTCGGTATCCAGCCAGACGCGGCGTTTGATGGCGTTGGCGTTGTCTTCGTAGGTGAGAACGGAGCCGGAGGTAAACTGCACACGCTCGCCGCGAACGCGATGGTAATTATCGAGCGTGGGGTCGCCAACGCGGATGCTGACATCGAGGACGCGCTCCTTGCCGTTGTTGGTGGACTCGATAGTGCCAAGGGTAGCAGAGACGCTGTGGTATTCCTGCTCGGTGACCTCGTAACTCAGAAAGTACGGCGCCGGCTCGCCCTTCTGCCGGAGAACGGTATAGTTGCGATTTAATTCCTGGGAGAGGGTATCCAGAAGGAAGGATGGCTGCGCGGTAGCGGTGAAGGCGGCCGCAAACAAGAGGCTGAGCCGGAACGGTGCGAGTACGGTCAAGTGAATAGGATATCACCCGCACTGAGGTCAAGGACTTAGCATCAAATACCCGGCGCCGGCTTGGGCATCGAATTGGCCGTCTTGAGAGGGCAGGTACGGGGTGCCGGGGGGAATGACGCGTTTCCAGCCCTCGGCTTGCGCCTGGCGGGGCAGTTTGCCGGCGACCACGATCGAAGCGCCCGCCTTGCGGAACAGGTCGAGCACATGCGCACGCACGGTTTTGGGGGCGGCCCAGAAGGCGTCTACTTCGGCGTAATTTTCCATGACGACGCGGCTCAGACTATTGTGGCGGTCCCAGATTACCGGCACCTCCGCAACCACCCGCGCGCCGAGTTGCCTTGCCCAGTCGGCGTCCATAGCGTTGCCGATATAGGCGATGCGGTCGCCGGCCTTAACGCCCAGCCTATGAAACCGGGCTGCCAGCATGGCCTGGAGGTTGTGTTCGGTTTCGCCCCCGGCGGCAATATCCCTGGCGGTGGCAGAAATCGCAGTACCTAAGCGAGTGGGGATTAAGGCCACCGCAAAAAGGATCGAGACCAACTGAAGGGCGCGATTGAGAAGGAGGCGCCGGGCGGGAGGAAGTTTCCGGCCCACACTCGTGGCGAGACAGATCCAGAGGATTACCAAGGGCGCCCCCACGTACCGTTTGTCTATGAAAACGAGCGCGTACAGGCCGGCATAGACCAGCATGGGCCCCCAGAGGAACCAGTACCGGAGAATGCCGTTCCGCCGGAGCCACTCGCGCCGGCCGCCGGCCGCTAGCAGCGCGAGGCACGGCAGGGCAATCGGACAAGCCAGGAATAGCGCGGCCAGATACGGGATGGTGTAGCGGAGGACGCGCAACTGCCGGTAGAGGTGAAAGCGCGGCCGGATTCCGGCGTACCAGTAAGAAGGTTCATACCAGGGCGGGTAGGTTCCCGGCACCGGGGTAGCAAATTCGTAAACCGCGGGATGATCGAACAATTTCCGGGTGGGATGTTCGGGCACGCCCAACTCCGGCGGCTGTCCCTGCCAGTGCACGGAACGCGGGGCGCCATCCACTTCCCAGGCGTAGTTGGACGCGCCGGTAGATCCCAGAGTGAAATGCCCCTTTACCACGGAGACCGCGGCGACAAAGGGTCCGCAGACCAGCAGCAGGGCGGCGCACACCAGCAGCACCGGCCGCCACACGGGGCGGTTGCGCATGCGCAGCGACATAGCCATGGCCGGCACGTACACCGCGGCTACCGGCACGAAGGCGGAGCGGGCCAGAAAAGCCAGTCCCAGGGCTGCTCCGCAGAAAACGCAGGTAAGGTTGCCCGCGCGCCCGGTGTGGATGCGCAATTGGAGGAACGCCAGAAAAAAGAGAATCGCCATGGCGATCATGTCCGGCGAAACCTGGCCCAGAGAGATGTACCAAAGACCGGCGATGAAGAGCGAGACGTAGCCGGCGATACGCACGGTTGTATCGGATAGAGTACAATTGCCCGGCCGGTCGCGCAGCAGTTCCATCAGGAACAGCTCGAAGCTGCACAGCGCGGCACAGAAGCCGGCGAAATTGACGGCGTGCAGCACCGCGACTTGCCAGTAGGGCGGCGGTGAGAAGAGGCGAAAGACGGCCGCTAATACCCAGGAGTACAGCGGGCTCCAGTATTCGTTCAAAGCGTGCCGCCAGTCGCGGCGGGCATAATTGGCAGCGATATCCAGGTAAGAGATGCCGTCGCTGAAAATGCGGTGCCGGGTCCACCAGGCCTCGATAACGCCGCAGGAGAGCAATACCGCCCACGCGCCGAGTTGCACCGCCGAAACACGGAACCGGCGCTGCGATATTTGGGAAATGAGGGCGCGGGATTCTACAGCGGAAGCAGCGGTTGCCATGCGCATACGGCGAACGTAGCAATGCCCCCATGCGCCTGTCTGTTTGTAATCGCAATACGGCGGCGGTGCCCGTCAGGCGAGGCACGCACCCGCGGCAGGTTGGATTTCGAACGAAGGCGCGAATTGTATTTCCGTTCCGCCGCGATTTCCAGCCCGTAACTGTACGTTAAGATTAGGGCAGGGGCGATCATGCCACAGCTCCACTCCATTTTCGCTTCGCTTCCCGAACTGACCGTGGCCGGCGTGATCGACATTCTGATCGTCGCCTTCCTGCTGTATCAGTGTTTGATGGTGGTGCGCGGCACGCGGGCGGGCCATATCCTGATCGGCATTTTGATGATGGTCCTGCTTTACGGATTGGCCGTATGGCTGGGGTTAGAGGCGCTGCGCTCGCTGCTGTCGTTTATCGTCCCGTATCTCGGTTTGGCGATTATCGTTCTGTTTCAATCGGAGATCCGGCGCACGCTCGCGCGGATTGGGCGGAAGCGCTGGCTGAGTGGCGGATTCCGCGCTCCGGAATCGATTCACGAGATCGCCCTGGCGGTAGAGCAGCTTGCGGCGCAAAAGACCGGCGCGCTGATCGTCCTTGAGCGGGATATCGGTCTGCGGACGTTCGTCGAAAGCGGCGTCCGCCTGGATGCGCTGATTTCCCGGGATCTGCTTCTGTCGATCTTCCGCACGGGCATGCCGCTGCACGATGGAGCTGTCATCGTACAGAAGGACCGGATTGCCGCGGCGGCTTGCTTTTTGCCGCTGACCACGAATCCCACGCTGTCGCGCAACCTGGGCACGCGGCATCGAGCCGCGATTGGTATTACCGAAGAGACCGATTGCCTTTCCATCATCGTCTCGGAAGAGACCGGGCGGATTTCGGTGGCCGCTTACGGCGAGATTTCCTACCAGATTCCGCTGGGTGAGCTGGTACAGCGCATCAACCGCCATTTCGATGTGCGGACCGCCGCGGAGCCGGGCTGGCCAGCCGGGCCGCGGGCGAAAGGGGAGAGCGCCCTCCGCGAAAACGAACCTCTCGAAAGAGTACACAGATAATGCGGAGCGAGGTGGAGAATTTTGCCAGATCAGCGCTGCGGCTGATCGCGCACAACTTCCTGTGGAAGCTGGCGGCGCTGGCGGGCGCCGTAGCTATCTGGGCGCTGGTGGCCAGCGAACCGGAACTTTCCACGTTTACCACTGTGCGCATCGAATTCCGGAATCTGCCGCCCGAGATGGAAATCGGCAACACTCCCATGGATACGGTAACCCTGGAACTGCGCGGCCGGACGGGCGCTTTGGCGCGGCCGGGCGAGCGGCGCCCGTCGGTCGTGCTCAACATGGCGGATGTGACACCCGGGCTCCACACCTATGAAATTGGCGACGGCAACCTGACACTTCCGCCGGGCGTTCATCTCGTGCATGCATTTCCATCCGAGGTGCGCCTCGATCTTGAACCGCGCGCTACGCGCGAAATTCCAGTCCAGGTGCAATTTGCCAACCAGAGCGGGCACTCGTATGTGGTTGCCGGGTACACGGTTTCGCCTGAGCAGCTTGAAATCGAGGGCCCGGCCGGCCACGTGGCGCGCGTGTCTGCCGCGCTAACCGACCCGGTAACGCCCCCCCAGGTGCCGGGTACGGCGCAGCTTCGGGTTACGGCTTATGTGGAGGATCAATTCGTGCAGTTCGTGAGTTTTCCACAGGTGACGGTAACCGTCACGATGAAGGAGGGCCCCGCCCCGGCCAACACGAAGGAACCGGCCGCAGCAAACCGGAGGTAGCTTGGGTAAAAAACTGTTTGGGACAGACGGCATTCGCGGCGAGGCGGGCAGTTTCCCGCTGGACCCACCTACGATCTATGCGTTTGGCATCGCGCTGGCGGACACGGTGCGGCAGGAACCCGCGAGCGTTACGTGCCCCGAAATTCTGATTGGAACCGATACGCGCGAATCCGGCCCATGGATCGCGGAATTGGTGGCGGGCGGTATCACCAGCCGCGGACGCACGGTGCGCTGTGCCGGAGTGATCACCACGCCCGGAGTGGCGTACCTGACGCGCACGGGGCCGTTTGTCGCCGGGGTGATGATATCGGCCTCGCACAATCCGTTTCAGGATAACGGCATCAAGGTATTCGGCCACTCCGGCTTCAAGCTGCCGGATGCCGAGGAAGATTTGATGGAACGGGAGATCTTCCGGCTGCGCGAGGAGGGCGTGGAGCCAAGGCCGGGAGTGCTCGCCGTGGATGAAGGGCTCCACCGCGCTTATCTCGACTACCTGGCTTCCACCGCGCCGGTCCGCCTGGATGGCTTGCGCCTCGTGATCGACTGTGGCAACGGCGCGGCTTACCGCCTGGCGCCCGATCTGTTCCGCCGCCTGGGGGCCGAGGTGACCGTGCTGTGCGCCGAGCCTAACGGACGGAACATCAACCTGAATTGCGGCGCGTTACATATCGAGACGCTGCGCGCCGCGGTGCTGGCGCGGCGGGCCCATGCCGGAGTGGCATTTGACGGCGATGCCGACCGGGCGATCTTTGTCTCCGCCGAGGGCAAAACCGTGGATGGGGACGCAGTGCTGCTGGCCGCGGCGCGGGCGCTGGAGGCGAGCGGCGATCTGAGCGGCCGTACCGTCGTGGCAACGGTGATGTCGAACCTGGGCCTCGAAAAAGCGCTGGAACGAGAGCGCATCCGGATGGTGCGGACTCCCGTGGGCGATAAGTATGTGCTGGAGGAGATGGTGCGGCTGGGCGCGGCGCTGGGCGGCGAACAATCCGGTCACGTGATCTTCCGGAAGTACGCCACTACGGGCGATGGCATGCTGACGGCGGTGCACCTGCTCGCGACTGCGCGCAAAGCGGGGCTGAGCCTGGACGAAATTACCGCCGGTTTGGAGGTCTATCCACAGCGGCTGGTGAATGTGCGGGTGCGCGAGAAGGTGGCGCTCCACCAGGTGCCTTCGGTGGCTTCGGAAATCCGGCGGGCGGAAGAGGAATTCGCCGGCGCGGGACGGATTCTGGTGCGGTACTCGGGGACGGAACCGCTGGCGCGGGTGATGGTGGAAGGGCCCAACCTGGCGCAGGTGGAGGCGATGACAGCGCGCATCGCGGACGCAATCCGGCGGGAACTAGGGAGTTGACGCGCATCGCGGTCGGGCGCAACTTTTCCGCACTACTTGCGTCTACTCACACAGAGGCCTCTTAATAAAGCTCGCTCATTTGCGGGCTGGCGGCGGGTGTCTTCCTCCGAGCTCCCGCCGCTTTTTCTTGCAAGGCATCAGGGTCCAAAACCGTAAATTTTTTACGTCCCGCTCTGGCTCTTGCCCTTTGTTTTCAGCAAAACTGTGCTTCCGGACCGGTGAAGTTCACCCGTCCGGGGTCGCTTCCTCCTACAGCGCCGGTTCTACGTGCACCAGCACGTCCGCCACCCAATGCAAGCGCTCGCGGATGCGGAGGCGCACGGCGTGGGCGATTTCGTGGGATTGGCGGACGGTCATTTCCGGATCGACTTCCAGGTGCAGATCGACGTGGTAGCGCAATCCTGTCTTTCGGGCAAAGCACTTTTCCACGCCGCGGACTCCGGCCACGGTGCTGGCAGCCGCGCGGATCTGGACCATCAGAGCCTCGTTAGGCATGGTGTCCATGAGCTGTAACGCGGTGTCGCGCGAGATGCGCAATCCGGTGGAGACCACGATGAGGCCCACGACGAATCCGCCGTAGCGATCGGCGTCCAGGAAGCGCACGGCATTCCAGATCGCCAGCCCTGCGCCCACCAGCGCCACGCCTGCCGAGACGCAATCCATGGTGTCGTTCCAGGCATCCGCCACCAACGCCGCGCTCTCGATGCGCCGCCCGTAGTGGAATTTGAAGCGGGCCAGAGCCGATTTGGCAACCAGCGAGAGCAGCAGCGGCCAGATTACGAATGGCGCGGGCCCCTCCCGGGGCTGCCCCAGGTGTTCGACCGCGGCAAATGAGATCAGGGCGCCTCCGGCCGCCAGCAGCAGGCCTACGAGCAAGCCGCTCAGCGTCTCGGCACGGCCATGCCCGTAGGGATGGTCTTCATCCGCGGGCCTGGCGGCTACGGTCAGCCCGAACAGCACCAGTCCGGAAGCGCACAAGTCGCCGGCCGATTCGAATCCGTCCGACAATACGGCGGTTGAGTGGCCGGTAAATCCAGCGAAGATTTTGATAGCCGCCAGCACTCCGCTGACTGCGATTCCCAGCATAGCGGCGCGCCGTCCGGTTTCGATCGGGCTGCGTGGCATTACGAGATGCGGGTCGCTCGATACAACCCTGCCCTCAGGCGCGCGCCGGGTTGGCTTTCTCCGGATTGAGGCCCAGCTCGGCAATCGCCGCGGCGGCTTTGGCCGGATCGAACCTGCCGTGGCGCGCGAGGCGCGCAAGAGCCGCGGCCGCGATCGATTCCGCGTTGATTTCGAAGTGCCGCCGCAGGTACTCGCGATTGTCGCTGCGGCCGAAGCCATCGGTGCCCAGCGTCTCCATGCGGCCCGGCAACCAGGGGGCGATCTGGTCGGCCACGACTTTCATATAATCGGTGGCCGCTACGATGGGGCCTTCCGCGCCTTCGAGCGCCTCCAAAATATACGGTTTGCGAGCAGGCTGATCGGGATGCAGGCGGTTCCAGCGCTCGACCGCGAGGGCATCGCGCCGCAATTCGTTGTAGCTGGTAACGCTCCACACGTCTGCCGGAATCTCGTAGCGTTCGGCCAGAATCCGCTGGGCGCGCAGCGCCTCGTTCAAAATCGGGCCGCTGCCGAACAACTGCACTTGAGCTTTCGCTTCCGCGGCTGCGCTGTAGCGGTAAATGCCGCGCAGGATGCCCTGCACGTCCAAATCCTTGGGCATCGCGGGCATCGCGTAATTCTCGTTGTACAGAGTCAGGTAATAGAAGCGATCTTCGCGTTCCCCGTACATCCGGCGAATGCCGTCCTGCACGATCACGGCGATCTCGTAAGCATAGGCCGGGTCGTAGGCGGCGCAGGTGGGTACGGTGGAAGCGAGCACCAGGCTGTGGCCATCCTGGTGTTGCAGCCCCTCGCCGGAGAGCGTGGTGCGTCCGGCCGTGCCGCCGCACAAAAAGCCCTTGCCGCGGGCGTCGGCGAATGCCCAGATGAGGTCGCCCACGCGCTGGAACCCGAACATGGAGTAATAGATGAAGAACGGAATCATCTCCACGCGGTAGTTCACGTAAGAAAGACCCGCCGCCGTAAAGGAGGCCATGGAGCCGGCTTCGGTGATGCCCTCTTCCAGAATTTGCCCGTCTTTTGATTCCTTGTAATAGAGGAACATCTCGGCATCGTGCGGTTTGTATAACTGGCCCTGGCTGGCATAGATGCCGAACTGCCGGAACAGGGATTCCATGCCGAAAGTGCGCGCTTCATCGGGAATAATGGGCACCACGCGCTTGCCGATGGCCGGATGCTTCATCAATTGGGTCAGAACGCGGACGAACGCCATGGTGCTGGAGACTTCCCGGCCTCCGGATCCATCGAGCGCCTCTTTCAGGTAATCGAGCCGCGGGACCTCGATGGTGCTGGGCGGGACAATGCGCTGCGGCATGAAGCCGCCCAGGATGCGGCGCCGCTCGCGCATGTACGACATTTCCGGACTGTCGTCCGGTGGGCGGTAAAAAGCAGCGTTGTGGGCGATGCCTTGCGGCACCGGGATTTCGAAGCGCTCGCGGAACTTTTCGATCTCTTCCTCGTTCAGCTTTTTCTGCTGATGGGTGATGTTGCGGCCTTCGCCGGCCTCGCCCATGCCGTAGCCCTTGATGGTCTGAGCCAGAATCACCGTAGGCAGGCTGCTTTCGACAGCCAGTTTGTAAGCGTTATAGACCTTGCGCGGATCGTGCCCGCCGCGGCGCAGCTTGAGCAGTTCTTCATCCGTGAGGTGCGAAACCAGTTCGAGCAGCTCCGGATATTTCCCGAAAAAGTTCTTGCGAATGTAGGCGCCGTCTTTGGTGACGTAGGTCTGATACTCGCCATCCACTACTTCGCCCATGCGGCGCTGCAGCAGGCCGTTGGTGTCGCGGGCCAGTAGAGGATCCCAATCGCAGCCCCAGATGACTTTGATGACGTTCCATCCCGCGCCGCGGAAGGCGGCTTCCAGTTCCTGGATCACCTTGCCGTTCCCGCGCACCGGCCCATCCAGGCGCTGCAGGTTGCAATTCACTACAAAGATCAGGTTGTTAAGCTTTTCGCGCGATGCCAGCGTGATCGAACCCAAAGATTCCGGCTCGTCCATTTCGCCATCGCCCAGAAATGCCCATACGTGGCGGGGCGTTTGGGGAATGAGGCCGCGGTTTTCGAGATACCGCATGAAGCGTGCCTGGTAAATGGCGTTGATAGGCGCAAGGCCCATTGAAACCGTGGGAAAGCGCCAGAAATCCGGCATCAGCCAGGGGTGAGGATAGGAGGAAAGGCCGGGGGTGTCGCGCAGCTCGTGACGGAAATTTTTCAGGTGCTCTTCTGTGATCCGGCCTTCCAGGAACGCACGCGCGTAGACGCCGGGCGAAGCGTGCCCCTGGAAATACACCAGATCGCCAGGTTGATCGCCGTAGCTGGCGTGGAAGAAGTGGTTAAAGCCGACTTCGAGCAACGTGGCCAGGGAGGCGTAAGTGGAAATATGTCCTCCAATACCAGCATCGTACTTGTTCTGGCGCACCACCATCGCCATGGCGTTCCAGCGAATCAGGCTTTTAATACGCCTCTCCATGGCGCGATCACCCGGATACGGTAATTCGTCCTCGGGGCGGATGGTGTTGATGTACGGCGTGTTGAGCAGGTTTGGGAGGCCGACGCCCTGGGCGCGCGCGCGATCCGTAAGCTGCTCTAAAAGATAGGCGGCGCGGTCCGGACCGGCTTCGTCGATGATCTGATCCAGCGCCTCCATCCACTCCGCGGTCTCCTGCGGATCCATGTCCACAACTCGCTCATTCAATTTTTGATGCATGGGATACTTTCATTATAGAGGCGAGTCGCGGAGAGTTCACTCGCGCCCGGACAAGGCGTTTCAGGTCAGGTCACGCTGGCCCGTAATCCGTCCGTAGGGTAGCGGCAAACCCTCTGCGCAGCCGATAGGCCGGATTGTGGCGCAGTGTGACCTTTTCACCGATTGAGTGCGTCTTCCGTTTCTGAGCCTGCCCAGCAAGAACAAAAGCCCAGCGGAAGGAGAGTTTCTCTTCCAATTGGATCCGCAACCGCTGGAAGAGATAGTGACCTGCTACGGCGGCGTGGGGTTGCGGTTACGCGCGGCGCGTTCGTTAGGCGTGCCCGGAAGCGTGCGCCGGCATTTAAGTT
>Ga0070737_10003837_pt1 | contig 15680 bp, 12 predicted proteins | sample Coa_R1_10_FD_66438 | JGI IMG/M metagenome (GOLD analysis project Ga0070737, IMG submission 66438) | Surface soil microbial communities from Centralia Pennsylvania, which are recovering from an underground coalmine fire - Coalmine... | ecosystem: Environmental > Terrestrial > Soil > Unclassified...
AGCGACCCCCACGGCGGCTTTTATTTGTTTCACCGGCATCGGGTCTACAATCCCCGCGAAAGCACCTGGATGGGATGGGAGCGCAAGCGCGGCAAGCTGCTCGACCTGAACCAATATCTCCGTCACGCTTACGACCCATTCCCAGTGAAGGCCGGCGATCTGGCTCGTCTGCCGTATATCCGCTATGTCCTGACGCTCGACTCCGATACGCAACTGCCGAGAGGTTCGGCGCAGCGCATGATCGGCGCCATGGCGCATCCGCTGAACTCGCCGCTCGTCGATCCGGATCTGAATATTGTCGTCGAAGGCTACGGCATATTGCAGCCCCGCGTCGGCGTTAGCGTGCACTCGGCCACCCGCTCGCGCCTCGCCAGTATCTATTCGGGCCAAACCGGATTCGATATCTATTCGCGCGCGGTCTCCGATGTTTACCAGGACCTATATGGCGAAGGTATCTTCACCGGCAAATGCATTTATGACGTGGATGCGCTTCGACAAGTGCTCGAGCGCCGTTTCCCGCGCAACGCGCTCTTGAGTCACGATCTCATCGAAGGCGCTTACGCGCGTGCCGGTTTGGTCTCCGATATCGAGGTCATCGACGATTATCCGTCCCACTACAGCGCCTACAACCGCCGCAAGCATCGCTGGCTGCGCGGCGACTGGCAGATCGTGCGTTGGCTCTTCAATCGCGTGCCCGACGAGTCCTGGCATCTGGCTCCTAACCCGATCTCGCTGGTTTCGAAATGGAAGATTTTCGACAATCTACGCCGCAGCCTTATTGAGCCTTCCACCTTCCTGCTGCTCGTGGCCGGATGGTTCATCCTGCCCGGCGGTCCGCGCTTCTGGACCATCGTCACGCTCGCTCTGTTGTTTCTGCCCATCTATTTCCGGCTCGTGTTCTCTCTCATTCGAGCTGCGGCCACGCGCAAATGGTTCACAACCGGCGAAGCATTCAGGGACTTTTTCGTCTCAAACATCAGCATCCTCCTGAACATCGCGTTCCTCGCGCACCAGACGCTGGTTGCGCTCGATGCCATCGTCCGCACAATCATTCGCAGCACCATCACTCATACGCGCCTGCTTGAATGGGAAACCGCCACCGAAGCCGAGCTGGGCCTCAAAAAACGCACTCCCGTCGATATCTATCTCGATTGGTTTCCGTTATTCGGCCTCTTCCTCGGCCTCCTGTTGTTCTCGAAGCCAGCCGCTGCGCCCTATGCGCTGCCGTTCATAGTGGCCTGGTCCTGCGCCAAGCTGATATCCATTTGGCTGAATCGTTCGCCGCATGCCGATATCCATGAGCTCTCGAAAAAAGAGCGCCGCTTTCTACGAGACATCGCCCTGCGCACTTGGCGGTACTTCGCCGAGTTCAGCAGCGAAAACAATCACTGGCTCATACCGGACAACGTCCAGGAGACCCCATACCGGGTCGCGGAGCGCATATCGCCCACCAATCTCGGGTTCCTGCTCAACGCGCGCCAGGCAGCGCTCGAACTCGGCTACCTGACCGTGCCTGAGTTTACTGCGCTCACAGAGCAGACCCTGCGCTCTATCGAAAAACTGCCGCGCCATCTCGGCCATCTCTTGAATTGGTACGACAATCTCACGCTGCAGCCGCTCGGCCACGAGTTTGTATCCAGCGTTGATAGCGGCAATCTCGTCGCTTCTTTGTGGGCGTTGAAGCAGGGATGCCTGGCCTGCTTGCATGAGCCCATTCTGCGGCAATGTTCGCTCGACGGCTTGGCTGACGTTTACAAGATCCTCGGCCATTCCAAGTCACATTTGGGCAACCTGGCGCAGCTTTTCAGCTCGACCGATCCCGCCGTCTGGCTTCCGCAATTGCTGCGAATGCCGGAGGTACAGGTTCGCGAAAATGGCGACCGTAAAGACGACCGGCAGGACGCGTGGTGGGCTGCCGAACTCACCCGGCGAATCGCTGCCTTGAGCGAAGACGTTCACAGCTTCGCGCCTTGGCTTCTTCCCGAATTTGACGCGCTCCGGAGCCCTGCTCCACAGTTCGAACTGCCGTCCATGGCTCTCAATCCCGAGAACGCCAACACGTTCTACCAGGAGATCGAGCGCCGCCTCAACGCCCTATCCGGAAATGCCAGTGCTCCGGCCGGCGCGCTCGAGGCCGCCAAGCGCCTGCTCACATTAATCCCGGATTGCCGCGCCCGTATGAGCGACCTCGCCGCGCGCCTGTACGCCATCGCCATGCAAGCGGATGCCTTCAGTCGTGAAATGAGCTTCGCCCCGCTGTTTGATAGCCGCCGCCGTCTGCTGTCCGTCGGCTACGATGTCGGCGAGAAGCAATTGAATAAGTCGTGCTATGACTTGCTTGCCTCCGAAGCCCGCACGGCCTTTTTCATTGCCGTTGCTAAAGGCGAGATTCCGCAGGAGAGTTGGTTCCGTTTGGGCCGCCAGCATACCGTTTGCGAAGGGCAAACGTCGCTTATCTCCTGGACGGGCACCATGTTCGAATACCTCATGCCCGTGCTATGGATGCGGTCCCATCCCAACACCCTGCTCGATCGCACCGTTCGCTCCGCTGTTCGCGCGCAGCAATCGTACGCGACCAACCGCGCTGTGCCCTGGGGCATTTCGGAAGCCGCTTACAGCCAGAAAGATGAAGCCGGCAATTATCAATACGCCGCCTTCGGCGTGCCTTGCCTCGCGCTGAACGTTTCACGCGCAGGCACTCTCGTCATTTCTCCGTATTCCAGTTGCCTTGCTCTAACGGTGGACCCGGCGATAGCAGTCGAGAATCTCTGGCGCATGGCGCAGAAGAAATGGCTTACGCATCGCGGCTTCTATGAGTCCGCCGATTTTACTGGATCTCCCGCCCGCCGTTTCCTGCCGCGCAAATGCGAGCTGGTCCGCTGCTGGATGGCGCATCACCAGGGGATGAGCCTGGCTGCCATCTGCAATGTCTTGCGCGACTCCGTATTTCAACGCTGGTTTCACGCCGAGCCGCTGGTGCAAGCCAGTGAGCTCATTTTGCAAGAGCGCCCGCTTCGCATGCGCGCGATGACGGACACGCAGCCGCGCCGCGTTCTGTCGCTGAACCGCCGTGCCTCCAAGAGCTCCACCGCGAAAGTGAAAGCAGCCGCGGAATAATCGCCGCCTCCAGCTAACCGTGCTGTAAGATTTGCCGTGCCGCGCGCTTGCCCGAGACGATAGCGCCGTGTACAGTCGCGCTATGACCGTTTGTTTCCGTTGCCTCACCGGCAAAATACAACGCGCCTTCCACGGGCTCCGCCAGCGCCTCGCGCGCGCCCATCGCCCCCACCGGCACATAGCTGTATGCTCCGCGTGCAAACGGATCGGCGTGCCAGTCGTGAAAATAAGCGGCCTCCAGCAACCCACTCAACCGGCTCTCGCGCACACCCGTGATATGAGAGAGATCGGCCAGCGCACTCCCGATAATTTCCGGCTGCGGTTTGCCCAGCAGACCATCTGTATGGGGTCCGGCGCACCATCCGGTGAGAATCGGCGCGTGGACAGCCAGTGGCGTCCACCAGGTCGGAAAGGAACGCTCGTTGGAGAGCAGAAAGCCCGCGCCCGCAAACTCATCGTTCCCCTCCCAAAACGCCTCGCGGAAACGCAACACCACGCGCACCACCTGGCCGAATTCCAGGCGTTGCGCTACACGCAATATTTCAGCCGGCTGCGGTTCGAAAGAAATGTTCTGTAGCACGCCGATGGGAACGGTCACCACCACGCGTCCGGCATGAATCGTGCTCTTCTGTCCAGTCAACGCGGAACGAAACGCTACGCTTGCCCGCCCTTTACTCCACTGAACGCGCTCTACGATCCTGTTGAGCCGTAGCGCCGCAGCCCCATCCTTCACTCCCGAAAGGATCTGCCGCATCAGGGAGCTGTATCCGTTCGCGAACCGGAACGAACGGTCCCCATCGATCTCATCAGCCGCCTCGGCATCTTCGGCAAGCGAACGAATGCTGATCCGTTCCCCACGTGCGGCGTTGAAGCCTTCCACGTAGGACAGCGCCAGTCGCTTGGCGTCTTCGGCATGCGACGAGCCCTCCAGAAAACTCGCGAAGCTCCGGTCTTTGCCTTTCTTCGCGGCCTTCCGCATGTCTTCCATGACCCGGCCGATTACTTCCCATCCGCCCGCCCTATTCTGCGCTTTTCCGCTCTTCACGCGAATCGCTGTTTCCGCACAGTCGTACGCCAACAGCCCATGGGAACGAATGATGTCCCAAATCTCCGGCGAGCGCCCATGTATGAACTCCGCGCCCAGCTCTAAGGGTATCGGCGAAAGCGGATCGTGCACGGTATGGACGCGCCCGCCGATGCGGTCTCTTGCTTCGAGGCACGCCACCGTCAGCCCCGCACGATCGAGTTCAGCCAGCGCGCTTAATCCCGCGGCGCCGGCGCCCACAATCACAACATCGAACTCGCGCTCTTTCATCGGCCTTGCGTGTCCGTCTCTTCGAACGTGCCGGTCTTCCGGTTCTTGTGTACGCGTTCCGCCTGGAAATAACACCCGTTCATCGCGACATATACGGCGGGCGGAAGCGTTTGCACAAATGCAAGCGCGCTGCCCAAATTGAACAGCCCATCGGAGCTGCCAAACTTGTACGGAACCATGGCGCCCGTGAGAACGATCGTCTTGCCCTCCACTCGCTCGGCAAGCTCTCGCGCCGTCACCTCCATCGTGTCCGTTCCGTGCGTGATCACGATACGGTTCTCCGCCGCCGTCCGGCATTGCTCGACGATTCTGTCGCGGTCGGCTTCAGTCATCTCCAGACTGTCGATCATCATCAACGTCCGGATCTCTAGATCGAGCTTGCAGCGCCCGAGCGCCAGCATCTCGGGCAGATGCGAGTCCTTGAAAAACAGCTTTCCGCCAATCTCATCGTATTCTTTATCGAATGTTCCACCAGTGATCAGTACTCTGATCCGATGGGCCGTTGCAGCGTCCACGTTGCTATTGTGAGCCATCGAAATCCAATCCCGTTCCCGACAGTGATTCACTGATAATGAGGTTCTCCCATGTCTTATCAAGACCTGCTTCTCGATTTCGAAGACTCCACGGCGATCATTACCCTGAATCGTCCCAGTCGCCGCAATGCGCTCTCGCTGCGGCTCATGCTCGAGTTGATCGATTGTCTCGATGAGATCGAGCAGAAACGCACCGTCCATGCAGTCATACTCGCCGCCGAAGGCCGCGTCTTCTCTTCGGGCCATGATCTGAGCGAAATGGTCGGGCGCACAGTCTCCGATTACCGCCAGATCTTCGATGTCTGCGCGAACCTGATGACCAAACTTCAATCCATTCCGCAGCCGGTGATTGCCGAAGTGCAAGGCATCGCAACCGCCGCAGGTTGTCAGTTGGTCGCTACCTGCGATCTCGCCATCGCCGCCGAGCAGGCGGCTTTCGCAACGCCCGGCGTACGCATTGGCCTGTTCTGCACCACTCCCATGGTCGCGCTGAGCCGCGCTGTGGGCCGCAAGCGCGCCATGCACATGCTGCTCACCGGCGAATCGATTGATGCCGCCACTGCCGCCGACTGGGGTCTCATCAACGCCGCCGTTCCCGGGGACGAACTGAAGAACGCCACCCGCAAGCTCGCGGCTCGCATCGCCGAAGCCAGTCCCCTCACCGTCGGCATCGGAAAGCAGGCCTACTACGCTCAAATCGATCTCGATCAGCCCAAAGCCTACGCCTATGCCAAAGAAGTGATGACCACCAACTCGCTCGCCGCCGACGCGCAAGAAGGCATTTCGGCGTTCTTAGACAAACGCGTCCCCTGCTGGTCAGGGAAATAAGCCGCTTGCCTCACCCGCGCAGATTCCGATACGCCACCAGGCAACGGTCCGCCGCCTCCAGCTCCGGATAATCGCTGCCTTCCTGCTCTATCAAGTAGTATTCGACCCCGCCTGTGTTCTCCGCCGCTTCGAAAATCTTCTTCCACGGCGCGACTCCTTCGCCAAACAAAACGCGGTAGCCGTTGTCCGGCGACCAATCCTTTAAATGCAGCGATCGGACGCGCCCCATGTTCTGTTGGATCCAGGCCACCGGATCGTTGCCCGCCTCCAGGCAGGTTCCCACATCGAGTTGCAGCATGATGTTTTTGTCCGTGTTCGCCGCAATTAACTCCATCGGCTTCTGCCCGCCCACCGGTTTCCACTCCACGTCGTGATTGTGATAGCCCGCGTGCAGCCCGTCCCCGCTCATCTGGTGGTTCGCCTTATTCAGCACATCGACGATGTGCTTCCACTCCTCGAGCGTGCTGATCTTTCCCGGGTGCGCCAGCACGATGTAACGCGCTCCCAATATCTTGTTCAGCTCGATCGCTTTTATCAAACCGTCCGCTGTAAACGCCGGCAGGCCGTTATGCGTCGAGTAGCATTTCATCCCCAAGTCGTTCAACTGCTTCCGTACTTGCTTCGCATCCTCGGCGCTCCAGTCGTAATACGTCGAATAGAACTCGACGCACTCGTAGCCCATCTTTGCGACCGCCTGCAAAGTCGCCGGCTGGTCCTTTTTCAACTCATCGCGGACCGAATAAAGCTCCAGCCCGATGGGTATCTTTTTGTCTTTTGCCGAGAGCCGCACCAGCGGCGCCGCCGCCATCGCAGCCACGAAGGAACGCCGTGAGACTTGCTTGCTTCTGCTCATCGCACATGCACGATATCACAGTGTTTAAAAGGACTCCCCCGTCGCACGCTCAGAGAACGCGGATATGCATCACCGTAATGTCGTCTGCCTGTTCGCCTTGAGAAAGTGCGCTGGATGCAAGCGCTCCGGCCAGCCCCGTGGTGCGCCGCTTGCCGAGTTCCAGCACCGTCTTTACAGCCCAGTCTTCGCCCGCCGTTTCCATCCCGGCCTCCGAGAAGCCGTCGGAAAACAACACCAGCCGATCGCCCGGGGCCATTGCTACTTCGCGCTCTGCAAACCCGCGCTCCTTGAACGCGCCTAATACCGTGGAGGTCGCATCCAGCACCTCGAATTTGCCATCCGAGCGCAGCAGCACCGGCGAGGGATGCCCGCAGTTCACAAAGCGAACGCTGCGTGCGTCTGCGTCGTAGACTCCATAGAACAGCGTCGCGTAATGTTCCGGCCGCGTCGATTCGAAGAACAGATAATTGACCCGCTCGATCAATTTCGACGGATGGCGCGCCAACTCCCGCTGCCCTCGAATGGTTGCTTGGAGGTTCGCTACCAACAAAGCGGCGCCAATGCCCTTGCCGCAAACATCGCCCAGCAGAAACGCCATGCTCCCGGCGTCGATCTCGAAAAAGTCGTACAGATCTCCGCCAATTTCGCCCGCCGGCAGGCAAGCGCACTCGCAATCCAGCCCATACGCGCTGAAATGCGGCTGCGGCAGCAGCTTGCGCTGTACCTTACGCGCAATGGCAAGCTCGGCGTCGAGCGGCCGCGCCCGCACCGGCTCTGCATTCAAATGCTTCTGCACGATGGACAGAAAATGCCGGTTGTCCCAAGGTTTTGGCACGAAATCGCAAGCCCCATGATGCATCGCTTCCACGGCCAGTTCAATCGTGCTCCACCCCGTCATCGCAATGATCGGCACATCGCGCCGTTGCGCCTTCAAACGATCGAGCAGCCGCAGCCCTTCTTCGCCGGAAGTGGTGTCCCAGGTATAATTCATATCCACGACGATCAGGTCGTGATCGCGGTACGCCGCCGCCGCCAACGCGTCATTCGGCGATTCAGCCGTTTCGATCGCATACCCGGCGCCTTTCAGCAGCAGCCGCAGCGCTTCTCGAACGTCCGGCTGGTCATCTACCACAAGTACTTTTTGCAGGCCGGCCTTCTTCTCAACAGCTTCCAACGTCATATCAAGTTCGCGGGAAGATAGTGCAACCGCTTTGCCAGCGCCTCAGCCACTTCGAGGATTGCGCTTTCAACTACTTAACGGGTGCATGCCGGACCCCCGATGTCCGTTTGCGAACACCGGAATTGCATTTGTGGCAGGTATCGGCGTCTCCCGCGCTGCTACGAGCCGCCCTTCACGATCTCAATCGTCCCGTTGCTGTCGTTCAGCCGCATATCGCAGCGGCCGGTCCCTATGCTGCCGTTCAGCTCGTCATTCGATAGCGAACCGGAAACCGTAAGCGGGAAATCGCTTTGGATCTTGCCGAAAGACGTGTGTGCGTTGACGCGATAACTTGCCTCCCCGTTGATGCGAACGCGCAGCGCCGAAAACGAAGTGCGGATGATCACCGGTTGGCATGCGCCTCGCGTGCTGATCGCCGCGTCAATGGCGCCGTTCTGATCCTCAATCTGTAACGGCCCGGTAATCCCGTCCAGAATCACCGCCCCAAAGCTGGTCTTGATTTGTGCTCCCCGCGTGCTCGAAGCCTTCACCGCGCCGTTTGAATTTTCTACCGTGAGCAGCCCTCCGATATTCGACGCCTCCACTGTTGCGTAGCTCGTCCGTATGTTCGCGCCGGCGCGAATGTTCGTCAAAGAAACATTGCCGTTTCCCGAATGGATGTCGACGCCGCCCTGAACGTCGCTGATCGTCACCGCGCCATACGAATTCTGGACCGTCAACGGACCGCCGATTTTGTCGCCTTCGATGCTCGCGTTATTGGCCCGCACCGACGCCTGCCGGCTCACCTCCGACAGCCGCACGTCGGCAAACGTCGTGTTCAGCTCCGCCGCCCCTTCCACATGAATCGCCTCCACCTTGCCATTGCTGTTGTTCACTGTCAGATCGCCGTGGAACGAATGCACCGTCACCGTGCCAAACGCATTTCTGATATCGCCGCTGCCGCCGCTATCGCTCACCTGCACGTTTCCGTTGCTGTTGACGATGGTGACGCCTTTCCCCACCCCCGCCACCGTCACGTTGGCGAAGCGGTCGCGTACCGCCAGCGCCCCCTTGATATCGGCCGCATCCACTGCGCCGTTGGTATCCTCCACCGTCACATCCCCCGCGTTGTTCGCAACATGCACATTGGCGAACGAATCCTCCAGCCGCTGTGTGCCGCGCCCGTCCTTGAACTCCAGATCGCCGTGAGAGGTCAGAATCGCGCAGTTCGCCTTCACGCCCGCAACCGTTACCTTCCCGAACGAATTCCTGATCTGTAGCGGCGCCGTTTCCGGAATCGTCACGTCGTAGTGAACGTAGTAAGAGACGTTGTGCATCAGCTGAAAGCCGCCGTTGCCGAATACGCCGTGCGGTCCCGAGTGGTCGGGGTAGCGCGTGCGTATCGACAGTTCGGAGGAAGACGGCTCGACGACAATTTCGATGCGATCGCCGAAGCTTTTGGCCTGTTCAGCATTGGACGCGGAAACCCGAATATCGGCGTGAATCACCACCTGTGCTTGCGCATGCGTATGCACCACAATGTCCCCTAGGCTGTGCTCCAGGTATACGCGTCCCCCGGCATTCAAGGAAACCGTTTTGTCGAATCCCCGGCTATACTCCTCGCGAGCGCTTGTCGCCACCGCGAGTGCAATGCCCAGCACGGCAACTTTAATTCTTCTGGTCACGAGTCAGTAGCTCCTTCAGCGTTTCCTGCTTTTCCCGATACAGGTTCGCCAACTCCGTCTGTAGCCGCATGTTGAAGCGGTTCTGGTCCAAATTTGCACGCGTCTCCGCGATCGCCGAATCGATCATCACCAGCTTCTCCCGGTAATTCACCGACACCGCCGAAGCCGGGTTCTCCAGCTTCGGCTGCGCCAGTTGCGAGAGCTTGTCGATCGATTGCCGATACGCGCTCTCATTCCTCTCCACTTCCGCGAGCGCTTGCTCCGTCAGAAAGTCTCGATCGGCCGCATTCGAAACCGCTGTACTGCCCTGCGGCGATGTGGGCGCCATGTGCTGCCACGTCCGCCAAACCGCCGCCGAGACCCCTATTAGCGCCACCGCCGCAATGGCCCAGGTCTTCCATTCCTTCCACCACGCCGGCTGCGGCTTGGGCTCGGCGTCAATCGATCTCTGGATGCGCGGCCAAAGCTCCGGGCTTTCCCATTCTTCGTGCAGCTCCTTTGCTGCTGTCGAAATCTCCGTCCAAAGGCGATACTCGCGCCGGCACGCGGCGCATTGTTTGAAATGCTCGCGCGCCTCCGGCATCAACTCCGGCATGCTCAGCGCACGGTCCAGATCGCCACATTCGAACTTCATGCGCCTTTCTCCATCAAGCTGCGCTTCAATTCGCGTTTCGCTTCAAACAGCCAGCTGCGCGAAGTGCCTTCGGCAATCTGCAACACCGCCGCGATCTCCGAATGCCTCAATCCCTCCACCTCGAACAGCAGAAACACGATGCGCTGCCGCTCATTCAGCCGTTGCAGCGCTCGCTCGAGCGCCAGCTTCATCGGCACCTTGCTCTCCGTAGCCGCTTCCGCCCGCAGCGGCTGCTCAGCCGCCCGCCCCTTTTTCCGCAGCACGTCGTAGCAGCAGTTGATCAAAATCCTGCACATCCATGTCGCCAGCGATGACTGCCCTTCAAAACCGTCCATCGCTCGATACACCTTCAGAAACATCTCCTGAACGGCGTCTTCAGCGTCCGCCCGGCTTCCGACCAGATGGAACGCAATACTCTTCAGGCGCCCCGCATGCAGCTCATACAGCCGCTCATACGCGCGCCGGTTCCCTCGCTTGCAGCCTTCCATGAGCTCAGCGTCGGTCGGATTTTCTGACAGGTTAGCCGTGAATGGGAGCGGCAATCCGATCTCTCACACCGCGATTCCTTTTTCGCGCTTTTAGACGGTCGAAAACCGGAAAACGTTGGAAAGTTCGAAAAAGTTCCTTGCCTGCTCCGCCGGGACCTACTTCTTGGCGCCCAAGTCCAGCTCCATCGCTGGATTGCTGTAGTTCCCCGTAATCTTGAAAGGCATTACTTTTTCCGCGTGTTTCCGCTGGAACAAGGGAGTCAGCGCCTTTACAAAGAACGACTTGAGCCCGGTGGTCGCATCCCCAGGCTGGCCCGTTGTCCTCAGCACTCCATGTAGGTCGATCTTATAGTTGACTAGGTTATATCTTCCATCCAACGTCGCCTTCGCTCCCGGAATCGTAAAGGAAAGGTGCGAGAACTGCGCTATCCCGTTGGTTGCCACCGCATGCCCGCTCAGATCGGAAAGCACAGTCTCCGTAGGGTCCTGGGGCTGCCCTTTCGAGTGTTTGTCTGCGCTTTCACTCAGCCGAGTGATGTCTCCCTCCGTGCCTTGATCCGTAAACTTGCCTGCCGCCACGCCGAAATCGCCCCGCAGTTTCATGCGTTCGACAAACTGTGCGGCTCCCGGCGGAAGATCGATGTGACCACGAAAGGTCACGCTGCCCGTCATCGGCGGCGTCTGCGATGAAATGAATAAGTCCAGAATGTCCTCAATGCGCCCGCTCGTTTCCGACATATCGAGCGAAACGAGCTTGCCGCTGCTGCCCTGTTGCCCGGCCACCGAACCCTTCAAATCCACCCTGGTGTTGCCGAAATGCGCCTCGACGTTGTTCAGGAATGTATCGCCTTTTGTGCCGTCCACCACAGCCTGAAACTGCGTGCTCAATTTCCGGGTATGGCTGGTGTCGGTCACCTTAAAATTCGGCACCTCTGCCGTGCCGTCTACATTCACATGACTCAATGTCCCGCTGAATTTCCCCGAGGAAAACAGCGTTCCGGAAACGCCTCCGAAGGCCGCCAGATTGGCGTTATCGAACGTGTATGTGCCGTGCAGCGGAGTGCTGCCCGGGGTTTTCGGATTCCAGGTACCGAAGACACCGGTCGAATGAATCTTCGCCGGCGGCATCTCATTCGAAATGATCGTGCGGTAGAACATCGGTTCGTTATTGCCGATTCCATCCAATCGCAGCTTGTCGATCGTTAACCGGAACGGCTTCTTGCCCGGCTCTTTCGATAGAAACTCCAGTACGGCGCCATCCGCAATCGTTCGATCCACCACGATCGACGCCCCGGACTTCTCGCTGTATGTCAACGGCATCACTGGGTTGGGCTGCCCAGGCTCGCTCGGCGGCACCGTCACGCGCATATTGAAAATACGAACCAGCGTCAACCGATGCTGCAGCGTCAGTAGCCGGGCCCAATCGGTTGTTATGACGATCCGCTGAACCGTAATGAGCGGAACTCTCTCTTTATGTTTTCTGTGGAGAAAACTGATGCCGTCGGCGACGCAGCCGGGCGGGAAATAGGTCCTATAGAAACGATTGATGGTGACCGCTCTCGCCGACCTCTCCTGCAATACGTCGATCAGATCCTGTTTCCCGAACGGCCAGTTCAGCGCCAGTATCAGGCACTCGATTGCAAAAAGACCCGCTACGATCGCCACCCCAAACAGCACCCAGCGGCGCGTGGGAAAACGCTTTACCTCTATCGCTTTCTCAGGTATTCGTGCTGCAACGACAGCAGTTTGCGGCATAGCTTCCCCGTTGGCGCCTCGAAACTCTCCGCTATGGTGACCCCATGCCGCCACAAAACGTTTCTCCCAGGCGCTGGTAAATCTTCCTAAACGGTACTCCTTACTTTGTTACGCTTTGTTTGCCTGCATCATCCCAGAAACGATAGCTTTTCCGGAGCCCACGTATGGCCATTACCAATGTCAGCAGTTCCCCCGTTACTGTCTCAGGCGCAACTTCGACCAGCAACACCAGCGCCATGGCGATGGTCACCACGCTCTTCTTCATGTGGGGCTTCGTCACCTGCCTGAATGACATCTTGATTCCCCACTTAAAGGCAATCTTCGATCTCAACTACGCCGCCGTCATGTTCGTCCAGTTCGCGTTTTTTTCCGGCTACGCAGTATTCGCATTTCCCGCCGGCAAAATCGTCGAATGGATCGGCTATAAGCCCACCATGGTTGCTGGCCTGCTGACGATGGCGATCGGCGCGCTGCTGTTCGTGCCGGCCGCCAGCGTGCCCGCATTCCCGTTCTTCCTCGCTGCCCTGGTCATCGTTGCCGCCGGAATGACCGCGCTGCAGGTGTCGGCCAATCCCTACGTCGCCGTGCTGGGCCCCCCACAAACTGCATCCAGCCGCCTCAACCTGACCCAAGCCTTCAATTCCCTCGGCACCTTCGTCGCGCCCTTCTTCGGCTCCGTTCTCATCCTTAGCAGCGCGCCCAAGGCGGTCTCCGAAATTCGCCAAATGTCGGCGTCTACTCTGCATGCCTATCGGTTGCAGGAAGCCTCCACCGTCAAGTTGCCGTATTTACTCATCGCCGCCGTCTTAGTCGCTCTGGCCATCGCCATCGCTCTCTTCAAGCTCCCGGCCATCTCCACCGAATCCGGCACCGCCGCCGAACAGGCGCACGCAACCTCCATGAGCCTCTGGAAACAGCGCCACCTGATGCTTGGCGTACTCGGAATCTTTCTCTACGTGGGCGCGGAAGTCTCCATCGGCAGCTTCCTGGTCAACTACTTCAGCCAGCCGGAAATCGGCAACATGACCGAAAAAGCCGCAGCGTTTTATGTTGCCTTCTACTGGGGATTTGCTATGTGCGGCCGCTTCATCGGTTCCGCCGTGCTGCAAAAACTTCGCACCGGAACCGTCCTCGGCGTGGTCGCCTTAGCCGCCTGCGCGCTGGTCGTCATTTCGATGCTCTCCTTCGGCTCCGTCGCCATGTGGACCATCATCCTGGTCGGCCTGTTCAACTCCGTTATGTTCCCCAGCATCTTCACCCTGGGCATTGCCGGACTCGGCTCCCGAACCGGAGAAGGCTCCGGCCTTCTGGTAGCCGCCATTGTCGGCGGCGCAATTCTCCCGGTGATTCAAGGCGCCTTGGCGGACAACCCGGCCATCGGCATTCACCACGCCTTCATCCTGCCCGTGCTGTGCTATCTCTACATCTCCTTCTACGGATTCAAAGGCTCCCAGCAGCCCGCCGGCCGCGCGCCAACCCAAGCGCCCGTAATGGCTTAGGCGGCGCGCAAACTCCGACGTCATGAGAAAATAGAGGCTTGCGGGTCGTTTCGGACGGTATCTATTACGCTTGTGGCTTAGCCTTGGCCGGCTTCGCGCTCTCTTACTTCCTGACTCCCTGGGCGGGAGCGCCGCTCTACTTATTAGCTCTTTACTGCCTGTATTTCTTCCGCGACCCGGACCGCACTGCTCCCGCCGCGAACGTCATCGTCGCTCCCGCCGATGGCAAAGTCGTGGCCGTGCGCGAGCTGCCGTCCGGGGAAACGCGCGTCAGCATCTTCCTCAACATCTTCAACGTTCATGTCAATCGCACGCCGCTGGCGGGCAAAATTACAGACGTGGTTTACCAGAAGGGCAAGTTCCTGGTTGCGAGCCACGAAGCCGCGTCCGCCGAAAACGAGCAGAATACCTTGGTCGTGGAAGGCCAAGGCACGCGAGTGGTCTGCCGCCAGATCGCCGGTCTGATCGCGCGCCGCATCGTCTGCTACAAGCATGCCGGTGATGTGCTCGCGCCTGGCGAACGCATCGGCTATATCAAATTCGGCTCGCGCGTCGATGTAATCTTCGGCCCCGAATGGAACACCAGCATCAAAGTAGGCGATAAAGTTTCCGCGGGCGTCAGCATCTTGGCTAATCCTCGATCCAGCCAGGGGGCGGCCTGACCCTCCAGGAGCGCATGATGGGCCCACAGTCGCCCGGCAAGCCGCCACGGCGCGCCGCCTACGCTCTTCCCACTCTGTTCACCAGCGGAAACATCTTTCTCGGTTTTGTCGCCATCGTGCAAGCGTTCGAAGGCGCACTGCAGGTCTCAACCGGCAACGTGAATTCAAACCAGCACTTCAGCCTGGCCGCTAAGGCGCTCGGCTGGGCCGTGTTCTTGGATGGCCTTGATGGCCGCATCGCGCGCATGACCAACACCACCAGCGATTTCGGCCGGGAGCTTGATTCGCTTGCCGATGTCATTACCTTCGGCATCGCGCCCGCCGTGCTGGCCTTCGTCTGGGGCGTGCTTTTCGTGGTCGGTAGGGCGGATCTCCAGGGCAACCTTTCGCGCGCCGGCTATCTGATCGCATTCTTCTATTTGCTCTGCGGCGCCGTCAGGCTCGCGCGCTTCAACATACAGGCCAATCCCGCTCCGAAACCGCCAGGCCGCTCCGATCGCAAATACTTTGTCGGCATGCCTATCCCGGCCGGCGCCGGATTCATCGCCGCTGTGGTGTTCATGGACGATTCCCCGGTCCGCTCCTTGACCGCCTCCATCGCTTGGCTCGTCGGCGTGGGCCTGGTCGGCCTTCTGATGGTCAGCACTTGGCGTTACCCTAGCTTTAAACAGATCGCCGTCTCGAAACCCCACACGCCGCTGATCGTCTTGATCATTGGTGGAGTTGCGTTTCTTATCTGGGAGTGGCCGCAACCGGTGCTCCTCGCCGCCGCCTGCGCCTATGTCGTCAGCGGCATCGTTATTCGCTTTGGCGGTCTCCTGCGGCGTCATAAGAAATCCCGCTCGCCGGCGGTCGTAGCGGAGCAACATATTGGCTAAACCGTTTCCCGTGCCCAAACCAAGCCGGCTCTCTCTGGTGGGCGGCGATACGCTGCTCGGCCGTGAGATCCAGGACGTCCTTTCCGAGCGCAAAACAGGCGCCCTTATCACTCCTTACGCGGCCAGCGGAGAAGGCAACTTCAGCGAACAGGAAGGCGAAGCCGTTTACCTCGATCCCCTGAGCGCTTCCTCCCTCGCCGGGCAAAAAGCCCTCATCGTCGCCGGTTCCGAAGAAGGCGCGCTCAAGGCCTACCATCTGCTGAAGTCGGCCGGT
>Ga0070737_10003838_pt1 | contig 15679 bp, 14 predicted proteins | sample Coa_R1_10_FD_66438 | JGI IMG/M metagenome (GOLD analysis project Ga0070737, IMG submission 66438) | Surface soil microbial communities from Centralia Pennsylvania, which are recovering from an underground coalmine fire - Coalmine... | ecosystem: Environmental > Terrestrial > Soil > Unclassified...
CGTTTATTCATATCAATTGCCAGAGTTGGAAGTATATACCGTGACCGAAACTAGCTATACTACCACCACTATACTATTGCCTCAGACCACTACATCGTTTATAAACACCTCTTTTGTTGCTTCAGAAAATGTTTATCCAATCCTTGTCGCATTAGCTATATCTTTGGCTGTAACAGTGATTGTAGCTGTAGTTTTGAATAGAAAGACATAATTTAACGGTAGATTGCTAGAAGCTTCATCAATCTTTCGATATCCAATTCCGCTTTTGCCCTCCATCCTAGTTTTACAATGTTATCTTTATCAATCTCGATGTAGCCCAGTCTTCTGAATTTCTCAACCATTCTTTTTGATTTTGTTTTCGAAATCTTCGTCTCTAACAACGTCTCAAGTTCATTTAAATTAGCTTTGTTCGATTTAGCAATTATAAACGTTAATGAAGCAGAAAGGCAAGCCAATTCTTCGATGTTGAACTGACCTTTTGAAATTGTAGTTAAGAGAGGCTCATTGGAAGTAATGTAGTATCTAGCTCTTAGATATTCATCTTCCGAAGGATTGCTCAAATCTTGAGTATCCTCGGGTAGCACTATCTTGATTTTTAGGCCAAAGGATTCTAACTCGCTGTTTAGTAGCTTAATTACATAAAGATATTTTCTTCCCACGAATTTTTTCAGCTCGTATCCTGTTGCACCAGGTATGCTTTTTCTTTGTATAAGCAATAAGTGTAGCGCTTTTTTCATTTTCTCGAAAAGAGTCGCTTTTCGTTTACTTACTCTTTCGCCCATTTAGATGCCTCTATGATAATTGATCCTTTGTACGAACTTTTACCTCTATCTACGAAAATCTCATCATCGATTTCCTTTAAAATAAACGAACCATTTGATATTAGGTATGCCAGAAAATACAAAGTTTGTATTTTTTCTTCATAACTTTTTCCCGCTAGCATCTCTTTCAAGTTTATTGGCGTCTTAGATGTTATTTCTTTAGCGAGTTCTTCTATCTTGGCCAAAGATTCTTTCCCTATTATACCCAGTTCTTCTAAGTTTATACTTACTACATTAGGGCTTCTCTCTTCTTTTTGTTCCTTTTTCTTACTCATTGCATACCAATATTCAATGGCATTCAGTAAAGATTCCGTACTTAAATAGGAAGTTGATAATACAGGATTCAAGCAAAGAATAAGGATGTTTGCAAGTGTTATTGGATCCATTTTCTTGATCTTTTCAATCATTGCTTCGGGAGAGAGATACATGATTTCAGATCTATAGTTCAGCTCGTGCGTTTGCTCGTGTAGAATGTTGGCAATACCATGCATGGCTTCAACATCTTTGAGGTGTTCTTCGATATCTTTTAGCTTTGGAAATATCGCATCTATTTTTTCGAGTAGTTCTCTAACATTCAATTTAAGCGGATCTATTTTTCGTTCTAGAACGGCTTTAGATAGCTCTATAATTTGATTCAGCTCGTCAGAAGTGTCCACAAAGAAAATCAAGCGAACTATTTATAAGATTATTTCCTGTAAAGGCTATTCTTCTTAATGTACCAGATCGTTCCAAATCTTAGATCCTCGATTTCTATACCCATTCTCCTTAGATTTTCCCTTATTTTATCTGCGCTTTCATATTTTCCTTCTTTTCTTAGTTCATCTCTCTCCTTTATCATATGTTCGATGAACTCCTCGAATTCAGCTGTAGGCTCCAATCTAATTTCTCTTTTATAAAGATCTCCGAATATTATTTCTCCCATTTTATCCAATATGTAGATAATATTCTCAGCAATTTCGCTTGGAACGAAGCCATTACTTTCAACGAAAGTGATTATACTTCTTGAAATATCATCAAGATACTTGATCGCAGCAGTTGTATTTAGGTCATCATTTAAGGCATCTAGAAAGTTATTGAATTTTGCAATACAATAACTTAACAACTCTTGGGCATTCTTATTCTTAATCTCTTTTCTGAGAGATTTCAAAGTAATCTGTACTGCCTTTGTAAATCTATTGACTATCAAAGAAGCCTCTTCAATTCCTTTTTCCTCAAAATTGAGTTTCTTTCTGTAATGAGTTGATAACAAATATAATCTAAGATTCGTGGCTCCGTACTTTGCGATTGCATCCCTCAAATAAATCAATCTTTTATATGATTTAGACATCTTTTCGCCTCCCAGAAGCACATGTTTGGTGTGAAGCCAATATTTAACAAACTTTTTGCCTGTCGCAGCTTCGCTTTGTGCTATTTCATTTTCATGATGGGGGAAAATATTGTCCTCGCCACCAGTATGAATATCGAAACTCTCACCGAGATACTTCATAGACATGGCAGAGCATTCAATATGCCATCCTGGTCTTCCTTTTCCCCATGGCGAGTACCAATAGGGTTCTTTTTCCTTTGCAATCTTCCATAATGCGAAATCACCAACATAATCTTTGTCGTATTCGTCTTTTGATATTCTACCACTCGCTCCTGCTACTAGAGCTTCAGGCTTAATTCCTGAAAGCTTTCCATAGTTTTGAAATTTTCTAATGCTGAAATAAACGCCATCCTCAGCGATATATGCATATCCCTTCTTCAAGAGTATTTCTATTAATTCAATCATCTCCTGTACATGCTGAGTCGCTAGCGGGTGTACGTTAGCTCTCTCAATTCCCAGTGCTTCTCTATCCTCGAAATATGCCTTTGTATATTTCTCAATGAGTTGCTGAAAACTTATTTTCTCTTCTTCTAGCCTCTTTAGGATTTTCTCATCGATTGAGATGTCAGTGATATTTGAAACGTGAAAAACTTCATATCCCAAAAACCTAAGGTATCGAACGAGTACATCCCAAACTGTATATGTTCTTGCATGGCCGATATGCATGTAGTCATTAACTGTTAGACCACAGGAATAGATTCTAACTTTATTCTTTTCTATAGGTTCAAATCTCTCTATATCCTTGCTAAGAGTATTATAAACTCTAAAATTTTCTCTAACTTTTTCTATATCAACAGAAACGTCCACCTTCCATGAGCTACTAATTAGTTACAGTTTTATTAAATTTGCCAGTTCACCAACCTTCTTCGCTATGCTATCTGCCACTTCATATGTCTTTGCAGAACCTCCTAAATCATATGTCAAAGTCTTGCCTTCTTTTAAAACTTCGATTACGGCGTTATCTATCAAATTGGCAACACTATTTAGCTTGAACCATTCAAACATCATCTTCATAGAGAGAATCGTCGCAATAGGATTAACAACGTTCTTACCTGTATATTTAGGTGCTGACCCATGGACAGGCTCAAACATTGCGTAATTCTCTCCTATATTCGCAGCTGCTGCTAATCCAATGCCTCCAGCAACATGTGCCGCTTCATCTGATAGAATATCACCGAACATATTTTCTGCAACAACGACATCATATTCATGAGGCCTTTTAATGAGATTAGCTGTCATTATATCGATATGTGCGTCATCTACTTGAACTTCAGGGAAATCTTTTTTTGCTATTTCGTAAATCGTATTCTTAAATAGCCCGTCTGTAAGCCTTAATATATTGGCCTTATGGACAATGGTTAGATGCTTTTTCCTGTTTTTCGCCAATTCAAGAGCAATTCTTCCTATCCTTTCTGAACCTTTCTTAGTTATTACTCTCATAGCTACCGCTGCATCTGGCAACTTAAGCTCAATCCCTGCATAAAGCCCCTCAGTATTTTCTCTAACTATGACTAAGTCTATGTCTTCTCTAATTGGATTAGTCCTAGGATAAACTTTTGCGGGTCTTATGTTTGCATAAAGATCGAAGAGCTTCCTTATTTGAACAGCTACGCTAGGAGGTGCTCCTTCCTCTTCAGGAGTAGTCATAGGTCCCTTTAATACACAGTCAGTTTTCTTTAATACTTCGATCGTCTCTCTAGGAAGATTTGTACCATACTTTGCAATGCAGTAATATCCTGCATCCGCAAATTCATACTTTATTTCAAGACCTTTAACAGAATCTTGCACCGCATCGAGTACGCGAAGTGTTGCATCAACAACTTCAGGTCCTATTCCATCTCCTTTAAGTACTGCAAGTTTAATTGTTTTACTCATTGTGTGGATTGTATATACTGTTAATAATAAAACTTTCTGTAGTTTCTTATACCTTCGATAAGAAATACAATGCCTGCGCTGGCTAGGAAGATAGATGGCAAGGCTGAGAAAAAGTTTTCGCCTGAAACTAGAAAAATATAAATAAAGTAAATCGAAAGTGTAAGGTAAAAAGCAGCAAAAAGAAAGAGTCTAGGTATCAAGATCTCACCTATCTTTATTAAATCCCTCACAAATTCTGGCTTCACTTCCTTAATTAAAACATATCTACCAAACTGTTCTTTAGCAAGACCCATCTCTTCTAATTTTTTGAGGTGATACTCTGCAAGCGAAGGAGATTTTAAACCCAATGCTCGCTGAACTTCTCTTACACCTACCTCTTCTTTTCTGAGGAGGTAAAGATAAACTTGTAATGTCTTACCTCTTAGTTCCATTCAAGAATTCATTTTATTTATCATTAAAATGCTTTCTTTCAAACTTCAACAAATAAGCTGTTCAAGATATTTGAATGGTTGTAAAATGGTATATCTTTAAAACCTTATTATTTGATCATAGTTTTGTGAACAAAGTAGTCGTATCAGCAACCTCGGGATTTTTGATCGCATTGTTGATGATTGCGGTTTTTGAATTTTTCCTAATTCCTAGTCAGAATATTGCTAGCGTTAGCAATTTCAATTTCGTATTATCTATAACTGATCCTCCTATCACCATAGAGGGCGTGAATGCAATTTACTTACAGTACGGTAACGTTCTCCTACATAAAGTTGGAGGTGATAACTGGCTATCAATAAATAATTCAGGTAGCGTAGAGCTGATAGGGCTTGTGAATTCTGCACAAATACTAGCTGCGAACAATATCGAGAATGGTGACTATGATATGATCCGTTTTACAAATATTACTGCGACAGTGGCTTACTATGGCCAAAACTATACAGCTCTCACACCTTCTAATGAGCTGTTAGTTGACATAAATCCAGTTTTGAGTGTACGGAATGGTGTTGTATCTACTTTGCTCATAGATATGATTCCGCGTGTTGTTTTAAGTGAGGGGAATAACACTAGCTTTTTGTTAATACCGTTTGCTAAAGCTTTTGTTGCGAATGATCCTTCGAACTTTCTCGTTAATGTAAATAAGAATAAAATTCCTGATATAATGAAGAGTGGACTGAAGATCCAAATTAAATATGAGGCTATTCAAAATATCTCTTCCCTAAGAGGAGATCTTGTGATTTCAAACGCTTCAATAAATCCCCAGCGAATTTCAATAACGCTTACCAACAATGGGAGCAGTCAAATCGAACTTAAACTTCTTTTGATCTATTCAAATGTAGTTAATCCTTCATCGAAGGGTGTTATAGTAGGTGCTTTCATGTTTGAACCTAATGGTACCTTGGGCAGAATGTCTTCTATTGGAGTAGATGAATTGAAGCAGATCTATCATGAAGGTAATGGATATATTCTAGAGGCAGGAAAAAGTAAAACTTTTGTCTATCAAGGAAATTTAATTTTTTCGTTATACTTCAAGGATAATATGAACAGATTAAAAAAGGAGGGTATCAAGGGATTAAATCCCAACATGAGCTTCATCATTGTAATAATTGGAGAACCTTTAATTTTCTCTTCTACGAACATCTTTTCATAAGATAATTTCAAGCTCGGGGTCTTCCAAAATTATTTCTCCGTTTTTAAGCAAACTCATCTTCAATGCATGGATTTCAACCCCTTCTTTATAGGCCTTCCTTATTAGTTGAGCTAGAATAGGGTCCCCAGCATCAAAAGGTTTAAATGCTCTTGCAAAAGGATGTGCCGCAATGAAGACAAGTCCTGCGTTTTTACCCTTCTTTTTTACTTCAATTAAATCTTCTACGTGTCTTCTACCTCTAATAGAAGGGCAATCAGGATACATCGCATGATAACCGTCAAAAAGTACGGCTGATTTCACCTCAATGAAGAATTCTTTGCTATTATCTGTGAAGTAATAATCGATTAAAGATTTACCGAGTTTTATGTTTCTTTTTTTGAGTTTGTAATCTTGGAGCCAATCTATCATCTTTTTTTCCTGAGCAATTTCAAAACATTTCATTTGTAGCCTGGTATCTATAAGCGTAAATTTATTCTCATCAACTTTTGTTCCGACCAAAACGAATTTCAATTTCTTTGGGCTACTCAGCTTAATACATACTGCAGTATTTCCTTCGTAGATGATTTCTTTCAGCCTTCCAGTGTTTGTGAGCCAAGCTGCCTCTTCTCTTCCTTCAATATTTATTAAAACAGTGAACCTGTTTAATCTCCTTACAATGTTACAACTTATTAGCTCACCAATATTAGTTATCTTATTTCTCACTTCGATATCTTAAAATAAAGAATTTTTGTTATATCTTCATGGTTACGCGACACTTGGTAAAGGATTTTATGAGGCATGATATTCTTGTTACGGCTCATCCAAAGACATCAATAAACGAGGCAGCTAGGAAGATGGCTCAGTTCAATGTAGGTAGCATTGTGATCGTGGACGAAAACAATAAAATATTAGGAATCTTCACAGAAAGAGATTTAGTTAAAGCTGTAGCAAATTCAATAAATCTTAATACAGAGCTTGAGAAAGTAATGACCAAAAATCCAGTTAGAATAAGTTATGATGAATACATAGAAAAAGCATTGCTGGTGATGAGGGAAAATAATGTTCGCCACTTGCCTGTTGTGAATAAAGAAGATAAGTTTGTAGGAATGATATCTTTAAGAGATTTGACAAAGTTAATATCTGTAGAAGATTTTGAATGATCAATCCGGCTTAAGTACAACCTTAATACAAGTTCCCTTCTTCAAGAACTCAAAGGCCTTATCATACTCTAGGAGATTGAATCTATGAGTTATGAATTCTTCAAAGGGAAAACCATATTCGTTTATTAATTTTTCTAAAAGATACCAAGTTTCAAAAATTTTCCTACCAAATACACCTATTAATTTTATTTCTTTAAGTACAACATCATCAGCAATATTTAACTCAATGTCTCCACGTGGTATTCCTAAAAGTACTGCAGTTGAACCAGATTTTAGAAGCTTGATACCCTTTCTAAAACCATCCTTTGAGCCTGACATTTCAAATAAAATATCTATTCCTTCAGGTAGTTCTGAATATATAATTTCTTCGACATTTTCACTCTTGGAATTCACGACTTTATCAGCTCCGAACTTCTTTGCTAGCGAAAGACGATAATCTGAAATATCTACGCCAATCACTTTGCTTGCCCCCAATCTTTTCAAGAAATAAATTGTTGCAAGTCCAATAGGACCACAACCATAAACTAGGATATCTTTGTTCGCTGGATTCGTTTCAAAAATAGAATGTACTGCGTTTCCTAATGGCTCGAAAGTAGATGCATCTTCAGGATTAACCTTACTCCCTAGCTTCCATAAGGCTATTTCTTTAGTCTTACAATATTCAGCAAAGCATCCATCTATTGTTATTCCTAGCAGTTTGAGATTTTTGCATATATGCATTCTTCCTGTTCTGCAATAATAGCACGTTTGGCATGGAATGTGGGACTCACCAACAACGATATCTCCAATATCTAAGCTTCTTACATTTTTTCCTGTTTTTACAACTCTACCAACCATTTCATGACCTACAATCCTAGGTAGTTGCATCCTTCTTTGTGCCCATTCATCCCAATCATAAATATGCAAATCTGTGCCACAAATCGACGCGGAAATAACTTCTACTATGACTTCATCTTCTTCCTGAATTTTTGGTTCTTCGGATTCAATAAAAGTTAATCCTTGATAAGGATGAACTTTAGCTATAGCTTTCATTATGATAGCTTAATCTTATCTTAATATAAATGTTCAGGATATACTTTCTGTGGAAAGAGAGAAATTAAACTTTATGTATGAAGCGCTGAAACAGATGGAAAATGATTACTTGATATGGGAGGAATACATACTTGAGGGCCCTTCTGAAACATGGACAACTGTTAATGGCAAACGCGTACTTGTGCTTTGCTCAAATAATTATCTTGGCCTTGCGAACCATCCTAGGCTTAAAAAAGCAGCAATAGAGGCTATTGAAAAGTATGGTGCTGGTTCAGGGTCGGTAAGGCCTATTGCCGGAACTATGAAAATCCATCTGGAATTAGAAGCAGAAATGGCTAAATACAAAAACAAAGAAGCAAGCATTACTTTTCAATCAGGTTTTGCTACGAATATGGGCTCAATACCACAGCTTGCTGATCAAGGCGATCTCATAGTAAGCGATGAGCTCAATCATGGTAGTATCATAGATGGCATAAGGTTGAGTAAAGCTGAAAGGAGAATTTATGGTCATAGAGATGTTGCGAGCTTGGAGAAGATCCTTGAAAGCGAAGCAAAAAAATACAGACGTGTATTAGTGATTACTGACGGTGTTTTCAGCATGGATGGCGATATCGCTCCTCTGCCTGAAATAGCTAAGCTTTGTGATGAATATGGAGCCATGCTTTATGTAGATGACGCCCATGGAGATGGCGTTTTGGGAGAAAATGGAAGAGGTATAGCGAATCATTTCCATTTGGAGGATAAAGTAGATATCGAAATGGGGACTTTCTCTAAGGCATATGGCTGTGTTGGAGGTTATATAGTTGGTAAAAAGGTCTTATGCGATTATCTTCGAAATAAAGTAAGGCCGTATTTGCTCACAGGTTCACAACCGCCTCCTATAGCGGCTGCATGTCTTGAAGCAATCAAACTCGTTCAGGAAGATAATAGCTTATTCGTAAGATTATGGGATAATACGAGATATTTCAAAAAGGCTCTTAGACAAATGGGTTTCGATATAGGCCAAAGTGAAACACCTATTACACCAATAATCATTGGAGAAAATAAAACAACGAAGGAATTCAGTAGATTGTTATTCAAAGAGGGTATATTTGGAGTTCCTATTTATTATCCCATGGTGCCTAGAGGCAAAGCGAGGATAAGGACAATAGTTACTGCGGCGCATACGAAGGAAGATCTTGATCTTGCATTGAATGCCTTTGAAAGAGTAGGAAAGAGTCTCAAAATAATTTAGCTCCAATTTTTTAAATAAATATCGACATATAATTATATGCCAACTTTAAATATAGGTACAATAATAGCAGGCGCCTATGCTGACAAGGTAAGGAGGACACTTTTTGCCGTGACAAGACCTCTACAAACATCTGGTCAAATTAAAAGCGAGGAAGTCGCATATGCTGCTGCTCAACTAAATCAAACATTGTACAAGATCATTGTGGAAAAACTTAAGGTGGATAAGGGAGATGTTGTAAGAATCCTTGTTGATTTCGATGTAAAAGAAGGTAAAATAGAGTGGAAATTAGATACATTAAAAATTGAATGGTATGTCAAAAAAGATCAAAGTTTCGTGGATCAGGCAATAAAAGAAGTAGTTGGAACAGAGAAAAATTAAAAAAAGAAAAATTTTGTTATATTATTTCTTTAGTTTTCCTATTCTGAATACTGTACCGCCGCAATGAGGACAGGTGCCTTTAACGGCAGGCCTTCCGTTCTTTAGGGTCACTTCTACTGGATTCTTTATTTCTACTACTTTCTTGTCTTTCACGCAGTATGCGGTTACCATTTTCTTTGAGATATTTACGCTTAGATTAGTATATAAATCTATTGCTATTTTTTGCATAAATCAAGGTTAAGAACGTTGCTTTAAAAAACGAAAAATAAAACGATAAATTTAAATATTAAATGCTCAAGGACTTATTTAATGTTTGGCCTTCGATGTTCTTTTGAGTATTTGGTTGAGTCTATTTGTTTCTTCCTTAATTAATGAAAGATAGAAATCGTCATTATCCGTATCGAACTTAGTTGTTAATTCTTGAATTGATTTATAGCTTATGTTTGAGGCGGCTGCTATGAAAGCTATCTTGCCTTTTTTTGCGATGAGCTCTCCTATTTTTTCCCATTTTTTGTAAAGTCTGCGAACTTTAACATCTTTGCTATTTTTAATTATGTTATTTAGATACTTTATAACACTACTTGGTTCCATTCTAGAAACAGCTAATTTATTCGAGCCACAAAACGGGCATACCAACGTAGATATACTTGCGAAAGACTTAGCTTCCACATATTCCTTACAGTCCATGCAAAAGACCGTTAATATTCTGCTATATAAGCGAACCTTGTATGCTTCTAGAACAAACTTGCTAGGATCTTTGTTGGAAGGTATTCCAGCTTCAATGAGTACATATTTTAGTGCCTCTTTAGTAAGCTCGCTTATAGTAGCAGAGATCCTTATCTTAATTTCGTTTTTAGATATTTTCTTAATCAATTCTTTAAGCGTATCTATTTCTAAATCCTTGCTGAATAGTTCTTTGAGAGTTTCCTCATATATCGGTGAATCCTTATACTGCCTCGCAAGCTCTATGATGATTTTCTTATCTATTGTAGCCTCTTTTTTTATTATCCCAAATCTCTTAGCTACATGCGTAAATCTATATCTAAAAAGCGGATCAGTCTCATTAAATATTCGTGAAATCAAGTCATCTAAGTCATAGAACTGGAGTTTTTTCAAAATTTCAAGTACTTCTATTGGTTCTATCTCTTTTGATATGATATAGATCCTATAGGCATCGCTATGAACTCTGAAGTTTTTTCTCAATCTTTCGTTGATCACATAAGAAAGAACTTTGCTCAATGTTCTGTTCATTTTAGTCCCGTTACTAGAATTTATTACGATGACATTCTCGTCCTCTTCGATTAGAAGTTCGTGTGGATCAGGTATCTCTATGTCTTTCTTTTTCTCTGCTTTAAGTATTGAATTCACTATTTCGAAGTCTTCAATATCAAGTAATTCGAGATTTAGGTTAACTATGCCATCATAAAGTTCTTTTCTGATTTCAGCAGTTTTTTTAGCAATATCTCTTTCAACTGGTATCTCCTCTCCGACCCAAGTAGGAACTACTCCTAACCCAGTTTCAACCTTTTTGCATATTACTCTTTTGTTATCTTCCTCAATGAAAAGTATCTCCCAAGCTTCACCTTTTAGTATGAATCTTGTACCCTCTTCACCGAATTCTGCAATAAAATCCTCATCTAAAACGCCTATGAAATTCTTAGTATCGAAATCGATTACAGCATACTGAACCTGATCTGGAATCATACTAAGGTTCTCAAAATAATAGTAATATGAACCTAGGCTCTTTAAGATCAATTCTCCCTTTCTTATCAGTCCTTTTGGTTTGAGATTTTGAAGTAATTCAACTACCTTGTCTAGTTCATCAAGTCTAAGATCTCTATAAGGATAAGCTCTTTGTGCAAGTTTCAAGAAATCTTGAATACTAGTTTCTCCATATTCAAGTAAATAACCTACTAACTGATGGGCCAGCACATCAAGGGGCTTTTCTGGTATTACTATTCTTTCATATTCCCCTCTTAGAGCCTTTTCTGCGATGACATAAGATTCTAAAAAAGTATCCAAAGTTGTAGCTACAATGAGTCCTTCTGCGACACCTCCTAAGTAATGACTACTTCTACCGATTCTTTGAACAAGCCTAGTTGCCTGTCTAGGCGAGTTATATTGTATAACATAATCGATATTACCTATGTCAATTCCAAGTTCAAGTGATGAGGTGCATACTATACCTTTAATTTCACCGAGTTTCAGAGATGATTCTGCGCTTATTCTAGCTTCTTTTGAAAGTGAACTGTGGTGCACAAATATATCTACCCCCAGCATGCGCATCCTACTGGCGAGGATTTCTGATTCGCTTCTCGTGTTAGTAAAAATTAAAGTAGACTTTTTACCTCTCATTGCTTCTGTGATTTTTCTAACTCTGCTTGCTGCCTCGGGATAGGTGAGTATTTTCTCGCTAAGTAAGAAATCCTCCTTGCTTGGTCTAGGGTAGCATATTTTGAATCTCATCTTTCTTTCCTCATATGCCAGTATTATTTCGCATACTCTTTCATTACCGACAAGAAATTTTGCAAGCTTTTCAGGCTCTCCTACGGTAGCCGATAGGCCGATTATTTGAAAATCTCCACTGATTAGTCTCAATCTCTCTATGCCTAAAGCAAGTTGGGATCCTCTTTTGCTCTCTGCAAGCTCATGGATTTCATCAATTATTACGTGCTTTATAGTCTTCATATACTCACGCATGTTCTTACTGACAAGCAATATTTGCAAAGTTTCTGGCGTCGTAATTAACAAATCAGGAGGTTGAAGCATCTGTTTTCTTCTCTCACTAGGAGGAGTATCGCCGTGTCTCACAGCTACCTTCAGATCTAATTTACTGCACCAGAGCGTTATTCTATCCATTAAATTCCTATTCAGAGATTTTAAGGGCGTAATATAGAGAACCTTTATTCCTTTTGACTTATCTTCCTTAATCATATCCAGAACAGGTAAGAGAGCAGCTTCTGTTTTACCTGTTCCTGTTGGAGATATGAGCAATACATTCTTTTTCTGTAGAATTATAGGTATCGCTTTCCTTTGCGGCTCTGTTTCTTCATCAAATCCCAATTCTCTAAGAATATTCTGTAGTTCTTTTGAAAGTAGCTTAAAGCTCACTTTCTTGAGTAATACAAACCGAGAAAACCAACAAAACCTCTCAATGCATTTATTACAGTCGCAAGAAGCACATATGGCGCTATATTGATCTGCAAAGTTAAACTAAGGTACTGAATTGTATACATTCCGAACTCACCGTAGATCGCTCTGCCTATGATAAAAATTATATAAAGTGTGATTAAAATTATCGATATTGCCTCAAGTACTAGTGCATATTTTTTAAATATCTTCAAAGCTTTAACAACTATGATCGGTATACCAAAAATCAAAAGATCTTTGAGCTGATAGAAAATGATGGCCTTTTGGGTTAAGATGCTAGAGAGAAATATGATGCCATAGTAAGGAATTATGATATAAAATATCGCTACTGTAATGCAATCCAAAACTATTCTGTATTTCTTTATGTTTAAAGAAGGAATGCCTCTTGCAACGAAGAAAAATGGTAATGCTATAAAGAATAGAAGTGGCACGAGAATTAATTCTTCTGGGACGTAAAATATAATAGTTGTATCTTTGTCCAAAGTCACATTCTGCGACTGAGAATAAATATCTGCTACAGAAACACGATAAATACCTTGGCTAAGAGACAGTGTAAGATTAGAGGATTGATAACTTTTGCCATTTATGTATATTGTCGCAGACTTTGGTTCGTTGAACCAGCCCATTACGATGATATTGAGCGTATAAACAGGTAAAGCATTGAAAGTTATTTCTGAATTACCTGTAATGTTCATTGATTCGCTACTGTTAAGAATTTCGAATCTCCTTCCTGCAATTGTCAAATTAGTAGGTAGTTGAATATTATATACGCCTTTTTTGAGGAGTAAATATTCGGAATAGTTATATGGCTGCGAATTAACGTAGACTACGGAGTTAGAAAGCTGAATAGTCGTGCCGTTAATATTGAGAAATATTTTTAAGAAGAAGAAGGACTCATATACGATTTCTATGTTTGTATCCTGTGTCAAATTGAGCGAAACGTTATTGGTATCGACCTTAACTCCGTTAATAAATAATGCGGATAGCTGGGCTATATGATCTGTAAGATTTAACTGAAATGGGAATTTTATCGAGTATGTCAATGAAGGTAAAAGAAGGCTAGCTGACGAATTCAACTCTATTCCATCTATGTTCAAAGGAAGAGATTGAGAAACACCATCTATCCTTGAATCTATTCTAAGCCAGTTTGCATGCGTTAAATTTTTTAGAGCTTGCCAAGCTAATTTGGGTGTTCCGTTGTAGGATATTAATCCGAAGTTGGCTTCGATATCACTTGCGTTTACTTGATCTTTATATTGATAGAAAATTACTTCCTTAACTCCTGCGAACAAAGCACCTTTTACGATATTTTGCAAAAATAAAGCTTGATTCTCTTCATTATGGATTTTGTTATAAGTTGAGTACCCGGTCTCTGAGACAATTATTTCTTTATTAAACTGCCTAGCTTCAAGAATATAATTATATATATCGAGACCCTTCGCAGGACTTCCTGCATCACTGGCATAGTCATCTAGGTAATTTGGGTAATAATCTAGGCCTATAACATCATAGTTTATGTCGTTTATACTTTTCAAGAATGAAAGCCAATTAGGATTATCTACAATAACATTTATCATGATTTTGTCTTGTGTATTCTCTCTTACGATTTGTGAAAGCTTAGACAATATGTTGTGTATTTCTTCATTTGACCAGTTCCCAGTTCTCCAACCAATCCATTTATAAAATCCAACATGATTTAGCTCGTTTTCGATCTGCCAAATCTCTACTTTTGAAGCGTAGCGCTTCACTACTGCGTTTGCATATTGAGATAGATAATTTATGTAGTTAGGATCGTCAACTCCATTGACCCAGCTAGGAAGCATGTCCTGTGTTCCCATACCAAGTATTGCGATTATTCTAAGACCTAAGGAATTGGCTTTGTTAACCAATTCGTCATAATATGTGAAATTGAAGGTATTTGGATATGGTTCAATGAGCTTCCAAATGAAGCTCGTCCTAATAATTTGGAACCCAGCATTCTTAATCTTTGTCAAATCATTGTCTAAGTTGCTTGATCCTGAGTAAAGATAGTGAATGCCTAAGCTGTAAACTTCGTTATTTTCTGCGTTAACATGCAATGGGACTATCAGGAAAGAATTAGCGAGTAATAGAATAAGGATTAAATAACTTTTTCTCATGGCATAATGAAAGTCTCTACTGCAATTGGAGTATCGAGCTTGAAAGGACTTAAAAGATACAATTCGCATCTCAGCACCATTCCATGATAAACATTAGAAAGTGTCATCTCCAAATCAATCTGATTATTTGTTAATCCTTTAATTATATAACTAAAATTTAAGCTTTTTAATATAATATTATTGGAATTATCAAATATCTTTAGTTGGGCTGTAATATTGAAGTCATAATTTATATAGTTATTCAAAGTAATAGTCGCTACTAAGTTTATATTATTTGAATTTAGGTAGTTAAACTCAAAATTATTTATAGATAGATTCAGAGGATGTTCCCATAAATAGTCTATAGAATCACTTATAAAAAATGCGCCTGATTCGATTTGATAAAAAATTTTTAGCTTTAGATCATTAAAAAGCAACTGTTTAACATTATTGTCTGGGATAAACATTTCGAGAAGTATAATGTTTTTGCCAGGAACTAATTTTGGAATTGAGGAATTGAAGGTAAAAACTTTTATATTGTTGTTTAGAGCATACCCAGATATTTGTGTTTGATTTAATGAAATTGTGCCGTTGTAATCTAGAGATGCAGCTAACTTAATTGTAAGATAATTATTGGAAGATTGTATGGATGTGATCCCCAAGGATTGATTCTCTGTAAAACTAAGTTTTATCCCTTCAATGGGTAAAGCAAAGGAAAACTTATTGCTATATATGGTATTGAAAACGAAGAGTCCGAAACCGTATCTGCCGCTTGCTGAAACTTCTAAATAAGCAGCTCTATCTTTCTTGAGTTCTTCAATTACATTGAGTTGAGTAAGTTGATTTAAATTGAACTTTACACTTATAGTACCCTCATAGCTAGAATGCGCCTTTATGGTGATTTCTTCGTGAGGAAAGCCTATTTGTG